>Ga0255761_10001760_pt1 | contig 20114 bp, 19 predicted proteins | sample 071ome_29_FD_179961 | JGI IMG/M metagenome (GOLD analysis project Ga0255761, IMG submission 179961) | Coastal salt marsh microbial communities from the Groves Creek Marsh, Skidaway Island, Georgia - 071407BT metaG (version 2) | ecosystem: Environmental > Aquatic > Marine > Intertidal zone >... | reverse complement strand
CGCCGCCGTTGCCGGCATCGTGACCGCGATGAACTGGATCGCGTACTGCAACATCAGAGCAGGGAAGTACTTCACCGGACGACTCGCCGCGCCCAGTGTGGAAAAAGCGAAGAAGACCTGCACCACTGGTGCCAATAGGAATGCGAACAGAATTACCTGGGAGTCAGCGTCCCGAATGCTGCGAAGGATCTCCACGAAATCCACACCGGTGAGCAGGCCGTAGAGCGAAACGCTGATGATCGCGATGACCGCCATGGTGATGACGGATCGCAAGTCCACCAACCGAATTCGCGCCAGCTGGACATCTTCACCGCCAGTGGCATCGACTACCCGCAACCGGAGCTCTTTGGCGTCGACGTTCTTGGCTGCGCTGGAGGAACTACTGATGGCCGCCTTCTGCAAGTAGGGAATCAGTTCGCGCAACTCGTCGTTGGTCAGGACTTCCTGCGCAATCGATACCGACTCATCAACCGACAACCCCATCGCGGTCAACGCGAGGACATTGACCTTGTCCAAGAGTCGACCGGTGGTGGAGTCGGTGATGAATGCCGAGCGAAGGTCGTTGAAAGCGATATCGCCGTCGTGATCGACGGAGAAAGCCTGCAAAGAGATCTCCGAGTGGACCAGTCCGGCCCTGTGCAGCCCCAGCACAAGGCTCCACATCTCGCGGGCGAGGTCCGCGGTCATATCCCGGTCGGCGAGTGTTTCTCCGTAACCGTCGCTCACGACGAGAACGTCGGATCGCTCGGTTTCTAGAAGCCGTTGAATGGGGATGGCCGGCACGTCGTGTTGGCGGGCCACGGCTGTCATCAGCATCGCGTGTTCGGCTTGATCCAGGCGCGCGCGAACCAGTCGCGACTTGGTTTCACGGTTCTTGAAGTGAGACGTCACCCCGCCCCAGAGCTGTGAGTCAAGGGCGTCGTAGGCGAACACGTTCACCGAGACAGACGAGCCGTCGCCGAGACGGCCGCGCATGCGGTGAATTCCCGGGGCAACAACGTCTTCTTCCATCTCCTGAGCGTCAACCCCGGAGGACACGAGGAATTGGCGAACCTCGTCCGGAGTGGGGCCACCCGAGGGTGTTCCAAAGATCAAGTGGGTGACAGCACCCGCGCCAATAGCGATGAGGACCAGCGCCACGGATCGGGTCGGGAGGAAATCCGCCAGCGCTACAGAACCAAGGAGCGCGCCGCCAATCAGCACTCGGCCAACAATTCGTGCGGGACGGCTGAGGAACGGTGATGCCGCTGACACGACCGCTGAGCACACGGGAATGACGAGCGTGTAGGACCAGCTCGGCGTCCAGGCGCCTAGTGATCCGATCTGGAAGATCTCGATCATGTCGATCTGGCGGGCGAAGAAGATGGAGAAAACCCAACCGATGGCGACGGCGATCAGCAGTTGCAGGACGAGCACACGGTGGGATTTGCTCAACGCGCTGGCACCAACGATGACCAGGCTCCACACGATCAACGCGATGGACCCCATCAAGAGCGTAGAGTCGACGACATTCGCTAGTCCCTCGTTGACCGACAACCCGGTGAGAATGTCATCGGGTAACAGGAAGAAGATGAGAGTCAAGCCGACAGCGCAGGCCGCCAAGACCAGCAAGTCGGTCGGTCGTCTCGCGACGTTGGAGATCTGCGAGCTGGACCACAAGCGGAATTGCGACAACCGTGACCGGAAAGGATCGTCTAGGTCCACCTCACCGATGTCGGGTTCGTCGAATTCCTCAGCCATGGCCTAGGTCCCCGAGCATTGTCGTGCTGGCACGCGCACCGCCAGTTCCGCTGGCGCGATGGCTGACCAACATCACAGTCCTTGCACTCCTTGACACGGGGGTGAAGACAAAGGTAGCGAACGCCCGCTTGCTAGGGCGTTACCTCGATCTCACCCGGGCGCCATGTCTTGTCGAACCAGGCCTCTTCTGGGCCGTAGAGGCGCAAGATCGCGAACCAGCCCTTCTGCGGGCGGGTCTGAATCCAGTTCCCTTCGCCCTCCGCCGGCTGCTGCGGCCCGATGGTGAGCAGCACGCTGCCATCAGGCTCGGTCTGCAACCCCTCGCGCATGCTGTTGACGCTTGGGAACTTCTGGTCGGGGGTCTGCAGCATGGATCGTGTCTGCGGGTCGTAGATGACGAAAGACCAGAAGTTCTTGGCTGGGACATTGGCCGGGATTCTGAGGGTGTAGGTCTGGTTTCCGTCGAACCACTCACCGTTGGCGTCGCGCGCGATGATCGCGTACTGCGAGCCGACACCAGGAATCCGCCACACCATCGCCGGGGTGTTCACGGTGGCGACGTAGAAGAAGGCGAGGCGGGAGTCCATGTCGGTACCGCCGGCGCCATCGTCTACCAGGAAGCGGTAGTCCCATTCGGGGAAGAGGGTGAACCACTTGCTGTTCTCTTCGCCGTACAAATACGCGGCGGGGTTTCGTGGGGCGAAGGCAACCGCGCGTGCATACGCACTGCCTGTCGCGGCGGCCTCCTCAAACTTCTCACGCTGGGGACCCTCGAGCGAGAAGGGCTGCCCCTTGCGGATTCCCAGGGCGCTGGCGACACCGAGCACTTCGGGGTCGAATGCGTCGGCCGGCTCCTTGTTGATGGCTCGGTGGATTTCCTCGTAGAAGGACGCATGGTTGGAGTGGATGGTGTTGTGCACCAGGCCGGACCCGTTCACCCAGTTCATGGCCGGCGGGTTCGCCTTGTCCTTCAGCGCATAGGCGTGGATGCCGGTGCGGAAATTCGTGGACGCTGGTTCGGGATCGCCATTTACGAGTAAGCCTCGGCACGGCACCACGTTGGTGTAGGTCGGGGTGTGGGAGATGAAGTAGTTCTCACCGTCGACGTCTGCGACCTCGCCGTTGGCGACCTCCGTCAATGGTCCCTCGTAATTCGGGCCGAGGATCAAGTACTTCCCGCCTTCACCGCGGTCCGGGCCAGGGGCTCCCATGTCGGTGACGAACTTGAACGTGGCGTCGTTGATCGTGCTCGGACCACACCCCGGTGGCACCTCAATAACAACGGGACCGGACTTCTCGAGATCCAGCACGCAGAACGCATACACCGTGTCGGTGTTTCCCGTGAGATACAGGCTGTTGGAGTCCATGAGGTTGTCGAAGATCATCCAGTTCTGTTCGGGCTTTCCTCCCGAGAACTGCTGCGAGACACCCAAGCGAATTGCCTCCATGCTCGCGACCGGAACCATGTTGATGAACAGAGATACCGCGCGATGGAAATCAACCTCACCGAACGACGCGGCGACCGTCGCAGGCATGGGCATTCCATCGCGAAACTGCAAGCTGACGCCATCGACGGATGCGTCGTCATCCGTCAAAAGATCCGACGGAATCTTCGTGTTGTAGCCATCGCTCGACATGACATCTCCCTCCAAACGCTCACAGGGTGGTGTGCGCCTTCACACAGTGGCAGACACGGGCCGTCGTGGGTGTGCGGTGAGACAAAGTCACCACAAATGTTCCACCACCGTTCGCGAACTGCTGACTCACTGTTTCTCGTGATTCCCGCACGATGACCCGATTCCACAGCGAGACGTGAGAAAAAATCGAGCTATTTGTTCCACCCACCGATCGGCGCTCCTCGGTGACTACCCACCCTTGCCCGTCGGCGGCGGACACAGAGTCCGATTGCACGACGGCCCATTTGCGTGACACACGCGGGCGACCGTGCCATCGTGGGCGGCGATGAAGGTCCTTCCGAACGTCTCGCAGGTGGCAGAGAACACCCCCGAGCACCGTGATCGCATCGTCGATGCCGTCCGAGGCGTCAGCCTTGTCGTCGTCGTTTTCGGGCATCTGCTGCTCGCGGTCGTGTACTGGCCTCCGGACGATCCGCCGCGACTCGGCAGTTTGATGCTCGCCTACCCCTGGACTCAGGTGCTGACGTGGATCCTCCAGGTGATGCCGTTGTTCTTCGCGTTCGGCGGCGCCGCCAATGCGCGGGCATGGATACGCGCAAGGCAGACACACACGTCCTACTCCACGTGGATGTGGGGAAGGATTCAACGACTGCTTCGACCGGTCACCATCTACCTGCTAGTCGGGGCAGCCGCAGCGTGGATCACCGCTGCCATCTGGGGCGACATGGTCGCACCGCTGCTCGGCCAACTCGGCGTGCAACTGTGGTTCCTCGGCGTCTACATCGTCACCACCGCGCTGCTGCCGGGGATGCTGGCGTGGCATCAGCGATCTCCCGCCGGACCTTTCCTGGTGCTCGTCCCCGTCGTCGTTGTCATCAACCTGGGCACCACGATCGCCGGGTGGCCGCTCCCCGTGGGCATCATCAACGTGATCCTGGTGTGGTTACTGCTGCAGCAGTTGGGGTTCTTCTGGCGATCAAACCCGCAGGAGGTCCAGCCTCGGCGTTGGGCTGCGGTGGGAGGCGGCTGCCTGGCGCTGGCGGTGTTCTTGGTGGCGTGGGGGCCCTGGCCGGTCAGTTTGATCGGCATTCCCGGTGACGTCGTCACGTTCGATTCGCTGTCGATCTTTGGATCCACCATCGCGGTGCCTGGATTCGATGGGGAGTACTCCAACATGTTCCCGCCGAGCATCATCTTGCTGTTGCAGGGCGTAGCGCTGGTGTCGGCTATTTACGTCTTCCAGCGTCCGTTGAGCAGGTTGCTGCACCGATCACGCGTGTGGTGGACGGTCACCGGGATCAACATGACGGCGATGAGTTCTTATCTGTGGCACGTGCCGGCGATCATGTTCGCGTTCGTCCTGCTGCACGCGATCGGCCTCGATCCGCCAACGGAGATCGGCGAGGCCGGTTACCCCGTGCCCATCGCTGCGGGCCCCTACTTCGCCTGGTTCGCCCTCGCACTGGTCGTCTTCGTGGTGTTGCTAGCGGCGTTCGTGTCGGTGCTGTGGAGCACCGAGTACCGGCCGTTGCCGTGGTGGGACTCCCCCGTTCGCCTCAGTGTGTTCGGTGCCGGTGCGCTGCCGCGGAACATCATCGTTGCGGTGGGCGTCATCGTCTTGTGGCTGGCGTTCATGATTCTCGCCATCGTGGGCTTGCGGGGCTTCCCCACCGAAACTCGCTACTGGTCCGGGATCCCGGTCAATGCGCTGTGGGGAGTTGTCGGAGTGTTCGTCGGTTCAGCCGTTGTTCGACTGACGTCACGACCAGCTCAGGTGCCGGCCACTACCCGAGAGTCATCACCGCTTTGACCATCTGATGATCTGAGGCCTGGAAGTCGGGGTTGAACGCTCGGCCGTTGAGGTGCATCACCGTCTCGTAGCTGACCGGTGCTGCACCGAGACCCATCACGTAGTCGATGCGGGGCGCTTCACCCAGGGCGTTGCGCTTGGTGATCTTCTGCAGCCGCGGCGCGCTCGGGAAACCGGTGAGGCCGTAGGTGGCGCTGTGGTTAACCGTCGAGTAGCGGACGTTGGCTCGCTGGGGCGCGGAGAACGCATCGACCCAACCGGTGTCGGTCAACTGCCGCTGGGCACCTTGCGGTTGACGCTTGGCGAAGGAGTTCAGGTCCGCCATTAACACCGCCGGAGCACCGGGCAGGCCGGCGAGGTTGTTCATCGCCGCCACCCAGCCGGTCAATCCGCGGCCAACCGCCACGCGTGAGGCTTCTGCAACATCGTCTTTCGCCGAGTCGGTGTGCAGGGCGATCGCCAGGAACGGCGTTCCCCCGGATCGTGGCTGCAGGTAGGACCACATCACGGACCGGGAGGCTGATCGAGCGTCTTGCCCCGGCGCGATATCCCCGAGCTGCACGATTCCCGCGCTGGCGCCACCGGTCGGCAGTGTCGCTTGCTGGATAGTCGAGGATCGGTAGAACAAAGCGGAGGTGTTGTCGCACGGCGATGGGCCGGCGAGCTTGCCCGACGACGAGCGGGGGCGGCGGCACGCGTTCCCCGAGAGTGGGAACGAGACCTTCTCGTACCCGGCCGGAGCGATCAACTGCTCGACGTCATCCACCTGGCGCTTCGCCCACTGGGTCGAGTTGTTCGTGGCTTCTTGCAGGCCGATGACGTCTGCGTTGGAGGTGGCGATGACGCGGGCGACCCGCTCGCGGCGCAGGCTCCACGGGAACCCGGCCTCGTCTCCACAATTAACTTTGCAAATATTGAACGACGCGAACGTGAGGGTGGCCGGCAGCGCGGGAGCTGCAGCCTCCATGGCGGGCGCAACGGCGGGCTCGACGCCTGCCGCGGGAGCGGCCGGGAGCACGACGGCAGCAGCGAGTACGCCGGCGACCGCGAGCCGCAGACCCCTCATGTGCACCCTCCCGATTGCAGGATCCGTCACTAGAGGGTTTCGGACCGCTTCGCCGGAGACGTCCATGAACGCAGAAAGGGACGGATGCAGCGAAAAGAGAGCGTCTCCCCAGAGTCGGTGACCCCAGGGAGACGCTCCTTGGCGTCTATTTGCTGCTTATTGGATCTTCATCGCGAGGCGGAACCGTTCCATCGGGTCGATCTCGTGATCGGCGCTGTCGTCGCCAACCGCCAACTCCACAAAGTGGATGTCGGCGCCGGTCAGGACACTGTCGCTGATGCTGTAGGAGCCCACCGGGGTACCAGCATCGCGGCCGATATTCGCGGTTTCCTCCGCCGACCAGATCATCGGATGGGTGATCTCCACGCGGCCTTTCGCCACCGGGGCCCCGTCGACGCTGAGGGTGACGTCTCCTCCTTTGCCGAGTCCACCACCGTCGTAGGCGAACTCGAACATGACCCGGTGCTCACCGACATCAATTCTTGTGTCGGCGCGCGTCTCGTACTGGTGGATGCCGAGGGTGTTGTAGACGTAGCACAGGTGCCCGTCATCAAGGTAGACCGACCAGCCACCGAACCGCCCACCCTGAGCCATGATGACTCCGGTCGCGTTCGACTCGCGCACATCGATCTTCGCCTCGAGAGACCAACTCTTGTTCTTGGTGTTGACGACGGAGTTCTCCGACAATCGCCCCATCCCAGCGAACAGCATCTGCCGATTCCCATGAATCAGCGTCGGCCTCCCCGCCAGTTCGGGGATGAGCCTTTCCGACGCACGGTCATCTAGTGGGATCACGTTGTACTTCGTCGCTTCGATCAAGAACAGCCGTTGCAACTCGGCCACCTTCTCTGGATTCTCGGACGAAATATCCCGAGCTTGCGTGAAATCACTGGACCCGTCGTACAACTCCCACTGGTCCTCATCGAACGGTGGCGGTTGACCAACGAGATCCCAGGGTGTCCTGTGCTTGGTGACGGCGCTCCACCCTTTGTAGTAGACGCCCCGGTTGCCGACCATCTCGAAGTACTGCAGGTCGTGTTCCTCGGGCGCCTGGCCATCGTTGAAGGAGTAGCACATGCTGGTTCCTTCATAGGGGCTTTGCATGACGCCGTTGACGAATTGTGGTTCCGGTATGCCCGCGGCCTCGAGCACCGTGGGGGCGATGTCGATCACGTGGGTGAACTGATCGCGTAATTCCCCTTTGGCGTTGATACCTGCGGGCCAGTGCACGATGGTTCCGTTTCGTGTCCCTCCCCAGTGGGAGGCCACCTGCTTGGTCCACTGGAATGGGGTGCACATCGCCCACGCCCATCCGACCGAGTAGTGGTTGTAGGAGTCCGGCGAACCGAAGTCGTCAATGACAGAGGCCAAGAACTCCGGCGTCTCCAACGACGCCATACCGTTGAAGTTGGCCATCTCGTTGAAGGAGCCGTTCATGGTGCCTTCGGCTGACGCGCCGTTGTCGCCGAGGATGTAGTAGATGAGCGTGTTGTCCAGGGCACCCATCTCCTCGATCGCGTCAATGACCCGGCCGATGTGGTAGTCAGTGTGCTCCAAGAACCCGGCGTAGACCTCCATCTGCCGGGCCAGGATCGGCTTCATCTCATCCGGCATGTCCTCCCACGCAGGGATCTCCTCGTGCCGAGCGGGAAGTTCGGAGTGTGCGGGGATCATGCCCTGGGCCTTTTGCCGCTCGAAGATCTCATCGCGCACCGCGTCCCACCCGGCGTCGAACGTGCCCTTGTACCTGTCCGCCCACTCCTTCGGCACGTGATGCGGTGCGTGGCATGCACCCGTAGAGAAGTACGTGAAGAACGGCTTGTCGGGCATCAGGGCCTTTTGCTGGTGGATCCACCCGATCGCCTTATCCGCAAGATCCTCGGTGAGGTGGTAACCCTCCTCGGCGGACTTAGGGGGATCGACGGGGCTGTTGCCTTCATACAGGGCGGGGTCGTACTGATTCGCCTCGCCCGCAATGAAGCCGTAGAAGTACTCGAAGCCGACTCCGCCCGCAGGCCACGCGTCGAAGGGCCCCATCGGCGATGCCAAGTACGGCGCCACCTCGTGGCACTTGCCGAACATGGATGTGGCGTACCCGTTGTACTTCAGCGTCAGAGGCAACGACGCCTTCGTGTTGGGAACCAGGGCGTTGTTACCCGGCGCCGCCGTTGCGAACTCGGTCACCATCCCGAATCCAACGGAGTGGTGGTTGCGACCGTGTAGGAGCGCCGCCCTCGTCGGAGCACACAGCGCCGTCGTGTGGAATCGGTTGTACGACAAGCCGTTCTTCGCAAGGCGGTCGGCTACCGGGGTGTTGATCAATCCACCGAAGGCAGTCGAGGCACCGAAGCCCACGTCGTCCAACAAGATCACCAGGACGTTCGGGGCTCCCTCGGGTGGCCGAAGTTGCTCGATGGGTGGATACGACGTATCCGGGTCCTTCGCGTCGAACGTCGTGAGTCCCGGCTTCGGTATGTCCGGAATGGGTAGCACCGTCCGGGGTGCGCTTGCAGGTGACAACGTCTTCATCCCTTCGACAGGTGCCTCGGTGTGGGTCTTAGCTGCTCTTGTCTTCTTTCGAGTGCTGCAGTTGTGCCTCGAGGTCGTGAATTTGCTTTTGCAGGTGCTCGTACTCGTGGCTGATGTATTCGCCGACATCGTCTCGCTTGTAGATGACGACGGCGACAACGGCGGCCACGACGGCAACGCCTGCGATGATTCCAAATGCTTTCACTGTCTTCTCCTCCGTAAGGTGACTGAATATAGGTTTCTAGGCCTTGGTGATATCGCGACCGTGCACGGACAAAGCCCAAATCACAAATACCGAAACCGTGATGATGATAATTGACCATAGCGGGTACCACGGCAACCACGCGAAGTTGGCGATGGCAGCGATCGCTGCGACCGCGATCCCAACGACTCGCGCCCACATCGCTCCTCGGAAGAGGAAGAAACCAGCGAGGGCAAGTCCCAGCCCGATGAGCAGGTGTATCCATCCCCACGTGCTGACGTCGAACTGGAAGATCCACACCTCACCGACCACATAGAAGGTGTCGTTCACGATCGCAACAAGACCCGAGATCGCCTGGAAAACGCCGATCATGATCAACAGGATCGACGCGAATACGGTCCAGCCGACGGCTGAGTCGCTGTAATTCTCTGGGCGGGTACTCACTAGGGCCCCCTTAGTCGGGAAAGCGGCCACCGGTTGGCCACCCGGGTAGAAACTACCGACCGGCGGCGACCGCGGACAGGCGTTCTGCGGGACAATCGAGGCGAATATGTGTCACGGGGTGAACTAGCCCCAGGTGGCGTCGGTGACGATCCCGTCGTTGACGTCGAAGGTCAACCGGTCGATGTTGTAGTCCATGGTCACCGCCTGAGGAACACCGTCGTAGCTACCCACGCGCCACTGGTAACCCGCGCTCTCGGTGTACTCCCCAGCCTCCGCGCTTGGCATTTCTTTCTCCAATAGCTCGGCACGGAATTGTTTACGCGCCTTGGCAGCAGACACCTCGCACGTTACGCGGTTGCCGTTGGCGTCCAACTTCTTATTGACTTTGTAGACCTTCTTGTTGATCTCCGCGGGGCCGAAGCCGTCGGCACGCGCGCGATTCCCAGCCGCCGTCGATTTGGCGACGCCCCGGGGGTAGTACGTGCGCATCTTCTTGCACGACCGGAAGGAAGTCGACTCGTCGATCAACTCTTCCGAGGCGGCCTGGTCACCCACCTGCGGGTAATCGGACGACGCAGATGCACCGGGCGCGAGGGCCACTACGAGCCCCATCACGGCAGCACAGGCGACGGGGGCACTGCGGGTGCGTGGCTTCATCGTCTGAGGATAGGCCACGCCTCAGTCCTACTGTTCAGCATCTGCCTCAGGGGCTGAAGCTGCTGAAGCCAAACAGTCCCGAAACCCAGTCGGCAATGGAGTTCAGAAAGTCTTGAAGCCGGTTACCGGCGTCTCCCGAACCACCGCCGGATTCCCCTGCGTCGCCGCTCTCCGACGAATCGTCGTCCTTCGCCTTACCGTCGTCCTTGCTCTGCTTGTCCGAATCTTCGCGGCCAGTATCGACTTCAACCTTCACCGAAACTTCTGACTTTTCTGCCTGCTCTGACGTCTCCGCCTGCTCGGTGTCTCCCCCCGAGTCGCTGTCTGAATTAGCCAAGAAGAAGAACAGTCCAACGATGACGAGCAGAATCACCGCGAGCAGACCGATGATCCAGCCTTTGCCCGATCCGCTGCTCTCCGAATCCGTCGCACCGCTCGCTGATGCCGGACTTTCTGGGGTGGGTGCCAATGACGCACCACACGAGCCGCAGAACGTGGATCCCGCGATCGCCTCCGTCCCGCACTTCGAGCAGAACACCGTCGGGGGTGTCGGCGTCGATGGCGAAGTCGGCTCAGGTGTGGGATTCGACTCCGACGTCGGTTCGGGTGTCGGTTCGGGTGTCGGTGATCCCTGATCGTTGTCCGTCATGGCGTCTCTCCTTGCCGATTGTCGTGCACGATAGTTACCCGTTCATTAGTTCTGATAGCCAGTTACGAAGGGCGTCCCATCGGTCGCTCAGCCAGCTGTTGCCGCTTCCTTCGCCGTTTCCGTCGCCAGCGCCGCTGTCTTCGTCACTGCCCGCGTCCGATGAATCTTCCGTCGACTTCTCATCGTCATTCGAGGACTCGTCGTCCACGGCCTCTTCGGTGTCCTCGCCGGCCATGGCATCCTCGTCTTCGGTGGCCGCGCTGTCCTCTGCATCATCTCGATTCAAGTACAGCGCGATCGTTCCGCCGGTAATGGCCGCGCGTCGCATCGTCTTTCTCCAACTGCCGGAGTCGTCGGGATCGTCACCGACCATGGCATCAGGACACACCTGGCCATAAAGGTCTAGGGCGGCGAGTACTTCACCGTCGAAGGGTTGGGCAAGATCCTGGGGCGACGGCGCGGCCGGCCATTGCGAACCTGTCGACTGCACGAGGTAGTTATCCCCCACCACGATCAACCGTTGCGCCTGCGCGGATTGGGCAACGCTGGTGGACACGTCCTGGCACGACGCCGATTGTTGGGCCGCGGCGATTTCGTCGTCGACGGAGTCCACCACGACGATGCTGTAGTCATCGCATTGAACGATGAACGCGTCGCCATCGGCGGCGGTGTATGGCGTCACCTGTTCGCCGGATCCTTGCCACGGGCACGCAATACCCGCTTCAGCGAGATCGTCGAGCACTGCGGACCCGGAGGTCCAGTTCGAGGTCGAAGAAGAGCCCCCGCAGCCGGCCACCACGGTGACGATCGCGATTGCCCCCACAGTCGCAGCAAATCCCCTGCTCTGCCGGGATGGTCTCCGCGTCTCGACTTTTCTCACGCATCCAGCAAACACCATAAGTCAGCGTTTGTAATGCGACAAAGATGGCCAATACGTCTCACGCGCCCCTACAAACACCACGATCCTTGGGCGATCCCCTTGCGATTACTCGGAGGTGTTGCGGTATTGCGAGATTCGTCGGCTGACAGAAATCGCCGTCGCGACTGCTGGTGCAGACAGGGTCGCGCCGACGACGCCCGCCAACGTGGCCCCGACCACCGTTGACCCGAGGTTGACGATGGGGTGAATGCTGAGTTTGTCGCTCGTGACTTTCGTCAGCATGAGCGTCTGCACGACGTTTTGAGCCACGAGCACGACGATGAGAATGATGATGGCTTCTTGCACCCCCGCGGCCCCGAGTGCGACCAGGACAGCGAAGGCGCCGCTGATGATTGCTCCGAGGTACGGAATGAAAGACGTCACGAAGGTGACAAGAATGACGGTGAAAGCCAGTGGGATGTCCAGGATGAGCATGGCGATACCGATGATGATCGCCACCGGGGCCGCGGTGATGGCTAATCCGGCGAAGTAGGAGCGGATCGCTCGGGTGGCGTCGTTGATGATGCCGGCTCCGAGGTCGGGTGGGATCTGCCCGAGGTGGTTGGCGACCCAGTCTCGAATGACGTGCCAGTCCTTGAGGACGTAGAACAGCAAGAAGACACCGATAAGCACTCCGACGATGAAAGAGAAGACGGAGGAAAGCCCCGCTTGGACGAATCCACCTGCACCACTTGTCACTCCGGCGCTCACGGTAGTAACAGTTTGATCCACATCGTCAAGGGAGAGGCCTCGCTCGGCGAGCCACGCTTGGACCATGTCCCACCCACGGGTGAACTGCTCGGCAATCAGGTCTCGCTGGTCATAGATTCCCTTCACCGCCAAAAAAATGGAAAGCGCGGTGATGGCGATCAAACCGACGAGCACCAGCGAGGCAGCCGCGAACGGTGGCAACCCGGCGCGGGTCAGACGATCGACAAACGGAGAAAAGAGCATGCCAATGACCACCGCGATGACGAGTGGAATGAGCAGGCTCGAGATTTGAGCGAGACCGACGTAGACCACGACTGCCAGAGCGACTAGGCCGAGAAGAAGCCAGGCGGATCGGCCCAACTGAGCTAAAGCAGGGGGAACGCGAAAACGCCATCTATCGCCTTTGGCTTGCGGCTGAAGGCCTTGGTCACTCACCATCTCAGCCTAATTGTTCGGCGAGTTGGGTGAATGGGAAATTTCACGGTGAGACGATTTCGCCCAACTTGTCTCAACAACACACGAGCAGAAGCCAACCAAATAGTTTCCACTCATGACGAATTCAGTGGGAAACCTTGCGTGGAAAGCAGATACTGAACGACCCAACATCGTTTTGATGCTTTCGGACAACATCGGCTTCGGCGACCTCGGCTGCTACGGCAGCGGCGGAGACCTCCGCGGCATGCCGACACCGAATCTGGACGATCTGGCAGAAAAGAGCCTGACGCTGACCCAGTTCTTCGTCGAGCCTGGGTGCACGCCCTCGCGAGCTGGGCTGATGACTGGTCGGTACAGCGTGCGATCCGGATTGAACAGCATCATCGTTGCCGGGACACCCAGCACCCTGCAGGCCGGCGAATTAACCCTTGCCGAGATCTGCAAAGAGAACGGGTACTCGACATGCATGGTGGGGAAATGGCATCTCGGTGAGGAAGAACAAAGCATTCCCACGAGTAAAGGATTCGACTCTTATCGCGTTGGCATTCTGGAAACGACGGACGCCACCGCGTACCCAACGACCATGCGACGCTCCGGCATGACTGAGGAGCAGATCGAGGCATCTCAGGCCTACATTTGGGAGTCAAAGGACGATGGGAGCCTCGAAGCCATTCGCCCATACGACCTCGAATACCGGCGTCACATCGAAAGCGACATTGCTGACGCTGCAACATCCTTCATTGCCGAGAAAGCGGCTGGAGACGACCCCTTTTTCCTCTACGTGGGTTGGTCTCACGTGCACTACCCCGAGGGGGCCAACGCTGATTTCATCGGCCGGTCCTCCTCTGGCCCGTACGGGGACATGCTGATGGAGCACGATCATCGGGTTGGGCAAGTCGTGGAGGCGGTCGAGGCAGCAGGGGTGGCAGACAACACGATCATCATTTACCTATCGGACAATGGTCCTGTTCAGCAGCAAGTCATCAGTAATGACTTCAACGGCAGCTCGCCAGGCCCCTTCCGAGGAGAGGTGGGCGACGTGCTCGAAGGCTCGCTGCGGGTACCCGGAATGGTGTCATGGCCAGGGAAGATTCCTGCACGTAAGAGCAACGAGATGGTTGCTATTCATGACTTTGTTCCAACGATCGCAAGCATGTTGGGGACCGAACTGCCACAAGACCGCCCCTACGACGGAGTGGACCAGTGGGATTTCTTCCTCGGCAATAGTGAGTCGTCAAATCGAGACCACTTAATCAGCTTCCTCGAAGGTGAAGTCGCAGCCGTTCGTTGGAAGCACTGGCGGGTCTACCCCAAGCAAATAGTGGAGTCTCAGACGAATCCATCGTCCCTGGGCGTCGGCGCTTACCGAGCGGAGGGAATGGGCTACCCAGCCCTATTCAACATTGAACGAGACCCACATGAGCAGTTCAATGTCGTAGGAGTCTGCGCCTGGGTCTTGGGTCCCTACATGAAGATCGTCGGCGACTACGTAGCGTCTCTTCGGGAGCATCCCAATCCCCCAACGTTCAGCATGACATCCTTTCCTACGTGAGGACACCGATAACTGAGGGGCGCGAGCCCTGGTGACTCGCAACCTGGTTCACGTGCCCGGCGGAACGTTGTTGATGGGCTCCGAGGACTTCTACGTCGAGGAGTCTCCGGTGCTGCCCGTAGATGTCCAGGACGTCAGGGTTCAACCGATGCCCGTGACCAATGCGGAGTTCGCCGACTTCGTCACCAGCACGGGGTATGTGACAACTGCGGAGCGAGAGGACCGCCAGGGTTCTGTTGTCTTCGTCGGCACCCCCGGCCCGGTGCCGCTAAATGATTGGCGCCAGTGGTGGGCGTGGCAGCCGGGCGCCAATTGGCGTCATCCGCAGGGCCCCGACTCGGGTGTGGACGACCGAGCGAGTCATCCCGTCGTTCACGTCTCTCTACATGATGCTCGGGCCTACGCGACGTGGGCCGGACTGGACATTCCCCACGAGACGGAGTGGGAATGGTGCGCACGAGGCGGCCTCGAATCTGCCACCTACACCTGGGGCGAGGAGCCGAACAAGGGTGATGAGTTATTCGCCAACACGTGGCAGGGCGACTTCCCGTTCGACAACCGCGGTGCCCACGGCTGGAAAGGAACCTCTCCCGTGGGGGTGTTCCCGCCGAACGGTTACGGCCTATTCGACATGGCGGGAAACGTGTGGGAGTGGACCGAGAGCGCGTGGCAGGACCATCCGGGGGTGCACGCGTGTTGCTCCGGGACAGCAACCGAAGGGGACCTCAAGGTCATCAAGGGTGGGTCGCACTTGTGTTCTCCCCAATACTGCTTGCGGTATCGGCCGGCTGCTCGTTCACCGCAGGAAGCGAGCGAGAGCACCAGTCACCTCGGTTTTCGATGCCTGTCGCGGCGCGCTGAGGACGCACCGGAGGGTGGCTAGCACGCAGAGATCAGTTACTCGTTGTCGGTCCAGTGACCGTCGATCCAGGTCGCCTCTCCATCCAACATCGGCGCCACGACCTCGCCGTACCACTGCGCTTGCTCAGGATTATCGGCCAGCGCGAGGTAGGCCTCTTTGCTTTCGAAAATGAAAGCTCCCACGACGGTGACACCATCGTCTGCTCTCATCACCGAGCCCCGCACGAAGCCGGGAGGGTTCGGCCGATCGCTCACCGCTTTCTCGAACTCATCGAAAGAGACAGTCAGCTTCGCGGTCATCACTGTTCCGTAGTAGGTCATCACGCCACGGTAGGCGACGACGCTACCTATCGCGTCGAAACGGAAAAACTGCGTCACCCGACGCCGCGACACCAGAACGTAAGTGGTCAAACTAGATAGGTGTGACGAGTGTGAATCAAGTGTCCACATTGACGAAGATTTTTTCGACAAACCCCTTGTGTCGGCTTGCATTCAGGGAGTAGAACTCTCTTAACGCACCGCAAGGTGCGGGTCGGTTCGAAAACCGGTGACCTACCAGGGCAAACCTGGAAGACCCGAGTGCTGGCGGGTCGGTGACACGGAGCGGATCGAGGAGTCAGCGAAAGCGTCAACTGCGCTGGAAACGGCGGAGAGACCGAGGCGAGAAGCACAGAGCCGAGGCGCCGGGAAACCGGAGGCGAGAACGGGACTCCTAGAGCAGGGCCCCTCAAACTCATACTTTGGGGGGCCCTACTTCATTTCTCAGGACTTCATGCTTACGACAAGAACAGCGGGCCCGCGGGCCGAGGGCCCCGAATGGTTACGCTCCGACGCACGAACTAGCCCTTACGAAAGGACGTGTCATGGCAGACGAAGACGATGTGATCGAGGTTGTCGAAGAGGTCGAGGTCGATGTTCTGGTAGACGAAGACGGAAACCCGGTGGGAGCTGTCGTTGATGACGTCATCGTCGCATCTGGCCCGGGAGGGGTCATCATTGACGAAACCATCGACGTTCTCGATGCGGACGGCAACATCGTTGCCGAGTCCGAGACCATTGAGGTCATCGAAACCGACAACTAGCAGTCACCGGCGCAGCGATGCCCCTCAACGCGAGGATCCCCTGGCACACCTCGGGATCGCCGGTCCAAATCGAAACGGAAGTGGGGCCCACCAAGGTGGGCCCCACTTCTTTTTGTGCGCTTGTGTTGGTGCCGGGCTTTAGGTGACGCAGAAGACCGAAGCGGCCGCCCCGAGGGTGTGGGGCGACCGCTCCGCATCTGGCGCCCGGCACTCTCCCCCGCGGGGGGCCGGGCAGTTCGGCTTACTTCTTGGCGATGAACGTGTACTTGCCTTCTTCTTCGGACTCTTTGTCCATCCAAATGACGGTGCACTTGCCTTCGCCGTTGAACTTGGCTTTCACGGCGCCCTTCTTGGTCTCATACACCGCGCACACGTCATCGGACTTTTCGGAGACGCTCCATTCGTAGCGGTCCTCCAAGTACGAGCGGGCCTGGTTCGGGTCCGTAATGACGTAGGTGTCGCGTACGTCGACAGCCTTCTTCTTGAGGGCCTTCGCATAGGCGGCGGGGTCATACTCCAATACGTACGTGCGGGCCTCAACGGTGTCGATGTAAGCATTCGCACCCGATAGACCTGAGAACAGCACACCGCTGGCGGTGAACTCCTTCATCCCCTCGGTCTGGGGAATGAACCGCCACTCCGCGACACCATCCTTGAACTCCACACCCGAGTAGTCCTCACCATCCACACGAATAACCGCGGTGCCGTTCGTCGGCTCAGCAGGCGAGTTAGCGTCAGGACGCCACGACGCGTACGCGTACATCGTCACGGGAACACCAACCATCGCGTACTTCGGAGCCGTAAACCTCAACGCGCCACCCACAGGGCAGTTATTGATAGTCGCGTCCCAGCACGGCGGGGGCGGCGGGGTCTTCTGCATCGGCTCCGACCCCTGAGTTCCTCCATCGGACGAGGGGTCTTCGTCACTGGCCGTAGTTTCCAGCGCCGTCCACGAACGGTCAACGCCGCCATGACGTGAACATGCACCCTGCGTGCCTGGCTCTGTCTGGGAGAACGTTCCATCGTTGCACTTTTGGACACCCTGCGCGGGTGCGGCGACCCCCACCAAGCCACCCGCCAGCAACGCCACCGAACCAACGGCCGCCCCAAGGCGACCCCAAGACTTCTTCCTCACCAGCACTCACTCCCTGGATGTATTGACAGTTACCCCGCTTGAGGGAACCTACGTCGCCAACGGCTGCTTGTGGCGCAGTAACGCGAGAGTGAAACAAAGTCATGCGTTTTGTCGCACCACCAGCGTCTCTTTTGTCCGTTCCAGTACCCGCCTCATACGTCTCCCCTACGAAGTGGGGCGGGTCGGGCTCGAACCGACGACTACCAGATTATGAGTCCGGGGCTCTAACCAACTGAGCTACCGCCCCCGCAAGACCTTGCTAACTCTCAACTATACCGAGCGGACTCCGCTGCGGGTCTTGGTTCATCAACGCTCCTATGGAAAGTAGCAACGGATCGCTTACCTACTCGAGTGCGCTGTGATGCGGAGCCGCCATTGCGTGCATTTGCGCTAGGTGAGGGACGAAGCAATGAGAAACACCGAAATACAATTTTAAGCCACCCGCCTTTGACTACTGTTGTCTGGAGTTCGCCGATAAAAGTCTGGGAGGAGGGGCATGTTTGCTCTTGTAGTGCTCGGCTTTCTCGTGGCCTACCTGCTGGTTCTCCGCGGTATGCGCAAACCCGCCATCGCCCTCGCTCTTGTTCTGCAACTCGGGTGCCTTGGCTTGTACTTCTCGCACTCTTACCACGTGAATTGGCCCTGGTGATCTGACCATGTCTGATCAAGTGGACGCACAGGGCGCGGAAGCCGGTGGCAGCCTCAGCGCGAGAGCACTCTTTCGGGACAACGAGCGATTCGAGTTGCTTTCAGGGCCCCGAGCCACGGGTCTGGTTCGAGCGCTGAACTACTTCGGGCTCATCGTGCCCCTACTTGTCGTCTTCGCCGCCATCATTGTTCAGCTCACCGGGGGCGAGCTGCCCTGCTCTCATTGCAACATGGAGCGGCTGGGGTACTTCACCCTCGCTCTGGGTCCTGCGCTCAATCTCCGGTTCGGCATCCGCCCCAGCCACTACGGAATCAGCCTGGCGGGAGCGATGTTCCTGGGCACCGTGTCACTGGACATGATGGTGCGGGTTGCCCAAAACGTTGGGCCCGCCGGCTGGGGGCCCGTCGTGCTGGGCCTTCACGTGAACAGTTGGTCACTCATCATCTCTATCGTCGCCGGGATAGGTGTGGCAGTCATGCTGTTGTGGGAGCGGCAATTCTCACTTCCGCCTTCTCTCCAGACCGCCTTATCGAAGCCCATCGGTCGACTCCTCCTGGTGGCTCTGCTGATCGTCATCGGGGTCATCGCCGTCGACTTGATATCCGTGATTTTCGAGTGCGGGCCCGGCATCTGCCCCGACTCCCCTCCCGATAGCTACCCCTATTGGCCCTTCTAACCGGCACCACTAGCGGACTGCGGAGCACGTACTTGCCCAATCGCCATGGGCTCAACCGCGCGTGAGCAACGAATACAGCGCAACGGCTTCTACCATGACCGCGTGCCGGAATTCACGATTACCGTGCGGGCCAAGCCGGGGGCGTCACGCCCCCGCATCGGTGGTGCCCACGGTGATCCCCCGGAGCTGATCGTGGCTGTTCGCGAAACGGCGGCCTCCGGGCGGGCCAACGCCGCGATAGAGACGGCCATCGCCACCGAATTCGGGATTCCGCCATCCATGGTGGATATTCGAGCCGGTCATGCTGGCCGGCAAAAGACGGTCGCGCTGTATGTCCCTGACGGTGCCGCAGCACAAGCCACCCTTAATCGGCTGCTCGCTTCCGGGGACGACTAATGATCGACCTGGAGCACGCCAGGTCCCGTGACGCATCCGACCCCTTGAGAGAGTTTCGGAACCGGTTCATCATCGCCGACCCCGATCAGTGCTACTTGGATGGAAACTCTCTCGGGCGCCTGCCCGCAGCCACCGCCGACGCCGTTCGGCGCATGACACTCGACGGGTGGGGCGCAGACCTCGTGACCGGATGGGGTGGCTGGATCGACATGGCGCAACGCGTCGGAGACACACTCGGGTCATCGGTTCTCGGTGCCGCAGCGGGTCAGGTATTGGTCACCGACACCACGTCGGTGAACCTCTACCGACTGGCGTTGGCCGCCATCAAGGACAGGCCGGGGCGATCAACCATTATTGTCGATGAAGCGAACTTCCCCACCGATCGCTACATCCTGCAGGGAATCGCTGCGGATCTGGGGATGCGACTGGTAACGATTCCCAATGAGTCCACCGATGTCGCGGAGTGCGAGCGCATCACCCCGGAGATCCTCGCTGAGTATTTGGACGATGACGTCGCCTTCGTATGTGTGCAGATCGTCAACTACCGATCAGGGGCACGGCAAGACGTCCCCGCGCTCACGGCGACGGCTCGTGATCACGGCGCGTATGTGTTGTGGGACGCCTCGCACGCTGTTGGCTCGATCGACCTTCGCTTTGATGAGTGGGGCGTCGACATCGCCGTGGGGTGCACCTACAAGTACTGCAACTCCGGCCCGGGGTCTCCTGCCTGGATGTATGTGCGCTCCGATCTTCACGACACCCTTCGCACGCCGATCGACGGCTGGTTTGGGCAGAAAGATCAATTCACGATGGGGCCGACATTCGAACGAGCCTCAGGGATGCGCGGCTTCCAGATAGCGAGCCCTTCGATCGTCGGTCTGACCGCCGTGGAGGAGTCCATGGCGATCATCGCCGAGGCACGGATGGATCGAATAGAAGCGAAGTGCGCAGAAGGGACATCCTT
>Ga0255761_10001756_pt1 | contig 20128 bp, 6 predicted proteins | sample 071ome_29_FD_179961 | JGI IMG/M metagenome (GOLD analysis project Ga0255761, IMG submission 179961) | Coastal salt marsh microbial communities from the Groves Creek Marsh, Skidaway Island, Georgia - 071407BT metaG (version 2) | ecosystem: Environmental > Aquatic > Marine > Intertidal zone > Salt... | reverse complement strand
ATTTTTTTAATTAAATTTTTTAATTAATTAATTTTTTTAATTAATTAATTTTTTTAATTAATTAATTTTTTTAATTAAATTTTTTAATTAATTAATTTTTTTAATTAATTTTTTTAATTAATTAATTTTTTTTATAAATTATTTAATTAAATTATTTAATTAAATTATTTAATTAAATTTAAAAATAATTAAATAAATTATTTATTAATAATAGAAAGTTCATTTTTGTTTAATAAGTAATGAATGTTTAAAGAATTTTTTCTGCCAAATCTTTGTGCTCTTCCAATAACTTGTTTTTCAATAAGTTTATCAAATTTATGAAACATAATAATATCTGTAGCACATTCTAAATTTAAACCACTTCCATAATTATATATATTAACTAATAATATTGAATTAATACCATTATAAAATGATTCTAAATTTTTTTTAATAATATATTTATTACCTTTTAATTCAGTATAATGAATATCTAAATTATTTAAAATATTTTCTATTTTTTCTAATGAACATTCTGAAGAAGAAAAAATAATTAATCTAGTATTTTCATTTGAACTAAAAATATTTTTAATTAATATTTTTAAATTTTTCATTTTATCAAATTCTGGATTAGGTACGGACTCATCTATTATTTCATTTTCCTCTTCATTTACATCTTCAGATATTAAAAATAAATCTTCCTTTTTTAAACTATATTTACATAACGGACACATATTACTATTTGATAACCATAAATTAATACATTTAAAACAAAATTTATTAGAACAACACTTCACCAATGTTGGAACCAATGTCTTTTTATTTTTAATTAAATCCTCATAACATATATTACATATATTATTATTATTTATTCTATTTTTAATATCCAGAATTTTTTCATCCAATATCTTTATCTTATCTTTTATCTTATTTATTCTAATCATTTTTTCATTATTATTTTCTTCTTCATTCATATAATATCTCATATTTTTTATAGACTCTATATTCACTTCCAAATTATATATGTCTGTATTATATTTATTAATTACAATATCTATTATATTACTTTCATTCTTTTTTTGTCTTGAATCAAATAACTGTATAGCACTTTGAGTATCATCTGCATTCAAAAACTGTATTATATTTTCATTAACTATACCATTTAATAATGTAGTTTCAATAGGGTCTTTACATTCTATAAAAATATTATTAGGAATAGGAATATTAAATGAATTATCAACATAATTATCTAAATTTTTTAATATCAAAGCGTGTGTAAACATTTTATATCTTTTAATTGTCATCATTGATAATAAATCTTTAATATATCCATTATTATTTAATCCTGTTGCCTTAGCAATATATCTTCTAATTCTATGATCATAATATTCATATCCATTAGGATATAATATATTACCATATGATGCAGTTAAAAACCATAAAAATTTAGAATCAATAAATTTATTACTAGGTATTTTAATACTATCAATTTCATCAAAAATTAAACGATTTATTTTAATATGATTAAGAGTTAATATATTTGTAATAATTTTAAAATGAGTATCAGTTATCAAAATTAAATCATACTCATTTATTTTTTTAGCATTCTGTATAAATTCCTCCAAATGTTTCTTCGTTTTAATAAATTTACATTTAAAATTATGTTCTTCTTTAATTATAACATTAATATATTTAATCCATTGAAAATATAAATTATGTGGAACCACTATTACATTCGTATTAAATGTCTCATTTTGTCTTGAAATATTTAAAAATACCTTATTATAACCATATGTTTCTATTTGAGAACTTTTTATATTTTTATTTAATAACATCAATACTAATATTACAAACGATTTACCAGAACCAACCTTATCTCCTATAATACCAATTTGTGTATTAAAATAATCGTTTTCAGTTATACTAGAATATTTTTCTTTAATTTTATCAAAATTAATTAATTTTATATCATCGTTCTCGTATTTAATACAATGCTTTAATAATGTTAACTGATGAGGTTTTAATTTTATCTCTAAATTATTTAAAACTCTCGTATAATCATCATCCTCACTCATACAAAATGTATCCGAATTTTCATCTAATTCTTTTACATCTATATTATATGTATTATAATACATTATTAATAAAAATAAAACATAAATTAATCATATCTCTACCGCATTTTTTTTATTTTAAATTTATTTAAAAATTAAACTATACGTAGTATATATATATCAATTTTATTTTAACCCATCTATTAATCAACAAAATTCATCAACAATATTTTCAATTATCTTTTTACTTAATTCTTCTTTTTTAAAGAAAAATTTATTATTATTCTGAACAATTATTTCATATTTATTTAATTTGTTTACACTTTGATTAATATTTTGTATCATTTCTTTAACTTGAAACATTATATACATATTTTTATTGCTATTAGAAAAACATTTAATACCATTTATATAATCTTTAGTTGTTTTAGACAATACATTTACTAAAATTACATTAACATTAAATATCTTACTTAATAAAAATAATTCATAATCTTGATAAAGGTAATATTTTTTATTTATAATTTCTTTAATATCATCAAAATTTATTTCATTCTTTTCTATCTTATTTATTTCATTCTGAAATATATCATTACTATTTATATTCTTTAAAAATAAATTAATATCTTCCTTATAATCCTTCTTTATCATCTCTTCTATCTTCTTTTTTATAACAGTCTTATTATATTTCAATGAATAACTCTTGCCATACTCACTAAATATAGATATTAAATACTCCGTTGTATCTTGAACATAATTATCATCCAATATTGGAGAATTCGCAAAATATTTTTTAAATGTTTTTACATACTTATTATTATCTATCGATATCATCGTATCTGTTAAAAATTTAAATTTAACTATTCTCTTATTTATCTTCACTGGAACATAATATACATAATCCTCTATCGAATTCTGAACATATTTAAAAGGATTATTTATTATATTACGTAAATACTCCAATTTATTATTCAATATATCATTCTGAGACAATAACAATTCATCTATATTCAATAATACATCATCATTATCCATATTTAATATATCATCCAAATCTCTATATAATAAATCATTTAATACCATATTAATATCAATATCACCTATTTTATCCACTATAGATTTTGTCAATTCTTTTATTTTTATTAACTTTATATCTTCAGGATATGGATGCATCTTATTTTTTAACACCATTAATTTCTTAAATACACCACTATCCATCTTAATATCCTTTACTATCAACTTCAACTGTTTTATATATTTACCATTTTCATCATTTAATGTTTTCAAATAATCATCACTTCTATCATTCAAACTTTTTCCTATAAACAAAAACTCATCAACTATATTATCCTCCAATAAATCCTCATTTCTTTTTTCTATATTTAAAGGAATTATAAATTTTTTACTAAATTCTTTTTCTACTTTAGACTTATCCTCACCTTCAAATCCTCTATAAAATTCTTTTTTATAATAATAATTATCTATTTCTATATGACTCAATACATTTTTATTATTCTTCTTTTCTATTGCATTAATATATTTCATATTTTTATTATTATATAATTCATTTTCTGATATATTATATAATATATCATACAATTTATTTATATCCTTCTTACTTACATCACATTTTAATTTAACTAAATCTTGTATATACATATAACTTACTTCTTCTAACTCATAATATTCTTCCAAATTCTTTAAATTCGATAAAGAAAATATATTATTATTTAATGGTATAAATAAATTATTAAAATCTTCATCTAAAACAATACCTACTATCTTAAAACTAGTATTAATTACAAATTTCTTTATCTTTATTTCTTTATTTTTTAAAAATTTATCATCATACAAAAATAAATCATTCAATAAATCTATCAAATTTATTACATTTTTATTATATAAATCGGTTTTGTTACAATTATCATTTTGTAATTCTACCAAATTCTGTATTTCAGGATACTCAAAATAACTAAAACTATTTATTTCTTTCTTTATACCCTTCTTATAATTCACTCGTATTATCTCTTCATAACTATTTAATATTTTTAATACAAACACAAAATTATTTAATTTATTTGTACCCAATTTATAATCTATAAATTTAGAACATAATAACTTTACTGTCTCTTCATTATTTATATTATCTATATCTATCAATACAATATTATATTTATTTATATTTAACCATTCATAATTATTTGTAAATAACTCCAACAATTCTTCGTGGTCTTTAATTATATTATCAGACCTTAAATAATATATAAAATGTTTAAATGAATTATATATCATAAACTCACGCAATATTCCTCTTTTAATATCTGTATTTTCAAAATCAAAATTACTGTTTTTCATCTCCTCTATTTTTTTTCTTATTTTGTCTAAACCCATCAATTTAATATATTCCTTATTTTTATTACTCAAAAACCATTTAGAAAATTCTTTAAATTCATCTTTATCATATATACTTACATTTTCGTTAATATATAATTTTAATGTATTTCCTGAATTTAATTTAATATATTCTAACATATTCATTTTTTCTTCTATTGTATCTATCAAACTATTTACATTTTTTATTTTTGGATTATTTATTAATTTTACCATCAATGACAAAAATTTCTGATTATTATATTCTTTTATACCCTTTCTTACAAAACAATCTGTTTCTGAATTAATTAATCCACTACATCTTTCAATATTACCTAATATACTTGATAATTTATCTGGTAATATCGCATATTTATTTTCTTCAATAGGTTTATTCTTATTATTACTAATATAATTCATATTTGCCCGTTCTTTAATATCTTCTTTTGTCATATTTTTTAGTTTATACATACCATCTTTCAATATTTCATTATCCATAATTTCTTCTTCTTCCTCTTCTTTTTCTACATTTTTATCAAATTTATAATCAGTTACTAAACGAGCATTTTTACCTACAGATTTATCCTTTTTACCACAACAAGGCATTTCAAAACCCTCTGGATGCAATTTCTTTTTCAAAAAATAAGGATATCTCGGTCTAGCAACTCTCTTACCATCTTTTATCTCTGTCCATATACCCTTTTTGTCATCCATTATCAATGGTTCCTCACCAATAGGTTCTGGACACTTACCATTATTTTTATTTAATACATCTTGTGTTATAGATATTTTACTTATAGGACACCATATTCTTGGACATATATAATAAAAACTATCAACTTTATCTTTTGTACTACCAGTTTTTATACTATACGTATAAGAATCACGGTATTTTTCATTTATGTTTTTCATCTCTTTTTCATTCAACACTATAGGTTGCTTCTTATCTATTTCTCCACAGGTTCTACCATAACCATTATATCCCGGATGTGTCTTGTTAGTAAAATTAAATAATTTATTATCATATTCTTTCAATCTCTTGATTATATATTGATTGTATTTCTTCTTCATTATTTCTTGGTTTTTTCTTTTTTCTTCAATTATTTCTTCCATATTTTTACCATCAACCTTTACTTCTTCTTCTTTTTCATCCTCTAATTTTTCCAACAATTTTTCTTCTTCATCTTCTTCATCTTTTTCATCTTCTTCATCTTTTTTATCTTCTTCTTTTAATTCTCTATTTTCTTCATCTTCTTCTACTTTCTCTATTATATCTACAATATCATTAATATCTATATCATCATCTCTTTTATCTTCTTCTAACTCTTCTGATAATTCTTGGTCTTCTTGTTCTTCTTCATTGTTTTCATCCATTCTTGTAGCAATCGCACTTATATCTCCCATCAATTCTTCAAATTCACTATCAACATTACTATTATTATTATTATTATTATCACTATTTACACCACCTTTCATCAATAACTCAGAACTTTCATTTGTTTCATTTGTTTCATTTGTATAATTATTATTATTACTTTCAACATCACTTGATTCTAATTCATATAATCTTGATAATAAAGCATTGTTTTCTAAAGCAGTCTGTATTAAATTATCATAATCCTTATTTAATGGTTTTTTCTCTATTTTTTCATTTATAATAATAGAAGTTATCAGAAAATTAACAATTTCATTAAAATAAATATTTTTATTTTTTTTTGTAAATAATTGAATATTATTATCATTTTTTTTAATTAATTCAATAATTGTACCAGTATTTAATTTACTTTTAACATATCTATTATTTTTAACTAAAAAATTTTTAATTAAAAAATATTTATTCTCCATAACTTTATTTAAATTATCATTACTTAACTTAAATTTCTTCTTAACCTCCACTGATAACTCATCTTTATTCATCAATATATTATTTTTAATAAATTTACCAACATCATCTAAAAATATATAATTTGATAAACCCTTGTATAATAATTTAATATAATTATCTTTTTTATTTTTTGACTTCTTAAAATCAAAATAAGGATAAGCATATTCAAATAATTCTTTTATTCTAGAAATTTCTTCTATTTTTTTATTAAAAACAATGTCTGTATAAACTTCAAATTTATTAAAATCTATATAATTTATATTACTATTATAAAATATATCATCATTCAATTTTAACAAATACAAATTTAAATTTAATTTATTACTTATATCATTATTTAAATATTCTATTAAAATATTTATATTCTCTCTTATTTTTGAAAAATCTTCTACTTTAATACTATTAATTAAAACAGTTCTTTCTTTACTTACTAAATTAAATTTAATATCTATTTGACCATTAGAAAATAATAATAAATTTATAAATAAACCAGAATCATCATTTAATTTTTTTACAAATATTTTAAAAACTAAAAAATTATTGTTTTTATTAATTTTTGAATTTGTCCATTCTTCTAATTGTTTATCATTTATATAAACATCTGTATCATTCTTTTTCAAAAACTTTTTATTAATTTTATAAAAATTATTTGTTCTTGTTTTATAAATTAAAAATGGACAATTAGAATCTGTTTCAAATATATTAAATATTTTCTCTAAATTATATTTATCCTCCAAATAATTCTGATTTAATAAATTTGGATATATTTTTAAATTTAATGTTGTTATATAATTATTAATTTCTACTAATTTTTTTTTATTAAATCTTATTAAATTATTTTTTATTTTGTCATTATTTTCAATTATATTAATTACATTCTCATTTATCTCATTTATTTTTTCTAAATCATTATAATTTAATAAATTTGGAAAATACTCTCTTATATAACCATTAAACACTACTTTCTCTTTAATATCATTTATATCCTTTTTTGATAAATATGTTTTAAAATTTTTAGAAGCTAAAACAATCTCAAATAAATCTTCACTTGTTATATAATTTATTATTTTTTCTGAATTAATTAATTTATCTTTTAATAAAATCGAAGTATCATATTCAACCTCTTTTGTACCTATAAAATCTCCACTCAAATTTAAATTCTCTTCCAATATTTTAATTTTTTTTATTGGATTATATTTTATAAATACTCTATTATTATCATTAAAATAATTTAATTCTAAAGGTCTATATACTTTGTTAACATTATATTTTTTTAATAAATCATACAATTCTTTTATATTATAGGTGTTTTTATTTAAATTAATTTTACTATGAAACAAATTATCTAAAATTTCTTTTATTTCATCTTTGTTATAAATTCTTTTAGTATTATAAATATCATTTAAAATATCAATTAATTCATAATCACTAATTGATTTTTTATACCATAAATAAATATGTTCACTATTTAAATCTTTATTAATATAATTAACTAATTTGTTTTTAAGAAAAAAAATATTATCATCTTCATAAATTGTTTTATATACTAAATTAATTTCTCTGTTTTTTTCTATTGATTTTTTTAATAAATCAACATTCATATATATTTCTTCCAATTTTTCTTCTTCATCTTTATTCAATTTATTATTAGACACTAATTTATTAATAATCGTTTTTATAGTTTTATTAATTTCTCCAACAAACAAATATTCTACACCTTTCTTCTTTTTTGTATGTTGAATAATTTTATATATATATAATTTTAATTGATTATCATTAATAATATCCATATTTAATTTATTAAATTATTAAATTATTTAATTTATTAAATAATCTTTTCAAAATTATATTCAAAAATTATATTTTAATTAATTTAATTAATTAATTTAATTAATTAATTTAATTAATTTTTTTAATTAATTAATTTTTTTATTTAATTTATTTAATTAAATTTAATAATCAGAATTATCAAGTATATTGCTATTTATGATAATACCACAATATTTTTTAGGATTGATTCTATAATCTTCATATTTATACACTCCTTCTTTTTCAGCAATTTTTAATATCCATTTAAAGTTTTTCCAAAACACATCTACGTGACCTATTTCTTTTGTTCCTAAATGTGCTAATTCGTGTATACCAACATACAACATTGTATTTAAATCCATTAATTTTTTATTATTTTCATCATTTCTAACTGTAATACAAAAAACTATTTTCTCACCTTTATTTACAGAATATGATGTATAATTTTTCTCACCTGTACCCTCTGTTATAGTATCTGGATTATAATTATTAATGATCCTTTTTGCTCTTGGGTCCTCACTATATTTCTGTTTTAAAATACTTATTAATCTAATTAAATTTTTATTAATATTTGCTAACAAATTTGCTGCTTCAACAGCATTTTTTCTGTTTTGTACCAAATATTTTTTACCATCTACTGTACTTTTAACATAAGATACCTCCATAAAACTCTCTCTTACATACACAAAACTAAATCCTATTATTAAAATAACTATAAATAAATCAATATAATTCATAATTTATTAATTTATATTAATATTATTAATAAAAATATAAAAAATAAAATAATTAATTAAATTAATTAATTAATTTAAAAATTAATTATTTTATTAATATATTATTAATATTCTAAAAAAAAAATTGATTTTATTTTATGCAAAAATAATTTTAAATTGTCTTAAAAAACGATAAATGTCTAATGAAATTACTTTTCAGATAATCGATTGGTTAATAAAAGATATTAATATAGATGTTGGTCAAAAAGAATATCCTTATGATAAATTTAAAAATAATATTTTAAATGAAGAAAATTTTGATGAAGACAGTATTTTTGAAAATTATTTTATTAAAATTTTTGGAAGAACTATTCAAGGTGAACCAATATCTTTAAATATTTATGATTATACTCCATATTTTTATATTAAAACTGATGAAAAATGGAACAGAGAAAAAAATAAAACATTCTGTAATCTTTTAGAAGAATATATTGAAAGTAAAATTAATTGGAAAAATAAAAATTATAATCAATTATTTAAATGTAAAATAGTTAAATTAAAAGATATATGGGGGTTTCAAAACAATAAAACCTTTTATTATATTCAATTAATATTTTTAAGTTATCGTGCAATGAAACAAAGTATAAAAATATTATCTGAACCATTAACACTTGCTGGTATTTGTACAAAGAAAAAATTTAAATTATATGAAAATAACATTGAACCTTATTTGAGATTTATACACAAAAAGAATATTGAACCAAGTGGTTGGATAAAAGTTAAAAATTGTCATACTACTAATCATTACAAAACAAAAATAGGAAAAACTTATTTTACAAAATGGAACAATGTATTATCTTATAAATGCAACCAAATAGCACCTTTTATAATATCTAGTTTTGATATAGAATGTAATTCTTTTGATGGTTCTTTTCCAAAAGCAATAAATAATTACGATAAATTAATATATGATATTATTGAATATTATGAAAAATTATCAAGAGTTCAAATAAAAAAAATAAATGAAAAAGAAAAAAAAATATATTATACTGAAAGTGAAAAAAAAGAATTTTTAATTCATTTTATTTTTGATTATTTTAAAAACAACAAACTTAATTTCAAAAACAAAATTATTAATTTAGAACAAATACAAGAAACTATATTATATATCATTGACGACATAGTTGTATGTTTACAAGGAAAATTAAATTATAGTGATGAACAAATACAAAACACATTGCTTAATTCAACTTATAATTTTACCAATAACAAAACTATTATTAATAACAATAATACAAAAAAAGACAATAAAGAAATAATAAATCAATTACAAAAAAAATTTAATTATATGATGAAACATAGTGAATTACCTGAATTAGAAGGAGATGAAATTATACAAATAGGTATTACAACTCATAGATATGGTGAAAAAAATATATATGACAAAACCATATTATCAATTGGAGGATGTGAAGACATTAATGATGTAAATATTGTTCATTGTAAGAATGAAAAAGAATTAATAATTAAATTTGTAAAAATTATTAATAAATTAAATCCAGATGTAATAACGGGTTATAATATATTTGGTTTTGATTATCAATATATCTATAAAAGAGCACTAGAATTAAATATACAAAAAGAATTATGTAAAATGGGTAAAATAGATAATTACTGTGATATTTATGATAATTGTTTTATGGATGATTATAAAAATCCTGAAAAAATATCAAATATATGTAGACAACATTATATAAATAAAACATTGTCTTCGTCTGCTTTAGGAGATAATTTTTTAAAATATATACATATGGAAGGAAGAGTAAATGTTGATATGATGAAAGAAATACAAAAAGGACATAATTTAGATACTTATAAATTAGATTTTGTTTCATCTCATTTTATATCCGGAAAAATTATTAATCAAACATTTAATAACACTATTAATGAATTAAATATACAACTTGATAATGTCGCAGGATTACAACCAAATATGTTTGTTAATTTATCTAATAAAGATATCAATAAAAAATTTAAAATTAACTTTGTTGATTATAATTCTAATATTATTAAAATTAATAATGATAATAATGAAATAATATGGGATAAATGGGGTTTAGCTAAAGATGATGTAACACCACAAGAAATTTTTGAATGTATGAAAGGTAGTGATGCAGACAGAGCAAGAGTTGCAAGATATTGTATTCAAGATTGTGCTTTGTGTAATTATCTAGTTATTAAATTAGAAATAATTGCAAATAATATTGGTATGAGTAATGTATGTTCTATACCATTTTCATATATATTTTTGAGAGGTCAAGGTGTAAAAATATTTAGTCTTGTAGCAAAACAATGTAAAGAAGATAATTTTGTGATACCTTTTCAAGACAAAAAGTGGAAATGTGAAAAATGTTATTTTAATAATAGTTCGTTTGATGAATTTTGTCAAAAAAAATATTATGATAAATTATCTTGTTTAGCACCTAAACCCGAAAATGAAGGCTATGAAGGAGCTATTGTTTTAGTACCTAAACCTGGTATTTATGTAGATTTTCCTATATCTGTTTTAGATTATTCATCTTTATATCCTTCATCAATGATTAGTGAAAATATATCACACGATACTATCATTTTAGATGATAAATATGATAATTTACCTGGTTATGAATATGTTGATATTACATTTGATTTATACAAAGGCAAAGGAGACGACAAAAAAAAAATAGGTGAACAAACCTGTCGTTATGTACAATTTGAAAATGGCGAAAAAGGTTTATTACCTCGTATTCTACAAAAACTCCTTAAAGCACGTAAATCTACCAGAAAAAAAATTACTTGGAAAACTATAACTCTCTCTAATGGTGATATAATTAAAGGTAATATTATTCATAAAGATGATAATATAACTAAAATAAAAGTAGAAGACAAAGAAATTAAAGAAATTAATAATAATTTAATAGAAAGTTGTATTGATACACACAACGAATTTCAAAAAGCCGTTTTAGATGGTTTACAATTAGCATATAAAATTACTGCTAATTCTTTATACGGTCAAGTAGGAGCAACAACAAGTCCTATATTTATGAAAGAACTTGCAGCAAGTACAACTGCTACTGGTAGAAATTTAATATTAAGTGCTAAAAAATTTGCAGAAGAAAAATATAATTGTGAAGTTATATATGGGGATAGTGTACCATTTGATGAACCAGTTATTATTAAAAATGATAAAGGATTTATAGACATAAAAACACTTAGTCAAATATTTAATGAAAATGAACCAAAACAATATGAATCTTTTAAAGATCCCGACTTCTTCTTTAAATTAAGAAATACAATGGTTAAAGTATTAATTGACGGTTATGATACTGAAGAAGAATTTGTCAATAATACTTTAAATATACAAAAATATTATCGTTCATTAATAACAAAAAATCGTAAATTAGCAAAAGTTAATCATAAATGGATATGGTATAATGAAGATGATACAAAAGAAGATAAATTAAAATTAATAAATGATATATGTAATTTATTCAAAAAAGATACTATTAATAGATCCAATAAACAACAAGTTAAATGTAATTATGAAATATGGACTGATAATGGTTGGCAAAAAATATTAAGAGTTATTAGACATAAAACTAATAAAAAAATATATAGGGTTTCATCTGGTTTAGGTATTGTTGATGTTACTGAAGACCATAGTTTATGTAATAGTGATAAAATACCTATTAAACCAAAAGAACTTGAAATTAATTCTACAAAATTATTACATTATCAATTTAATGATTTTGAAAAATTATGCGAACCAGTAATAATTCCTGAATATCCTTCTCTATTTTATGGAATTAATATTAAACAAAAATTTACTAAATATGATAATACTAAAAAATATAATTGTCAAGTTTGTTTTGAATCATATGATGGCGATATGTTTTATTGGAATAAAAATAAAAAAACAGATGAATTTGTTCATGGTTATAGATGTAAATTATGTGTTAAAAAGAAACATTGTGAATTAAAAAATATTGAATTTAATGGAAAATTAAATAGAAAAATTCAAGATATTAAAATGAAAGAATATGAATTAAGTGAAAATGAAGCATGGGTTTGGGGGTTCTTCTTAGGAGATGGTAGTTGTGGTGAATATAGATGTCCTTCTGGATTAAAATATAGTTGGGCGTTAAATAATCAATCATTAGATAGATTAAATAGAGCAAAAGATATTTTAAATAATATTGAAGATATGGAATTTAAAATATTAGATACTATGGATTCAAGTAATGTATATAAATTAGTTCCAAAAGGTTCTTTAAGATATATGGTTCATAAATATCGTAAATTTATGTATGATGAAATCAAAAATAAAAAAGTTCCTATGATAATTTTAAATGCTTCATATTCAATTAGAAAAGCATTCTTTGATGGATACTATGAAGCAGATGGAACAAAAGGAAATGAGGGTAAATTTATAGAGAACGAAAAAGAAGAAAAAGAAAAAGGAAATTGGGATTTAAAATATAAGAAAATTGATTTTACAACAAAAGGTAAAATAACTGCACAAGGGTTATATATATTAGCAACATCATTAGGATTTAATTTATCTGTAAGAAGATGGATTAAAAAAGATAGAATATATAGTTTAAATTCTTATAATGAAAAGTCTACATATTCTAAAGATAGAAATATAGTTAAATATGTAGAAGAAACAATTAATCATGAAATGGATGATGGATTTGTTTATGATATTGAGACTACAACTGGAAGGTTTGCGGTAGGCGTTGGTTCAATTGTAGCATTACAAACGGATTCCATATTTATTAAATTACCAAAGTTAAAAGATTATAGTCATTATGGTCATCCAACAGAAAAACAAAATATATTACAATATAATGTAACTGTTGGAGAACAATTATCAGAAGATTTTCAAAAATTATTAAAACCACCTCACTGTTTAGAATGGGAAAAAATGTTTTATCCTTTTATTATCTTTAGTAAAAAAAGATATGTGGGTAATTTATATGAGCATAATGTAAATAAATTTAAACAAAAATCAATGGGTATTGTATTAAAAAGACGTGATAATGCAAATATAGTTAAAATAATATATGGTGGAATTATTAATATTTTATTAAATGAAAATGAAGACAATATTAATAAATCATTGAATTTTTTACATAAATCATTAAATAAATTGATGAATGGATATTTTCCTATAGAAGAATTAATTATTACTAAAACTTTAAAAGCACATTATAAAAATCCATTACAAATTGCACATAAAGTATTAGCAGACCGTATGTTTAAAAGAGACCCTGGAAGTGCTCCTCAAATAAATGATAGAGTTCCTTATGTTTATATTGATGTTGATGAAAAAAAAATAAAGAATGAAAGCGAAGACGGAAGAATATTACAAGGAGATAAAATAGAAGACCCGACTTATATAAAAGAAAATAATGATATTGAACCTGATTATGGCTTTTATATAACAAATCAATTAATGAAACCTTGTTTACAATTATATTCACTTGTTCTAGAAGAATTAAAAGGTTTTAAATATAATAAGAATTATTATAAAAATAAAGAGAAAAATTTAATGAAAGAATTAAAAAATAAAAAGAAGGTTGAAGATAAAATTAAAATGTTAAAAGAAAAAGATGTTGAAGAAATAATATTTAAAAAATATTTAAATGAAATAGAAAATAAAAAAAATAATAATAATACATTAGATAAATTTGGTTTTATTAAAAATAATTAATTATATTAATTATATTAATTATATTAATTATATTAATTAAATAAATAAACAATATACTGGGTTGTATTATAAAAAAAATTTGAATAATTTTGATATATATTAACTATATTAATTAAATAAATAGAATTGTTTAAAAATAATGTTTTCAATTAAAAAAAAATTTACTAAGAGACATAATAATAATTCGATTGAAGAAGGTGAATTAGGTAGGTCTTGTGGTATTGGATTTTTTTTAGCTTTAGTTCTATGGGGAATTATTAAACTTGTAGAATGTTGTTCTTAAATTAATTAATTAAATTAATTAAATAATTTAATAAAATTTTATTAAAATAATTATTTAAATAATTTGTTTTAATAAAAAAATTTAATTTATAAATTTTTTATAAAAATAATTTTAATTTAATAAATATTTTTTTTATTTTTTATTTTTTTAATTTGTTTATAATTATTTTTTAATGATATTAAAATAATTTAATATTATTCTGGTGGAGTAGGCCATTCAACCCCAACTAATTCATTTTGTTCATTTAAAGAAATATTTAAAGAATTTTGTGGTAAATCTCTAAGCTGTTGTCTATAAGTAAACCAAGTTTGTTTAATTTCTTCTGAGTTAAATGGATAATCGGCTAATCCATACTGATCAGTTTGTTTCAATATTTCATCACGTTGTTCACGCAATTTCTTTAAAGGAGCTTCATTTATAATTTCTTGCCATGCAGCTTCACATTCTTCTAATGTTGGTTTTGATTCTGTATTAGATTCATGCCACTTTAATTTATTATAATCATCATTTGTAATTCTAAATTTTGCATTTGGATGTAATCTAATAATGACTTGTGTTAAATCCATTTTATTTTAATTATATTTTATATATTTTATTTTTAAATCTTATATGAATTATATAAATTTAAATAATTTTAATTTTAAAATATTTTAATTATATTTGTGGTATTATTGTAATAACTGTTGGTGAAGAATATCTATTTGCATCCGCTGTATTACCAGGTCCACCAAAATATAATACAGATGATGCTTGACTACTTGAATAACGTATATTTGCAGATAAATAATATTTAATTGTACTTCCATTACTCACTGATGAAACATCATCTAATACATGGCCATGTAATTGTTTTGTTGCTGAAACTTGTGAAGAATTACCCATTGATGCATCTAAAAATGTATCATTAACATTAGCATTACCATCATTATTTACAATTACTGTTGGAGAATTATTATCAATTTGTTTATTTAAAATTATCCCTGCAAAAAAATTAGTATGACTATATCCTACAGCTATTTGAACTAATACCAATAATTTATTAAAATTACTATCTTTAATAATACTAATTTCTGTATTATAATTAGTATCTGTTAAATCTTCAAAATTATAATTAGCATTAAATGATATAGAATACCTTCCATGTAAATAATTTGTTACAGGTGTTATAGTACCTACACCACTACTTGCAACAGTTCCAGGTTTCCATTCATTATCAGAATCATTCCATACTAATGCTTGTCCGTCAGTTGGTGCGGTTGTTGAAATGTTATATAAATCTTGCAAATTAACTCTATTAATATAATCATCTGTATTTGTTATCTTCTTTAAAATTAATTTAAAGAATCTATAATCAATTCCAACAGTTGAATCAGATTTATAAAAAATTTCTAATTTTTGTCCAGAATTTGCATTTATTAAATCAATAGTTTTATTCATATCATAATCAGAACCAGTTGAATTTACTGTAGAACCATATTGTCCTTCATATGGTGATTGATATATTGTTGTGCCATCTAATTTTAATATAACATAAATATTTGGAGTTGTATCATCAAGTGTTGAATATGATATCATTATCTCATATATTCCAGAATAATTAAATGTAATATCTTGATTTGCATCTATATTATAATAATTACTAACATTTTGAAATTCATTAGTCATATTTGATATTTTACTTTCTGTAGATGTAACACTTTTATCTGAAGATAAACCCGAAAATTTTAATATTCCTGTATCCACTGGCAAAACATCTATTTGTTTTAAAATTAATTTAAATGATGATGGTTCAACTGTAGAACTACTTGCAGCAGCATAACTGAATTTAATAATATCTCCCGTATTAACATCTATAGTTTCAATAGTTTTATGTTGTGAATAATCATCACCTGTTGCATCAACAGAATCGCTATTTTGTGTATTAGCACCTGTAACATCAGTACCATTTATATATATACTTAAGTTGATATATCTTGATGTTGTATTTTTAACACTAAATGATATCATTATCTCATATACGCCTTTTCTAGGTATTGTTATTTCTTGTGTGTTTGTATCTATAATAAAACCAGAATTAGATGGATATTGTATAATATTTGCAAATTGACCGTGATTAGTTAATGAATTATCATGAAGAAATGTTACTCCATTTATAATTATATTATTTTGACTTGAATTAACTAATCCAGATGCTGTTAAAACTAATGGACTATTTTGTAAAACAGTATTATAAACAGTAGAAGGTTTCCATTCACTATTAGCACTATCCCATACTAATGCTTGTCCATCTGTAGGTACTGTTGTACTTGTATCTACATCTGATAAATCATTTATTTGTGTTGCTCCACCACTACTTGCAACAGTTCCAGGTTTCCATTCACTATTAGCACTATCCCATACTAATGCTTGTCCATCTGTAGGAGCTGTTGTACTTGTGTCTACATCTGATAAAGCATTTATACTATGATTACTAATATCGCTAACAGTTCCAGTTATATTACCAGTAACATTACCAGTAACATTACCAGTAACATCTCCTATTAAATTACCATTAGTTTTAATATTACCATTTACATCTAATTTTTCTGTTGGACTTGTTGTACCAATTCCAACATTACCATTTGATAATATTATCATATTTGTATTTAATGTAGTAGTGCTCCAATCTGTTACTGTTTGAAATTTAATTGCATTATAAGTTGGATAATATCCCCCATCTCCATAATCATATGTTTCAGAATAACCTAAAACAATTTTATGTGTATCATATCTGGCTCCATTATCACCAGTATTTCTATAATTTGAATTAGCATTTCTTACTATACTATGTTCTCTAGAACCATAATACGTTTGAGCGCCGCTTAGTGATGACTGTCTACTGATATTTTCTTCTCTACCGTATATTATATTTCCATCACTAACTTTTAATTCGTTATTTGTATAATTAATATGTAACTTTTCAGTTGGACTTGTTGTACCAATTCCAATATTACCTGTATTATAATATATATTGCTATTCAAAGTTGACCATTGTGAACCACCTATTATATAGTAACTTATACCATCTGATATATACAAACTCAATGCAGAATTTTCTTTCACTATCTGAATTTCACCTTCTTTACCTGTTCCGGTTGGAGCAGTTGTATCATATGGTATTTGTAATGTAGTTGTAACATCCGCATTTTGATTTGTTGTATCAGATTGTATTTTAATTTCACCTTGTAATAACGCACCGACAACATTATTATTAGCATCTAAATTATCTTCAATTGCATATTCTGCTTGTGCTGTACCACTACCACTTGATGAAAATACTACTTGATAACTATTTACAGCCCAGGAATAATCTGAACGTCCCATACTGTAACACATACTTCTTACAGTACTACTTCTTGGGTCACTTGTTGCAAAAACATAATGATATGTAGTTCCATCATATTTTTCTACTAACATTTGATATGCATCAGTCGTTGTTGAAAAAGTTGTTGAAAATCCATCATTATAAGTATTACTTGATGTATCAAATAGTAATGTATTTGTAGATGTATTTCTCATTTGTAAATGTTTATTTTTTAATATTAATACTCTTACATCTGGATTATTCATATATTGATAATTTCTTCTCCAATAACCAAAATTAAAACCATTCTCATTATAAAAATTTGTCAATGGATTCCAACCACCCCATCTTGATGTATAATTAGCAACTGCAGGAAAAGAACTTTGACCCCAAGAAGCATAATTTACTGTACCATCTGTACTACTTGTTATTCCACTAGTACTACCTTCATTAAAATACATTGCAGTCCCATTTGTATGATTAGGTACATCAAATGTTACCAAATCACCCATACTAATTTGAGAACTTGAACTAAAATGAAAACCTTCATGTAATGTAAGCCAAGTTATTGTTCCATCATTCGCATTTTGTGGAGTAAGTGAAAATGGTATTGAACCACCATATATATCTCTCCATATAAAATCTGCGTCTTCTACTGTATTATATGAAAAACTTTGTAATAAATTTCTCTCAGGTTTAATTTCACCTAATGCTAAACCATTTGAACCAACCCCAGATGATGTAGTAACCCAAGAACCATTATAACGGATTTTTAATGCTTGTGATGAACTATCATAATATAATGAACCATTATCTGCGACTGTTGGTTCAGTTGATTCTATAATAACTCTTTTATCAACTCTTGCATTTAATTCTGTTTGTAATGTTGAATTTAATTTAACAGCAGAACCTCCTATTATATTTAATTGATTACCCATCATAATATGATTTGAACATTGATAATATAATATACATGGTGTTTCATAAGTTGTAACTAATTCAATATTAGAACCACTTGAACCTGCTGTACCTGTTACAGTAACACCTGTTGTATAACTAGAAGTATGACTATCATCTGTATAAAATTCTAAAGGATGCCCTGTATTTGTACTATCTGATTGGTCAAATATATATGTTTTTCCTGCTATTAATTCTAAATAAGGTGCTTCTAATGTATCAATTATAAATGAATTAGTACTAGATGTTGGATTATCAGTCGTATTATACCTATGCGATGAAGTTTTAGTTCCTACAGTTACTGTATAAGTAACATCACTATGTATATTTTTAGATATATAGTTTGGTTTCCATTCACTATTAGCATTATCCCACACTAATGATTGACCTTCTTTTGGCGCGATTATACTAGTATCAACATCTGATAAATCATTTATTTGTGTTGCTCCACCACTACTTGCAACAGTTCCAGGTTTCCATTCACTATTAGCACTATCCCATACTAATGCTTGTCCGTCTGTAGGCGCTGTTGTACTTGTATCAACATCTGATAAAGCATTTATACTATGATTACTAATATCACTTACAGTCCCAGTAATATTACCTGTTACATTACCAGTTACATTACCAGTAATATTACCTGTTATATTTGCTGTTATACTTGAATTTGGTTTCCATTCACTATTAGCACTATCCCATACTAATGCTTGTCCATCTGTAGGAGCTGTTGTAGTTGTGTCTACATCTGATAAATCATTTATACTATGATTACTAATATCACTTACAGTCCCAGTAATATTACCTGTAACATTTCCTACTAAATTACTTGTTACTTGATTAAATGTTACATTATCTCCTGTTCCTACAGATTGACCTATAGAAATTTGTCCATTTGTTATAGTAACACCAGTGCTGTCTGAGAAATGAGCACGCACTTCTGATGTACTAGGACCTGTATAAGTAATAACGCCTGTTAA
>Ga0255761_10001749_pt1 | contig 20159 bp, 19 predicted proteins | sample 071ome_29_FD_179961 | JGI IMG/M metagenome (GOLD analysis project Ga0255761, IMG submission 179961) | Coastal salt marsh microbial communities from the Groves Creek Marsh, Skidaway Island, Georgia - 071407BT metaG (version 2) | ecosystem: Environmental > Aquatic > Marine > Intertidal zone >... | reverse complement strand
AAGCTTAATTTTTTCAAAGCCCAAGCCTGATACGAAGCGAATATTTTCTAAGATTTGATCTAAATTTCCTGTGCGGGTGATTTTCTTAAAATTATCTTTATCCAGACTATCTAGACTAATGTTAATTCGTTTTACCCCAGATTCTAAAAGCATAGGTGCTTTTGATTTAAGTTGGCTCGCATTCGTGGTCAAGGTCAGCTCTTTAAGATGAGCATTTTGACCTAAAGCATTAAATAACTGATCAATATCTTTTCTAACTAAAGGCTCACCCCCTGTAATTCTAATTTTATTGACGCCAAGGGATATAAATATTACTCCAACACGTTGCAATTCCTCTAAAGTTAGCAGTTCTTTTCTAGGTAAAAAGGTCATTTTTTCCGACATACAGTAAAGACAACGAAAATCACATCGATCCGTCACCGAAAGTCGCAAATAATTTATTTTTCGATTGAATTTATCTGTCAGTTGATTGGTCATAACTTATACGTTTACCCTCATAGTTACAGTATAATGGACGGTTTATAAGAAATAAAACTTTAATTAAAAATGACAGTGTCAAAGAAAGAATTAGATAAAGTTAGCGAATGTATTGAAAGATTTAAAGATAAGCCCGGAGCGCTTTTACCTTTAATGCATGCTATACAAGATAATATTGGCTACATACCTGAGGATTGCTACCCTCAAATAGCGAAGGCATATAACCACTCCGTGGCAGAGGTTCATGGTTTTGTGACCTTTTATCATCACTTTAGAAGACATTCGGCTGGAAAAAATGTTTTGCAAATATGCCGAGCAGAATCGTGTCAATCCATGGGTTCAGACGCCATTGAAGCACATTGCAAACAAACCTTGGGTATTGATTACCATCAAACCACAGAGGATAACCTGATTACGTTAGAACCTATTTATTGTTTGGGTAATTGTGCTTGCTCACCCGCTGTCATGATTAATGATGAGGTGATTGGCAGGGTTACTAAAGAAAAAATAAATGATTTAATCAAGAAGTTGAAATAAATTATGAGTTATAAAATTTATATTCCCATCGATTCAACAGCCAAATCCTTAGGTGCGAATGAAGTTGCTAATTTAACAGAGCTGGAAGCTCAATCGAGAAAGATTGATCTTCAAATTATCAGAAATGGATCAAGAGGTCTATTTTGGTTAGAGCCTATGCTTGAGGTTGAAACAGATAGGGGCCGCATAGCTTATGGCCCCGTTACTCAAAATGATATTGAATCTTTATTTGATGCAGAATTTTTTATGGGCAAAGCCCATCCATTATTTCTTGGGGTGACAGAGGAAATTGACTGGTTAAAAAAACAAGAAAGACTTACTTTTGCCCGTGTAGGTGTTATTGATCCAATTGATATTAAAGATTATGAAAAATATGATGGTTTCAAAGGGCTAAAAAAAGCCATCCAGTTAAAACCCAATGAAATTGTCAAAGAGGTCACGGATTCTGGCTTGAGAGGTAGAGGGGGCGCGGCTTTTCCTACAGGCATCAAATGGCAAACTGTACATGATGCGCCATCGGATAAAAAATACATTGTTTGTAATGCTGATGAGGGTGATTCTGGAACCTATTCTGACAGAATGATTATGGAGAATGATCCTTTCGTTCTTATCGAGGGCATGATTATCGCAGGTTTAGCTGTAGGAGCAGATCAAGGTTATATTTATTTACGCTCTGAATATCCTGACGCATTAAAAGTTTTAAATGAGGCTATTGAAACGGCCAAACAAAATAATTATCTGGGTCAAAATATCTTAGGTAGTCAATTTAATTTTGAACTTGAGGTGGCTCGAGCTGCAGGCGCATATATCTGTGGCGAGGAAACATCTTTACTTGAAAGTCTTGAGGGGAAAAGGGGTATGGTTCGATATAAACCACCTCTTCCTGCCATTGAAGGTCTTTATGGTAAACCTACTGTTGTAAATAATGTTATCTCATTAGCCACCGTACCCATTATTCTAGATAAGGGTTCCAAGCATTATGCTGATTTTGGTATGGGCCGTTCAAAAGGCACATTACCTATTCAATTGGCGGGTAATTTAAAGAAAACGGGTTTGATAGAAAAAGCATTTGGTATCACGTTACGAGAATTATTATATGATTTTGGGGGCGGATCAGCGTCTGGAAAACCGATCAAAGCTGTTCAGGTTGGAGGACCCTTAGGTGCCTTTATACCTGAGGCACAATTTGATATGCCTCTTGATTATGAGACATTTGCAAAAGTGAATGCGGTAGTAGGGCATGGCGGAATAGTTGCTTTTGATGATACGGTTGACATGTCAAAAATGGCGAGATATTCATTTGAGTTTTGCGCCATTGAGTCATGCGGTAAATGTACACCCTGCCGTATTGGTTCAACCAGGGGTATGGAGGTTATTGATAAAATTAGGTCAGGGATTGATGTAGAAAAAAATGAGAAATTACTTAGAGATTTATCCGAAACGATGGTTGATGGATCATTGTGTGCGATGGGTGGTATGACACCTTTCCCTGTTATTAGCGCTTTGAATTATTTTCCTGCAGATTTTGGTCTTGATAAGGACCTATCTAAGGCTTAAAATCTAAGGTTATGAGGTTTTTTTAAAGAATATGGACGATACAAAAGATTTTGGAACACCCAAGAAGGTTGCAGATAAAACCGTTAGTTTAACCATTGACGGTATGAATGTGACCGTGCCTGAGGGAACTTCAATTATGCGTGCTGCTGCTGAGGCCGGACTTAGTATTCCAAAACTTTGTGCCACAGATAGTCTTGACCCATTTGGATCTTGCCGATTATGTTTGGTTGAGATTGAAGGAAGACGAGGCTACCCAGCTTCTTGCACAACGCCTGTGGCTGAAGGTATCAACGTTAAAACAGAGACCCCAAAGCTGGAAGATTTAAGGCGTGGGGTAATGGAGCTCTACATTTCAGATCACCCACTTGATTGTCTTACATGCGCTACTAATGGTGATTGTGAGCTTCAAGATATGGCTGGCAGAGTTGGCCTTCGTGATGTTCGTTATGGTTATGAAGGTGAAAATCACCTTGATTCAATTAAAGATGAAACGAACCCTTATTTCACTTTTGACCCATCAAAATGTATCGTTTGTTCAAGATGTGTTCGCGCTTGTGAAGAGGTGCAAGGAACCTTTGCTTTAACGATAGATGGCAGGGGTTTTGAGTCAAAGGTCTCTGCAGGTAATAAAGATTTCTTAGATTCTGAATGTGTTTCCTGTGGTGCTTGCGTTCAAGCATGCCCGACTGCCACTCTCATTGAAAAATCTATTATTGAACAAGGTACTCCCGATCGAAAAGTCACAACGACATGTGCGTATTGTGGCGTGGGTTGTTCATTTGATGCTGAAATACAAGGCGACCAAGTGGTAAGAATGTCTCCCAATAAAAATGGTGGTGCCAATAAAGGTCATTCTTGTGTTAAAGGTCGATTTGCATGGGGCTATACTACACACAAAGATCGCATTACGACTCCCATGATCAGAAAAAGCATTAAGGATCCTTGGCAACAAGTTTCTTGGGAAGAGGCCATTTCTTATGCTGCATCAGAAATTAAAAGAATTCAAAAAAAATACGGTGTTAATTCGGTAGGATCTATTTCATCATCGCGTTGTACGAATGAAGAGGTTTGGGTTGTTCAAAAACTAACTCGTGCTGGTTTTGGAAATAATAATATTGATACTTGTGCCAGGGTTTGCCATTCCCCGACAGGCTATGGTTTAAAACAGACACTAGGTGAGTCTGCTGGAACGCAAGAGTTTGACTCTGTGATGAAGTCAGATGTGATTATGGTGATAGGCGCTAACCCAACAGACGGTCATCCAGTGTTTGCTTCACAAATGAAAAGACGCCTTAGACAAGGCGCCAAACTAATTATTGTTGACCCTAGAGAAATAGATTTAGTCAATAATTCGGTTCACATCAAAGCTGATTATCATCTTAAATTAAAGCCAGGAACCAATGTTGCAACCATTAATGCTCTCTCCCATGTGATTGTCACTGAAGGTCTTCTAGATGAAGAATTTATTAAGGCAAGGTGCGAAAAAGAAGACTTTGATTTATGGAGAGAATTTATCTCACAAGATAAAAACTCGCCAGAGTCTTTAGAGGAAGAAATTGGCATTCCTGCCGAAACAATTCGTCAAGCTGCAAGACTTTTTGCAAGCGAGCCAAATGGAGCAATTTATTATGGACTTGGCGTGACAGAACACAGCCAGGGTTCTACCATGGTGATGGCAATTGCCAATCTTGCTATGGCAACAGGTAATATTGGTCGAGAAGGTGTTGGTGTTAACCCTTTAAGAGGCCAAAATAATGTTCAAGGCTCATGTGATATGGGTTCATTCCCTCATGAGTTCCCTGGATACAGGCATGTTTCAGATGATATAACTAGAAAAACATTTGAAGATGCCTGGGGCGCTAAATTGCAAGGTGAGCCAGGATTTAGAATCCCTAATATGTTAGATGAAGCTATTTCTGGAACCTTCAAAGCCCTTTACTGTGAGGGTGAGGACATCGCTCAGTCAGATCCAAATACTCAGCATGTAACTCATGCTTTAGAATCCATGGAATGTGTAATTGTCCAAGACTTATTTTTAAATGAAACAGCTATGTATGCCCATGTATTCCTTCCAGGATCTTCGTTCTTGGAAAAAAATGGAACATTTACTAATGCAGAGCGACGTATTTCACCGGTTAGAAAAGTGATGAAGCCAAAAAATGGTTACGAGGACTGGGAAATCACTCAACTACTGTCCAATGCGCTTGGCTACCCAATGAACTATAAGCATGCCAGTGAAATCATGGATGAGGTTGCTAGATTAACGCCAACATTTAAAGGTGTGAGCTTTAAAAAACTAGATGAGCTTGGAAGTATTCAGTGGCCATGTAATGATGAAGCACCTCAAGGGACACCAACAATGCATATTGATGAATTTGTTCGCGGTAAAGGTAAGTTTTTTATTACAGAATATGTTCCAACTTCTGAAAAAGTTAACGCTAAGTTCCCGCTAATTATGACAACAGGCCGCATTCTTTCACAATATAATGTTGGTGCTCAAACCCGAAGAACCAAGAATGTTGCTTGGCACAAAGAAGACCTTGTGGAAATACATCCCCATGATGCTGAAGAAAGAGGTATTAATGAAGGAGATTGGGTTGGTATCACAAGCCGAGCTGGAGAGACCGTTTTAAGGGCTTTAATTACTGAACGTGTTCAACCAGGTGTGGTTTATACAACATTCCATCACCCTGAATCAGGAGCTAACGTGATTACCACCGATAATTCAGATTGGGCTACGAATTGCCCTGAATTTAAAGTCACTGCTGTTCAAGTCTCAAAAGTATCTCAACTTTCAGGATGGCAAAAGAATTACAAAGACTTTAGTAAAAAACAAATTAATTTTGCAAAAGAAAGCGCTGCAAAAATTAATTAAAAAACATTTTGACCTCATCAAAACTTGTAAAATCTAACGCGCCCTTAGATCAAATAGAGATATTTAAATCTGATTCAATTGAAATACCCCATCAAGAAGTTGTAGCTGAAGAAACACCGGTCGCCGTGACTTTTAATGGTATTTCTCATGCTGTGATGATGACAAGTCCCCAAAATTTGGAGGATTTTGCCTATGGTTTTTCTATTTCTGAAGGATTAGTAAAAAACATTGATGATATTTTTTCTATTGAAATTAATCAAGTTGATCAGGGTATTGAGTTAAATATAGAGATATCTTCAGAAGCTTTCATGAAATTAAAAGATCGAAGAAAAAATTTAGCTGGAAGAACAGGTTGTGGAATTTGTGGATCAGAATCTTTATCAAAAATTTTTATAGAATCAGAAAATAAAATCTCAAATAACTCATTATTTGATTTGAATATTATTAAAAGAGCATTAGAAAAATTTGGTGATAATCAAATTATAAAAAATAAAACCGGTTCTACCCATGCATGTTCTTTATTTGATAGTCAGGGTGATATTTTATGTACCAGAGAGGATGTGGGACGCCACAATGCTTTAGATAAGCTTATTGGATTTGCGTTAAAGACAAACATTAATTTAGAAAAAACCTTTTTGGTTATTTCTAGTAGGGCCAGTTTTGAGATGATACAAAAAGCATCATTTATAGGTTGCCAATTAATTGTTGCAGTATCAGCACCTACCGCTCTTGCAGTAAGATTAGCAGACAAGATGAATATCACTTTAGCTGGATTTGCAAAAAATAAAGTTTTTAATATTTACACTCACAAAAAACGTTTATACGTGTAAAATTTCGGCATGCAAAAAGAACACATAATAAAAATGGCTAATCAAATTGGGGATTTTTTTAAAAGTTATCCAAAGCAAGATTATGCAGAAGAGCAAATTGCAAATCATTTAAAAAAATTTTGGTCACCTGAAATGCGTAAATTTTTAAAAAATGAAGTGGAAAGCTGTTCGGCAGAGGGTCTTGAAATGATTGTTGAAACAGCAGTAAAAAAATATCTTTAGTTCTTCTTTCCTAGAAGTACGAAATAGTTTTTATCTTTAACACGCTTGCCTGTCCAGATTTCTCTCCAATTCTTTAACTCACTAGGTGTTTCAGAGCTATTTTTAAGAGAGACTAAAGCAAGTTGACAATCTAATTTACTATCAATTGATTTTTTTAATTTTATTTTTGAGTAGTAATGGAACATATCTATTTGGCTATTCGTCAAATTTTGGCTATATATACAGCTTGAAGATTGTGTGACATGAATTTTTAGTTCTTCAAATACAGTTTTATAACTTTTTCGGTTATTAACAGCGTCGCCCCACAAGCAAATAAATGTAATCCAAATCATCGTGATACCAATCGCCCAATTGGTAACCATGGATCGATTGGTAATTTTTGAAGTAATTATTGAAAAAACCCAATAACCTGTAATGAGAAAAGCTACTAAAAATTTAAAAAAACTAAAATTAAAATCATAATTTCCAGATGCATCATATAACCTGTCATAAAGACCTTCAGGAAATGATAATAGAGAAACGCACCAGCCAATCCAAATAAGCAATGTAAAAAAACTAAAAATAAATACACTGAGCCAATTAAGAGAGCTTGACATACCTCTATTAAGATTATCAATTGCTCCAACAGCTAAAATAGAAAAGGGTATAACGAGAGGTATAAGATTGATCTGGTCTTGCCTTGGGCTGAAAGATATTAATGCATAATAGATAAAAGAAAAACCTAATAAAAGTATAAATTTTTTTTCATTTAATATTTTTTTAAAGTTTCTAATTAATACCCATGCAACAAGAGGAAGTGCTGGCCAGGTAAACCATGAGATTCCTTCAAGATTGTATAAAAAAGCAGTCTTAATAGAAAAAATATCTTGTTGATACCATAAAATAAATTCGTCTAAGTGAAATTTTCTAAAAAGTATTAGCCAAGGGAAAATGAAAGTAAAACTTAGCATCAATGATAATGCCAAGAAAGTTAAATATCTTTTATTTTGCCAATCTTTAAAAACATACAAGAAAAGTGATGTAAATAGAATTGATAATAAAGGAATAAAGCCGCCCGACATAAAAAGTATGATTAAACCAGCTCCTAATAAAAAGCTGGCACGAAATGGCCTACGAATATAAAGACATAACGCATACAGACTTAATGCATAGCCTGGCATGGTTCCAATTTCAGGGGTTAGCGTATGCACATTTAATATCAGTCCTACGGATGCAATGAAAATTAAACCAGCACTTCTACCAAAACCTAAACCCCAGAGCTCTCTTGTTGTCATTCCCAAAATTAAAAGAGTGAGAGAAATCCATATTAAATTTGTTAGCCTTGCTGCATCATGATGAGCTAAAAAAGGAGAGAATATTTTAATTGATGATGCAGCAATTAATGAGTAGAAAGGTTGATTTTGGATGAAATCATTACTTGCTGCTTTAGGCACAACAAAATTAGACTCTTGAACAATACTTACAATCTGACTGATTGTATTTGATTCTTGAGGTGCCCAGGGGTCATGTCCAATTAGGCCTACGAAGCTCCATATGAATGCTAGGATAATAAAAAGATTTAATTTTGTTTTGACCCCAAGGTTTTTTCTTGGAGTTGACATATTTCCTTGCCAATCATGCTCAAGATCAAATTTCATAGGTTTATAGTACATAAAAAAAGGCAGCTAAGCTGCCTTTTTTTAAATGATAATTTATTACATACCATATTTTTGTTTGAATTTTTCAACACGCCCAGCAGTATCTAGGATTTTTTGCTTACCAGTGTAAAAAGGATGACATTGTGAACATACCTCAATGGTAAAATCTTTAGCTATAGTTGACTGTGTTTCAAATTTATTACCACAACTACAAGTTACATTAACTTTAGCGTAATTTGGATGCGTATCTTTTTTCATAATATTTGTTCTTAAAAATTTGAGGTGTAATTATTAAGGAAAATGCCAAAAAAATCAATATCTTTACGTTATCCTCTTCGCATACTGTCGAAGAAATTATCATTGTTTTTTGTTGATTTAACTTTATCTAGCAAAAATTCCATGGCTTCTAAATCATCCATTGGATAGAGTAATTTTCTAAGTACCCATATTTTTTGCAGCACTTCGGGGATAATGAGCAGTTCTTCTCTTCGAGTACCTGATTTATTAACATTGATGGCTGGGTAAATACGTTTTTCTGCCATTTTTCTATCTAAATGGATTTCCATATTACCTGTCCCTTTAAATTCTTCATAAATAACATCATCCATTCTAGAACCAGTTTCAACAAGGGCTGTTGCTAAGATTGTTAAGGAGCCACCCTCTTCAACATTTCTAGCCGCGCCAAAAAAACGTTTTGGTTTTTGAAGTGCATTTGCATCAACGCCACCCGTAAGAACTTTACCTGAAGATGGAATCACTGTGTTATAAGCTCTTGCTAATCGTGTAATAGAATCCAAAAGTATGACGACATCTTTTTTATGCTCAACCAAACGCTTTGCTTTTTCAAGAACCATTTCAGCAACCTGAACATGTCTTGTAGCTGGCTCATCAAAAGTTGAAGCGAGCACTTCTCCTTTAACAGACCTTGCCATGTCAGTGACCTCTTCTGGTCTCTCATCGATCAATAGAACAATGAGAACAACATCAGGATGATTTGAAGTTATTGCATGAGCAATATTCTGCATCATGACAGTTTTACCACTTTTTGGACTTGCGACAATTAAACCTCTTTGACCTTTACCGATAGGTGAAATCATGTCGATAATTCGACTTGTAAAGTTTTCTTCTCCCTTTGTATCTCTCTCTAGGGTTAGCGCTTCATTAGGAAAAAGAGGGGTTAAGTTCTCAAAAAGAATTTTATTTTTTGTATTTTCAGGAGCATCATTATTAACTTTATCTACTTTGACTAATGCAAAATATCTCTCACTATCTTTAGGTGTTCTAATTTCACCTTCAATCGTATCGCCAGTATGTAAATTAAATCTTCTGATTTGCGATGGAGATACATAGATATCATCAGGGCCAGCAAGGTATGAAGCTTCAGGAGATCTTAGAAATCCGAAGCCGTCAGATAGAACCTCGAGTGTTCCCTCACCAAAAATTGTATCGCCATTCTTTGCTTTATTTTTTAAAAGAGCAAAAATTAAATCTTGCTTACGCATCCTTCCAGAGTTTTCAATTTTTTCTGCAATTGCCATATCAACAAGCTCAGCAATAGGAAGGTGTTTTAGATCAGATAAATGCATATTTAAATTGTGCTATCAATAAAAGCTGTCAATTGAGATTTTGAAAGTGCACCTACTTTGGTTGCTTCCGGATTACCATCTTTAAAAATCATAAGTGTTGGGATCCCACGGATACCAAATTTGGTTGGAGTTTGTGGATTTTGATCAATATTAAGTTTGGCAATTTTTAATTTACCATCATATTCAGAAACTAAATCATCAAGGATTGGTGCTATCATCTTACAAGGGCCGCACCATTCAGCCCAGTAATCAACTAATACCGGAATACTAGATTCAATAACTTCTTTTTGAAATGTATCATCACTTAGATGAACGATATTACTCATAATTATTTTTTTGTTTGATTTTTTTTAAGGGGAATTCACTAATACTGAATTCAAATGTTAATGCATATTAAATTGAATATCAATAAGTATTTTGATAATTATCATTAATTTCAAATAAGGGAATTACTTTTTTAACACCTTTTGAGGATTTTGCTATTTCTATCGCATCTTCTGCTTCTTTCGCATTTAAAATTCCCATTAAATAAACTTCTTGTCTTTCTGTAATAACCTTAACGTGAAGAGGGGAAAGCTTAGACTCAAATTTAGATTCATTAAAATATAATCTTGAAATAACATTTGAAGTTGTAATAACGTCTGTGGCTTTTGATTTTAGAGAGCTATTCATACCAATAAAAAGATAATTTTTAATTTCTTTTACACCTTGAATGTTTTTAACAACCTCTTCAACTTTTGCTTTGGTTTGCTCATTAGGAACTTCACCAGTAATAAGAACAATTTGATTAAAGCTAACAAATGTAAGGTTGTCATTTTCATTAATATCTTGGGTTTCAATTATTGCTTTAAATTCAAGCTTTTGGTCTATGTAAATAACTTCAGCTGGTCTTCTGTCAGTATAACCAATTGGACCACTGGAAATTGCTGGAGCAGTTGAAGCCAAACAACCACCTAATTGGGATATAAGGAGTAGTAATAAAAGATAAAAACTGTATGATTTATGCATAAAATAATTATATATATAAATTTTTTTTTTTAAAGTGTCAAAATTAGAATCTGCACTCTACATCGTAGCGACGCCAATTGGAAACCTTAGCGATATTACCTTAAGGGCCCTAGAAACATTACAAAATGTAGATATTGTAGCTTGTGAGGATACAAGAAATACTCAAACACTTCTTAATCATTTTCAAATTACAAAAAAATTAATTAGCCTGCATCAACATAATGAAAATCAAAAAAAAGATTTAATTTTATCTTTAGTGAAAGAGGGAAAATCAGTTGCCTATTTATCTGATGCTGGAACTCCATGCATCAGCGACCCTGGAGCGCTATTAGTAAATAGTTTTTATGAAAATAATTTAAAAGTAATTCCAATTCCAGGTGCGTCAGCTATAACGACAGCATTTTCGGTATCAGGTGTTTTGGATAATCAATTTAAATTTTATGGTTTTTTATCAAATCAGAAAAAAAAATTAAAAGAGGAATTGCAGGCAATATATGAGAGCAATAATTTAGTCATCCTTTACGAATCCCCTCATCGAATTATAGAATTACTAGAAAATATCAAAGTAATTTTTGGCTCCAATCAGCAAATTGTTATCGCTAGAGAGCTCACCAAAATGTTTGAAACAATTAAAAGAGATACAGTTGAAAATATCTTGTTCTATGTAAATGAAAATTCTAATCATAGAAAAGGAGAATTTGTTGTTATTATTTCGCCCTCTGGAGTTATGCCTATCAATGTAGAGGAAAATGATTTGAAAAATGCCCTCTTGATTGCACAAGATTATTTGCCAACCAGTCAGTCTGTTAAATTAATTAGTACGCTTTTTAAAAAGAATAAAAAAGAAGTTTATAATTTAGCTATAAAGAAAAAAAATGACTGAACTCATAATTACAAAGCCTGATGATATGCATTTGCACTTAAGGGAAGGTGAGATGCTCAAAGCTGTTATTCATCACACTGCAAATCAATTTTCACGTGCCATTGTAATGCCTAACCTTTCTGACCCTATTATAACCTCTGATAAAGCACAAAATTATTTTGATCAGATAAAATCTTTTTGCCCAAATTTTTCTCCCTTAATGACCATTTATTTTTCTGACCAACTTAATAATAAAGAGCTTTTAAAGATTAGGGATTCATCCATTATCTTTGGAATTAAATTATATCCATCAGGGGTGACAACCAATTCTGAAAAAGGTGTCAATTCAATAGATGATTGCTTTCATATTTTTGAAGGAATGGAAAAGAACGATATACCTTTGCTCATTCATGGAGAAGTGAATGATCCAGATGTGGATATATTTGATAGGGAAAAAGTTTTTATTGATAGGCACCTTGAAAAGATTACAAAACAATTTCCAAATTTGAGAGTTGTCTTTGAGCATATTTCTACAAAAGATGCTGTTGAATTCGTGATTGATGGCAGTCAAACTTTGGCTGCGACCATTACCCCACAACACATTATGATGAATAGAAATCATTTGTTATCTGGAGGTATTAAGCCGCATAACTATTGTTTGCCTGTTTTAAAGCGATCATCGCATCAAAAGGCTGTCTTAGGAGCAGCTTTATCCGGTAATCCCAAATTTTTCTTAGGTACAGATAGCGCTCCACACTTAAAAAATCATAAAGAAAGTTCATGTGGTTGTGCAGGCGTTTATTCTGCACCCTATGCAATACCAATGTATGCTCAAATTTTTGAGCAAAATAATGCTCTTGAAAAACTTGAGCCATTCGCAAGTTTTTATGGGGCTGATTTTTATAAACTTCCAAGAAATAATGCAATGTTAAAATTAATTAAAGAAAAAAATCAGGTATCTCGCTCAATTAAAATTAATAATCAAGAAGTCATCCCATATTTAGCAGGTTGTGAGTTAGATTGGAAAATCGTCTCTAATTGATTCTTAAAATGTTAAAATAATACTAAGTTGATCGGGCAGTCGCTATGAAAATAGAGGAAAGTCCGGGCTCCATAGAGCAGAGTGATGGCTAACAGCCATACACCGTGAGGTGAGGAATAGGGCCACAGAGACGAGCGTATTTAGTTACGGTGAAACGCGGTAACCTCCACTCGGAGCAAGGTCAAATAGGGTAACTATGGCATGGCTCGTGCTGTTACCGGGTAGACCGCTTGAGTTTAAGAGCAATCTTAATCCTAGATGAATGACTGTCCACGACAGAACCCGGCTTATAGATCAACTTAAATTATTGAACCAAAACAGTTTTTAAGTAAAAAAGTGCTTGCAAAGCACTTTTTTTTTGCCTATAGTGTAGCTGTAAGGGAAAAAGTGGTAATTTGTGGGAAATTATTTAACGAGGCTAAGGGCGTTCAGTAATTTCCCACCTTTTTATTAGGTGAGCTATGTATAGGGGAGTAACGCTTTTAAATATCGACGGAAAAAGTCGCGCAGCCGTACCTACCAAATACAGAGAGGTGTTGATGGCGGAATCCTCTGGTTCGATTGTTATTACTGCTCATCCCCATGGTTGTTTATTAATGTATCCAAGAACTGCATGGGAACCGATTCAACAAAAAATCATGCAGCTCTCAAGTTTTGATAAAAAATCAAGCAAATTTCAACGTTTGCTCGTAGGTTACGCAGAGGATGTATCGATTGATGCCTCTGGACGGTTTTTAATATCCTCAGAGCTTAGAAGTTATTCAAATATTGAAAAAATAGCTATGTTGGTGGGTCAAGGTTCTCATTTTGAATTATGGAGCGAGGATAGGTGGACTCAACAAGTTCAAGATATCAGCGGAGAGGATGATTCATTACCTGATGAGCTCGGAGGTTTTTCTCTATGAGTCATGAGATATTAAATCATGTTTCAGTTTTAATTAAAGAATCAATAGAATTATTAAAAATTAATCCTAATGGCATTTATCTAGACTGTACTTTTGGCCGAGGTGGCCACTCCCAAAAAATTTTAGAACATCTGGATTCTCAAGGACGACTCATTTCAATTGATAAAGATCAAGAGGCCATCAAGGCAGCAGAAAAAATCAAAGATCAAAGATTTGAAATTTTTCAAACAAATTTTTTAAATTTTGACGAAATTTTAAAAAAAAAAGTATTGAAAAGTTGGATGGAATCCTAATGGATCTCGGCGTCTCCTCTCCTCAAATTGATAATCCTATGCGGGGCTTTAGCTTCAAACAAGATGGCGAGCTCGATATGCGTATGGATCAATCACAAAATCTGACAGCCCACAATATTGTAAATAATTTTGATGAGAAAGAATTAGCATTCATTTTTAAAGAATATGGTGAGGAGCGATTTTCTAAAAAAATAAGCCGTTCAATTGTTGAATACCGCGAAAATCATAAACCCATTGATACTACATTAGAATTATCAAAAATCATCTCTCAATCAGTACCGAAGAAAGATCCCAAAAAAGATCCTGCTACCAGGGTTTTTCAAGCTTTGAGAATTAGGGTTAATGATGAGTTAAATGATTTACAAGAGTGTTTGCCCAAGGCTTTTGATTATCTAAAAGATAATGGCAGGCTTGCAATTATTAGCTTTCATTCGCTTGAAGACAGAATTGTAAAAAATTTCGTTAAATCTAAATTAAAAACAGATTTAATTCCAAAAAATATTCCAATTAAGGCCTCAGATATTCAAAAACCAGAAATCAAGATGATTGGTAAGGTGATTGAGCCATCTGATTTAGAGATAAAACTTAATCCTCGAGCAAGAAGTGCAAAGTTAAGGGTGATAGAAAGGCTATCTAATTCATGAGGCTTAATCTAATTTTGTTTTTTGTGCTAATTATTTTTGCTCTCGCACTGGTTAATGTGGAGCATCAATACAGAAATCATTATTCGAAATGGGATATTGAAAATAAATTAACTATTGATTTAAAAGATGAAAAAACAAAACTTCAGATAGAGGAGTCTGATAAATCTGGAAATGATCGTGTTAATGAATTAGCTCAAAAAAAATTGAATATGTCTTTGCCTGATTCTAAAAATCATAGGACCTTGAAATAGATGTTTAATAAAGCTAAATCATCTTCAAAATTTTTCGAATTATCCAAATTTAGAAGAAGATTTGTCCTGCTAATTCTATTAACACTTTTTACATCTCTAATTAGCAGATCATTTTATTTGCAGGGCATGCAGACAGATTTTTTACAAAAAAAAGGACAAGCCACTAGCAATCGAACCGAAACATTGCATGCTTATCGTGGAAAGATCCTTGATCGTAATAATGAGATACTTGCGATCAGTGCCCCAAGAGAAACAATATGGGCAAACCCCCCTGAAGATTTGATGAATTTATCTCAAAAAAAAGAACTTTCCAGATTGCTTAAATTAAGGTTAGAACATCTTGAGAAACGATTAGGTAAAAAAAATAAACAATATGTTTACTTAAAACGCAGAGCCTCTCCTGAATTAGCATCCAAGATTATGGCACTAAAAATTCCTGGCATTCGAACAGAAAAAAACTATGACCGCTTTTATCCAGAAAGAGAAATAACAGCTCATGTGGTTGGATTTACAAATATTGATGGAAAAGGTCAAGAGGGTATAGAGCGGCAGGCTAACAATCTACTATCTGGTATTCCAGGGTATAAAAAGGTTCTAAAAGATAATATTGGACGTATTGTAGATGATCTTCAGGAGGTAAAAATCCCAATTGACGGCCAGGATATTAAATTATCGATAGATAAGAGATTGCAATACAGTGCTTATAAGGCATTACAAAAGTCAGTTGAGAAACATAATGCATTATCAGGTTCAGCCGTTCTCATTGATGCAAAGTCTGGCGAAATATTATCGGCTGTTAATTATCCATCCTTTAATCCTAACGGTGGATCAAAACCAACTCAGAAAATCAGAAATAGAGTTTTTACTGATATTTTCGAGCCGGGTTCAACAATTAAACCAATAACTGTCAGTGCTGCCTTGGAATCTAAAAAGTTTAAGCCAACATCAATCATTGATACTGAAAAAGGATTTTACAGAGTTGGGTCGAGGCTCACAGTAAGAGATACACATGCTAACGGTGAAATAACGCTTAGCGAGGTTGTTCAAAAGTCATCAAATGTCGGAACAACAATTATCAGCGAAAAACTAGACTCTAAGTACCTTTGGTCAACTTTGAGTATGTTTGGTTTAGGCTCAAAAACTGGCGTTGAGTTTCCTGGGGAGACATCAGGCATCGTACATCATTTTAAAAAATGGAGAAAAACAGAGCATGCAACAATAAGCTATGGTTACGGTTTAAGCACAAACCTTCTTCAACTTGCTCAAGCTTATACAGTATTTGCAAATGATGGTGAGCTTGTTCCAGTGACATTAATCAAAAAAGAGGATCCTACCATCGGTAGGCGAGTGTTATCTAAAAAAACTAGTCAAATCATGTTAAAAATTATGGAGTCCGTTGTAAGTAGCGAAGGAACTGCACCGCTTGCAAAAGTCACTGGCTATAGAGTTGCAGGAAAGACAGGGACAGCTAGAAAAATTATTAATGGTACCTATGAAAATAAATACATAGGATCTTTTGTAGGAATAGCACCGGTTTCAGACCCACGTTTTGTTTTTGCTGTTATGATTGATGAGCCTTCAAATGATGGATATTATGGTGGTGTTGTAGCTGGCCCCGTATTCAGCAAAGTGATGGCTGACGCTCTTAAATTATATTCAATTCCTCAAGATGGTTTTGTGAACGAAAAAGAAGATATTATTATTGCAGACTCAAGCCAATAACATATTTAAATGGAATCAAAATTACTAGAGCTTCTTGCTAGCGTTGAACATATTACGAATGATAGCAGGAGGGTAAAACAGGGAAGCTTATTCTTAGCTTATGCTGGTGAAAGGTTTGACGGAAGAGAATTTATTCAGGATGCAATACATCAAGGTGCTTTAATTGTTTTTTATGAAAAACTAAATTTTGAATTAAAAAAAAACTATTTAATACCTGTTTTACCTGTTCTAAACCTTAAAAAACAATTACCCACAATAGCATGTAAATTTTTTCAAGATCCATCTCGTTATTTAAAAGTGATTGGTATTACGGGTACTAATGGAAAGTCATCTGTAGTAGGCTTAATTGACCAACTATTAACTGTTTTAAATCAATCCTCAGCCACTATTGGAACATTAGGATATGGAACAAAAAAAGAATACTTTGAATTATCTAATACAACACCTGATGCTATAAAACTTCAAGAAATTTTTCATAAATTTAAACAAGAAAAAATAAATTATGTGTCAATGGAGGTATCATCACATGCCATTGATCAGGATAGAATCAGTGGTATTCATTTTGATACAAAAATTTTAACCAATGTGACACGTGATCATTTAGATTACCACCATTCCTTAGAAAATTATCAAAAAATAAAAGGTAGTTTTTTTGAAGAAACATCTTCAAAAAAAATCTTGAATATTGATGATGAGATGGGCATCTCAATCCATAAAAAGTTACAACAAAATAAAAATGTTATTACATACGGCATTAAAAATATTAAAGCTGACTTAAATGTAACAAGAGTCGTCATAAAAGCTATGCCAGAAATCAGCCTTAACTATCTCAATAAAACATATTCTTTTAATTTTCCACTATGGGGTGAACATAATATCTATAATTTGCTTGCCTCTCTCGGGGCCCTTTTGTCACAAAATTATGATTTGAAAGATGTGATTCCTTATATTTCAAAACTTAAATCTATTGAAGGCCGTTTTGAGGTTTTGCATAAGAATCAAAAGGGCCAACCTTTAATCATTGTTGATTATGCTCATACGCCTGATGCTCTTGAAAATATTTTAAAAACATTAAAAGTTTTTAAATCAAAATCAATAATCTTGATATTTGGTTGTGGAGGTGATCGTGATCAAGGCAAACGGTCTGAGATGGCAAAGGTTGCAAAAGTGTATGCTGATTATACTATTGTAACCTCTGATAATCCCCGATTTGAAGATCCGAAAAAGATCATAAAAGACATTACAGATCATTTAGAGTCAAATTTTATTGAAATTGAAAATCGAGAATTAGCCATAAATAAAGGAATTGAGATGATGAATGAGGACTCAATTTTACTCATTGCTGGTAAAGGCCATGAAAAATATCAAGACATAAATGGCATGAAGAGTTATTTTTCCGACAAAGATACAGTATTAAAAAAGATTGGTAAAAAATCATGATGTTTTCAATCAATGAATTTTTATCGATTGTCAAAGGTAGATTTATTAATTTAGATAATAATGATATACATGAAATTAATGGTATTTCAATTGATTCAAGATCAATCAATCAAGGCGAGATATACATAGCAATAAAGGGAAAGTCTTTAGATGGGCATGCATTTGTTGATGAAGCATTTTCTAAGGGCGCATCCTACGCTGTTGTATCTGAAGAGTGCTCAATTAATAAGCGCTGTATTCTTGTTGAAAATACAACCTTAGCTTTAGCAAATATTGCTAAAGCTCATCTAAAAAGAATTAATCCTAAAGTCATTGCAATCACAGGAAGTAATGGAAAAACAACTACAAAAGAGTATCTTGTAAGTCTTTTAAAGTTGCAATTTAAACAGCATGAAATTTTGTATACAGAAGGTAATTTCAATAATGATATTGGCTTACCTTTAACATTATTTAATCTTCATCCTCAACATAAAATTGCTGTTCTTGAGATGGGTATGAACCATATGGGTGAAATTGATTATTTATCTAACATTGCACCACCCCATATCGCTGTTATTACTAATATTGGAGAAGCTCATATACAAAATTTTGGCTCTCAAGATGAAATTGCAAAAGCTAAAAGAGAGATTTTATTGAATACTGATGATAGGGGAACATTTATCTTGCCTTTTGAGGACGCATACTATGATTTTCTTGTGGGTGAATTAAAACAAAAAATCATTTCTTTTGGCCCATCAAAAGCCTGCGATATTTACTACCATGAAGACCATAACAATTTATATGAATTTTTTGATAAAGATAAACTGATAGCAGGAGGTATTAAATTAAATGCTATTAGTTATGCTGAAAATTTTTGTGCTGCATTGGCTGCCGCAAAAGCTGCAGGGGTTAGTTTAGGAAATTTTAATGGTTCTGATTTGAAATTAAATGCTATTCCACAAAGATTAGAGTTTAAAAAAACTACTCATGGACATACCCTCATTGACGATACCTATAACTCAAATCCAACTTCCATGAAATCAGCTATTGATCTATTAGATCATCATGCGGGACATAAAATTTTAGTCATTGGCGACATGGGTGAGTTAGGAGACAAGTCTTTGTTATTTCATAGGCAGATTGGTGAATATATTTTAACTAAAAATATTGATTTGGTGCTTTCTGTTGGAGTTGAATCAAAAAACATCATTGGTCAGCTGGGAAATAATGCTTTTTGGTTTGAAAATAAAATTAAACTTATAAAATCACTTAAAGAAAAATTAGAAGCAAATAGTGTTATCTTAATAAAAGGATCACGATTTATGAAAATGGAGGAGGTAGTTGCTTCGCTTGTGAAGTAATGCATTATGTTACTAGAACTTTTTAAATGGCTCTCCCAAGAAATCAATTCATTTAGTGTATTTAATTACATTTCATTAAGGTCGGTATTAGCTGTCATCACATCATTGTTTGTGTCATTTTCACTTGGCCCATGGTTTATAAAAAAATTAGGTGATTATAGTTTTGGCCAGTATGTTAGAGAAGATGGCCCTACCGATCACCTCACAAAATCTGGAACACCAACTATGGGTGGAGGCCTCATTATTATTTCAGTTTTGATCTCTACATTACTTTGGGCAGATTTAACGAATAACTACGTATGGTTGTTGATAGTTGTAATTTTAGGATTTGGCCTAATTGGCCTTATTGATGATTACAGTAAAATAAAAAATAAAAAATCCGATGGATTGAAAGCCTCACAAAAGTATCTCCTACAATCGGTTATTGGTTTTGGGGTTGCTTTGTATCTATTAATGAATGCAAATAGCCCAGAACAAACAGATTTACTCATACCATTTTTTAAAAATTTAAGTTTTTCTATCGGTGCGATCGGTTTTTTAATTCTCTCTTATATTGTCATTGTTGGAAGCAGCAATGCGGTTAACTTAACTGATGGTCTTGATGGCCTCGCCATTATGCCGTCGGTTATGGTAATCAGTGCTTTGGGTGTTTTTGCTTATTTAAGTGGTAATTCGATTTTTTCTTCGTACCTTGATATACCTTATATAGTTGGCGTGGGCGAGCTGACTATTTTTTGCGCAGCCGTTGCTGGAGCAGGTTTAGGATTTTTGTGGTTCAACGCATATCCAGCTGAAGTTTTTATGGGAGATTTAGGTTCACTATCCATAGGAGCTGCTATGGGTACTTTAGCGGTTATCGTAAGGCAAGAAATTGTATTATTCATCATGGCAGGACTGTTTGTTGTAGAAACAATTTCGGTTGCACTCCAAG
>Ga0255761_10001747_pt1 | contig 20170 bp, 24 predicted proteins | sample 071ome_29_FD_179961 | JGI IMG/M metagenome (GOLD analysis project Ga0255761, IMG submission 179961) | Coastal salt marsh microbial communities from the Groves Creek Marsh, Skidaway Island, Georgia - 071407BT metaG (version 2) | ecosystem: Environmental > Aquatic > Marine > Intertidal zone >... | reverse complement strand
ATCCAGAAATGCGATTATTCCATTAGCTATATGGACAAGTTTCGCAACTTATATTAATATGTACGAGGCATTTATTTAAAGATAAAACAGTATCGTAATAAATGATACGCGAATATGCCGAACACGTGTATAAAATATTGGGTCCCGGGTATAGTGAGCGTGTTTATCACAACGCGTTGGAAGTTATCTTTAGAAAAAACGGGGTACCCTACGAAACGGAGAGAATAGTTCCTATTGTATTTGAAGGTCATACAATAGGGAATCTTCGCGCCGATATAATTATAAATAACAAAACTGTACTCGAACTCAAATCGGTAAAAACCGTGAACGATGTCATGGTTACCCAAGCACAAAATTACCTCAAACTTACGGGTCTTACTGAGTCGTACCTGATCAATTTTCCACCTACATTAAATACCGAATTGGAAATTAGGTATGTTAGTATATGATTACGGAGATGGACCAATGTTATTACACATTTCATTAAATTTACTATCCAACTCGTTATTTTTTATTTTATTTTCAAAATGTTTTTTAAGTTCTATAAAATTTTCTGTTTCTTCATCCCATACAAATTCTGGAACACTTTTATCCGTAATGGTATAACCACAAGAAGACGTATCTTCATTTTTTACTTTTGTAACTAATTCTGAAACCAAATCTGTACCCTTTTTACTATCACATAAAGTAGCAAGTTTTTCTTGTTTTGTTCTTCCCATATCTGTATCGAAACTGTTCAATGTATCCCACCTCATTATAGTATCAAAAATATCACCCTTTTTAGTCCCTTTCTCAGGAACCTTCACTTCCTTTTTCTCGATATCTTCAATATTATCAGTAATGAAATCGCGCAAATCTTTACAATCTTCTGGATCTGCTCCACTCTCTATTACTTTATCAATACGGGTATCAATTTCGTCTTCATAATACTTAGCAGTTTTATTCAGTGCAAAGTAAGCACCTACAGATGAACTCGAACAACAACATGCTAATAAAACAAGTAATGCAGCTGACATTTATAATAACTATTTATTTTTTTCCTGATCTATCTGATTCACCATGTACATAATAGGTATCATCTGGTATATCTTTTTCCAATCACTTTTGGATTCCTCGTAATACTTTTTAGGGTCTTTAAGCCCTTCGGTTATAATTTCGTTTATCTTTTCTGTGTAGAAGCGGATTTCTTCTAAACAGAAATTATAATACGGTTCTTTATTATTCATTACATGTAGTAAATCTTTATTTTTTAAGCTTGTAATTTATGTTTTGAAAAAGTTCGGGATTGTTTCGTTTTTTTACCGCGAAATTTTTGAGCATGTTACTCAAACTATTATACGAGACACTTTGACGCAGTGGGTTTAATCTCGCCTTTGATTTTGGTTTTGGTGACTTTGGTTTTGGTGACTTTGGTTTTGGTGACTTTGGTTTTGGTGACTTTGCCATTTTTTACTATTACCTTTTATTTTTTTTTCTGACTCCTTGTTTTTGGTCTTTTTTTAGGACTCGGTTTCTGACTTTTTTTAGGACTCGGTTTGTTGTTTCTAAGTGGACTCAATGGTCTTAAATGTAAATTATTACCATGTGGTTTTAAAAATAAATTATTCAAATCACGTTTAAATTCTTTGTCTCGAATAATAATAAGTTTTAAAACCTTATTAATATATTCACGTCGTTCTCTGGGTGAAGGTAGATTACGAATTGCGTTTAAAAACGCGTTTGAATCAATAGTGGAATGTAATTTACCTTGAATATAATTAATTTTATTTTTTAATTCGTAAAAACTCATATATTTTTACGCAACATTTTTTTCTAAATTGTCGGTATATATTCCCATCTGAGTTCTTCACATATCTTTTTCCATATGACGTCTTGTTGGTACAACTTTTCCTTAGACTTGAGTAAAGGAAAGTATTTAAGGTACGAATCTTCACTCAAAAGTTCACAAAACTTATACAAAACGTACGAGTAACTCAAAAAGTTTTTACGTTCGCTCGGACAATTATCGTCGAACGGTTTTTGGATATCCTTGAACATTATACGTAGACGCTCCTCGAGTTCTTGAGGCATTTTCGGGGGTGATATTCCACTCAAAATGTTCGTGATATACGGAACGTGTTCGTAATACTTATTGAGTTTGAGTTTCTTAAGTAAACTCCGAACGCGTGCGTGTGTGATTTCCTCGACAATCTTTATTTTAATTTTTTTCAGTTCTGTCCTTAGTTGTTCTATAACCTCTTGTGGTATGTTCGTGGTTTCTTGTGCCTGAAACTGCGATAACCACTCGTTAAAATGGTTCTCGCGTTTATACGAATAATTGACGATTTTCTCTGACGTTTCCTGTTCTTCTCTGTATGTGAGTTCTTCGCTTATGAGTGTTGCAAGTATTGCGCCACAATTATCACACACGAGATCACTCGTATCCGAAAAGTGAAAAATGTTACTCTCGGGACAATTCGGACACTCCTCTTTCTTTTTTTCCACAGGTCTATCTATATTGTTTACCTTTTCAACTTCTATGAGGTAATCGTCAAATATATCTTTCCTTTGTAACCCGGTTGTTTCTTTACAGTTAAATATATTATCCGTACTCACTTCGCGTTCGAGATCTTCGGTATACTGTTTCATGTAAGGCATACACTTTATGATATAATCCGACATTTCGGATTCGTACATGGATTTATTTAAAGGGTCGTTTCGTATTAGTTCTTCCCACGTCTTTATTTTATTATTATAACGGCTTAAAAAATTGCCTTCCATATAATAATTAATTAGATATGTTACTTAATCTTTTAACTAACGTTATAGTATGGGTTCACATGACCTTAAAAAATATTTTTTCAAAACCCGATCACGAGATAATAGATTGTTCCATGGAGTATGAAGTAAACAACGAGAAAACACCTAGCGAACTCGACGAATTCTGGGAAGACGAGTTCGAGGAGTGGGATGGCGAAACCGAACACTTTTATAAAAACCTTATGAATACCGACTATAAAAATACACAAATTCCGGGTAACATTAAAAAGACTGTTGTTCGATTAAAGTACTGGTACAATGACAAAATGTACAAATACCTTACCTACGACATGGGACACGCTTGGCCTCCCCAAACATCTAATGGTATTTCATTTAACATACCAATCGTGAGTGCACATTTGCTCGATTCGTACGATAAACCAGTAAAAGATTTACTAAACAAAATAAAAAGGTACGCGGGACCTCGTTTCGATTTTCACGGTGAAAAGGTAAAGATAAGCGACATGTTATATTACGACGAGGAAACACTCGAACAAGATTTTCCTACTATACGATTACGAAACGCGTTAGGTATGGTAAAACACGTTAGTACTGTAGACGGGTACGTTACTGATCTTCGGGTACCTTAGTCGCGAGGTAAAATTTAAGTTCACCCAAATTTGCGACGTTATATTTTAGTATTAAAAACCTATTCTGTTCTTCTTGCATTATTTGCACCGTAGAACACATGCTCGTGGCCTTTGTGAATATATTAAGGTACCGAAGGGAATATTTACCCGAAATTTTGGGACTCTCTTCCGTACATTCAATACTCGTTTCTTGGTTCGCGAAATCACCGTCGCAGTGAAGTTTTAACATTTTCCCGTCCCGGGTTATTTCTATATCGTTACCAATGTTATACATGTCTCTACATATTCTTTGGAAATCGGACGAAAGCATGGGTGTTATTGTAGTCATGTTCATTTGTGGAACTTCGATTTGGTTTTCGTTTATATCCAAAAGTTTTAGCGAGAATGTCGTACATGATTTCTTAGACTCGCTATGAATTTCTATGTTCATGAATTCTTTACAATCTATTTTAATCACGAGAACATCGTTGTTCGTTATAGATTTCAGAAGTTTAAACGTGTTTGAGACGTTTATACCGGCAACAATTTCGTTTTCGCAATTGTATTCCTCGAAATTGTCGGCTGAAAGATACATGTCCACGAGAGAAGTTCTCGCCGTATCTAGAGTAACTATATACATTCCGTCTTTTTTGAAGTAAACGTTTACATCGTTGAGTATATCCTTTAAAACTTCGAAAGTTGATTTTATAGCAGATGCCTGTACGGTCGCTAATTTCATTAGTTTAGATTCTATTTAATTCTTTAATTATTGTTTAGTTTGTTGGTTATATGCATCCGAAACGCTCCTGTTTATTTTTTCTTCGAGTTCTGGGGTCATGGCGGGTTGTAAAGACATGCCGTAACTGTCTAATTCGAATATTTCATCCATACCTTCACCGTCTAAAGTTGTCATATTACACGAACCAAACCCAACCAGATCTAGTTCCTTTACTGGTAAAAGAGACTGTAACCAGTTTCGTATTTCGTTACCGACGAGAAATTTACCGTTTTTAGTAAGCATGGTCGGTACACGGCTAATTTTGTTTTTGAACTGGGGTGGTATACCGAGTTTGTTTATGTTATGGTACGAGACAATATGTTTTAACTCTTCGTGTTTGTTTATAAAGTTAATCACGTCTATGCTGTGACTACACTGTGGACTGTATATTAAGAGGGACATGCTACTAACTAAACTTATAATTTAATTTTTTTTCTAAATAAAATCACAGTTATATATAGATGAATACAATTGTTTTCGCTTCACTTGTGTTTTTTATATACTATCTACTAATCAGGGTGGAAACGTATGTGTTACCCGAAAAAGTTTTGACTGAAGATGAAATAGATTTGTCTGATTACGTCGAAGAGGAGGAAGTTTCTGTAACACACGACCTCATGCAAGAAATCATATTACGAACGAACGAAAAAATTTCCAAAAAAACTGGTATGTGTACGTACATAATAGAAACTACGGCGATCAAGAAATTCGTACACAAGGAAAATGGTAAAAATGTGTATAGGTGTATGTTCATGACCGTAAAATACGGTAACCCCGGTTTCGATTTTGGGTTTTTGGTATCGGTTGACGTTGACGTTATAAACGAAGGACCGAGGTTCGAGGAACTCGACGTCGATAAGGAATTTTTTGGTGGTGAGGGAAGACAAACGAGTGATATAATGGAAGAAACGAAACGGGACATCGAGGAAAGGATGGCAAACATAGACGAATTGAACGAGATCGAACAAATACGTTTGAGACGAGACTATAAAAAAATGAAACAGTTGGAAAAAAATCTGAAAACCAAAATAGACGAAAAGCCTAAAGTTTCAATCATGTCTATGCGTACACAACCCATATACACGGACAAACCAAATAATATAGACGTTTTTGTCCGACCGACCAAATCACAGGAATTTGTAGATTACAATTTGGTAAGGGATAGTGAACTCAATTTCATAAAGGGTAGAAATTTTATCGAAAAACAAATTATGAGTTCGGAAGAAATGTACGGGAAAAAAAATGAAAAAATTTTATAAAAAAAACTTCGAAATTTATACGCCCTATACACGATCGAAAAAAAAAAGTTTCTTTCAAAAAAAATTATAACTAATAATTAATATTTTTTACTTTATACTAACGCATCCGTGAAACCTTACATAATATATACAGTATAAAAAGGGGGGTACGTTTTCGAAGTAAAAAAAAATTTAAAAACCGAAAACTTATTTACTTTGGAATAAAATTTATTTTTTTATGATTTCAAAGTATGATAAAAATCAAACCAAAAAGACCACGGTTTTACTTTTATACTTTTCAAAAAATATTCAAAAAATAAAAAGTAAAAAGTTTCACTTTTTGACCTATTTAAAAAGTAAAAAATGGGTGTATTTTTTTTTATTTTTTATACTTTAAACTTTTAAAAAGCTAATTTAAGTATAAAAAATAATTCAGAAACTATACAGGTTTTCACTTTTTTCACTTTATTTTTCACTTTTTACTTTATTTTTCACTTTTTTTATTCTATCGCGTTTTTTTTATAAAAAATATTATACAGGGCAACTATATATGAATTATCAAATAAAAATAAAAGCCTTAAATGGTTACGATGAAAAAATAAAAGAAGTGTTTTCGCGTGATAGATTTAGTAGAACTGTTCGAATTAAAGAGAGTATATATGATGAAACTTACTATATATTGTTAGTGACTTGTAATTATAAACAGGCAGCTTTGAGAAGTGAGTTAAAAAAATATTTTAAACATTCTAGTGGTAAAAAACATTTATCTATAAAAAAATGGGATGGTAATCTCGATTCTGTTTTATATCTATTTAAAAATGGAAAACCACATTTAGATATGTTGAAAGGATTTATGAATTACCAATTTGAAAATATACATGAAAATGTAGAAAAAATAATAAAAGTTTCTAAAAAATTTGGACCATTCTGTAATATGATTAAGCGTGCTGTCGTGTATTTTACAGGAAATAAAATACACGAACCAAGTGATAAAGAAATTTACAAATACATCATGTGTTTTATTAAAAATTCAGATGATCCATTTCCTAACAAAACTGAAATGGAGAATTTGATATTACGAATCCAAGGTAGTGTTCGAGATCGTGATTCTTGGGAAAAATATATAGATACTGCATTTCAAAAATTAAATTTTTAAAAAATTTTCGAAAAAAAAACTTAGAAATTTATACGCCCTATACACGATCGAAAAAAAAAAGTTTCTTTCAAAAAAAATTATAACTAATAATTAATATTTTTTACTTTATATTAACGCATCCGCGAAACCTTACATAATATATACAGTATAAAAAGGGGGGTACGTTTTCGAAGTAAAAAAAAATTTAAAAACCGAAAACTTATTTACTTTGGATTAAAATTTATTTTTTTATGATTTCAAAGTATGATAAAAATCAAACCAAAAAGACCACGGTTTTACTTTTATACTTTTCAAAAAATAATCAAAAAATAAAAAGTAAAAAGTTTCACTTTTTGACCCATTTAAAAAGTAAAAAACAAGTGTATACTATATGATACGTGAGTATGCCGAACACGTATATAAAATACTGGGTCCCGGGTATAGCGAGCGTGTTTATCACAACGCGTTGGAAGTTATCTTTCGAAAAAACGGGGTACCCTACGAAACGGAGAGAATAGTTCCTATTGTATTTGAAGGTCATACAATAGGGAATCTTCGCGCCGATATAATTATAAATAATAAAACTGTACTCGAACTGAAATCGGTTAAAACCGTGAACGATGTCATGGTCACACAAGCACAAAACTATCTACGATTGACGGGGTTTACGGAAGGGTACCTTATTAATTTTCCTACATCACTTAACACTGATTTAGAGGTTAGGTATATAACTTTGGATTAACGAATATTAACACCAGCTTCCTTACATTTAGCGATAACAGATTCCTCTAATTCTGGCCCACTTTTACCACCTAATGCATTTGAAAGATAAATATTACCTTTTATAAATTCTTTTTTAGATTCATCCCAATAATATATAGGCCTTCTTTCACCTCTATTTTCATCACCAATGTCCTTGAGATCGTTACAAAACCCTAATACATCTTCACCTTCGGGTGCTTCTTGAACCTTTTTAAATGATGCAATTCCTGAATCTACTACAGACTTATCACATATCTTTTCTGGTGATACACCCATTCCTATATCATATACTTTTCCTGCTATATCTTGTTCATTTGCTGTTAATGATTTACTGGCAGATTCCGCAGCAGGTGTTCCTTTAATTTCTTTAATATATTTATACAAATTCTCGCAATCTACTGGTTTAGCATCGCCAGTTATAATGGTTTGTATCATTTTTTTCATTTTTTTAGCTATAAACTGAGGTGTACCCGGTATAAAACCACCGAAGTAAGCACCAGCACCCGCTGAACTCGAACAACAACATGCTAATAAAACAAGTAATGCAGCTGACATTTGTAGTAACTATTTATTTTTTTTCCTGTTCCATCTGATTCATCATGTACATAATAGGTATCATCTGGTATATCTTTTTCCATTCACTTTTGGATTCCTCGTAATATTTTTTAGGGTCTTTAAGCCCTTCATTTATAATTTCGTTTATCTTTTCTGTGTAGAACCTGATTTCTTCTAAACAGAAATTGTAGTACGGATCGTTACTATTCATTACCTGTATTAAAGCTTTATCTTTTAAGCTTATCGTTTATGTTTTCAAATTTTTCTGGATTATTTCGTTTTATTACCGCGAAATTTTTGAGCATGTTACTCAACCTATTATACGAGACACCTTGACGCAGTGGGTTTAATCTCGCCTTTGATTTTGGTTTTGGTGATTTTGGTTTTGGTGACTTTGGTTTTGGTGACTTTGGTTTTGGTGACTTTGGTTTTGGTGATTTTGGTGAATTTGCCATTTTTTTAATATTACCTTTTATTTTTTTTCGTCTGACTCCTTGTTTTTGGTCTTTTTTTAGAACTCGGTTTCGATGTTTTTTTAGGACTCGGTTTGTTGTTTCTAAGTGGACTCAATGGTCTTAAATGTAAATTATTACCATGTGGTTTTAAAAATAAATTATTCAAATCACGTTTAAATTCCTTGTCTCGAATAATAACAAGTTTTAAAACCTTATTAATATATTCACGTCGTTCTCTGGGTGAAGGTAGATTACGAATTGCGTTTAAAAACGCGTTTGAATCAATAGTGGAATGTAATTTACCTTGAATATAATTAATTTTATTTTTTAATTCGTAAAAACTCATATATTTTTACGCAACATTTTTTTCTAAATTGTCGGTATATATTCCCATCTGAGTTCTTCACATATCTTTTTCCATATGACGTCTTGTTGGTACAACTTTTCCTTAGACTTGAGTAAAGGAAAGTATTTAAGGTACGAATCTTCACTCAAAAGTTCACAAAACTTATACAAAACGTACGAGTAACTCAAAAAGTTTTTACGTTCGCTCGGACAATTATCGTCGAACGGTTTTTGGATATCCTTGAACATTATACGTAGACGCTCCTCGAGTTCTTGAGGCATTTTCGGGGGTGATATTCCACTCAAAATGTTCGTGATATACGGAACGTGTTCGTAATACTTATTGAGTTTGAGTTTCTTAAGTAAACTCCGAACGCGTGCGTGTGTGATTTCCTCGACAATCTTTATTTTAATTTTTTTCAGTTCTGTCCTTAGTTGTTCTATAACCTCTTGTGGTATGTTCGTGGTTTCTTGTGCCTGAAACTGCGATAACCACTCGTTAAAATGGTTCTCGCGTTTATACGAATAATTGACGATTTTCTCTGACGTTTCCTGTTCTTCTCTGTATGTGAGTTCTTCGCTTATGAGTGTTGCAAGTATTGCGCCACAATTATCACACACGAGATCACTCGTATCCGAAAAGTGAAAAATGTTACTCTCGGGACAATTCGGACACTCCTCTTTCTTTTTTTCCACAGGTCTATCTATATTGTTTACCTTTTCAACTTCTATGAGGTAATCGTCAAATATATCTTTCCTTTGTAACCCGGTTGTTTCTTTACAGTTAAATATATTATCCGTACTCACTTCGCGTTCGAGATCTTCGGTATACTGTTTCATGTAAGGCATACACTTTATGATATAATCCGACATTTCGGATTCGTACATGGATTTATTTAAAGGGTCGTTTCGTATTAGTTCTTCCCACGTCTTTATTTTATTATTATAACGGCTTAAAAAATTGCCTTCCATATAATAATTAATTAGATATGTTACTTAATCTTTTAACTAACGTTATAGTATGGGTTCACATGACCTTAAAAAATATTTTTTCAAAACCCGATCACGAGATAATAGATTGTTCCATGGAGTATGAAGTAAACAACGAGAAAACACCTAGCGAACTCGACGAATTCTGGGAAGACGAGTTCGAGGAGTGGGATGGCGAAACCGAACACTTTTATAAAAACCTTATGAATACCGACTATAAAAATACACAAATTCCGGGTAACATTAAAAAGACTGTTGTTCGATTAAAGTACTGGTACAATGACAAAATGTACAAATACCTTACCTACGACATGGGACACGCTTGGCCTCCCCAAACATCTAATGGTATTTCATTTAACATACCAATCGTGAGTGCACATTTGCTCGATTCGTACGATAAACCAGTAAAAGATTTACTAAACAAAATAAAAAGGTACGCGGGACCTCGTTTCGATTTTCACGGTGAAAAGGTAAAGATAAGCGACATGTTATATTACGACGAGGAAACACTCGAACAAGATTTTCCTACTATACGATTACGAAACGCGTTAGGTATGGTAAAACACGTTAGTACTGTAGACGGGTACGTTACTGATCTTCGGGTACCTTAGTCGCGAGGTAAAATTTAAGTTCACCCAAATTTGCGACGTTATATTTTAGTATTAAAAACCTATTCTGTTCTTCTTGCATTATTTGCACCGTAGAACACATGCTCGTGGCCTTTGTGAATATATTAAGGTACCGAAGGGAATATTTACCCGAAATTTTGGGACTCTCTTCCGTACATTCAATACTCGTTTCTTGGTTCGCGAAATCACCGTCGCAGTGAAGTTTTAACATTTTCCCGTCCCGGGTTATTTCTATATCGTTACCAATGTTATACATGTCTCTACATATTCTTTGGAAATCGGACGAAAGCATGGGTGTTATTGTAGTCATGTTCATTTGTGGAACTTCGATTTGGTTTTCGTTTATATCCAAAAGTTTTAGCGAGAATGTCGTACATGATTTCTTAGACTCGCTATGAATTTCTATGTTCATGAATTCTTTACAATCTATTTTAATCACGAGAACATCGTTGTTCGTTATAGATTTCAGAAGTTTAAACGTGTTTGAGACGTTTATACCGGCAACAATTTCGTTTTCGCAATTGTATTCCTCGAAATTGTCGGCTGAAAGATACATGTCCACGAGAGAAGTTCTCGCCGTATCTAGAGTAACTATATACATTCCGTCTTTTTTGAAGTAAACGTTTACATCGTTGAGTATATCCTTTAAAACTTCGAAAGTTGATTTTATAGCAGATGCCTGTACGGTCGCTAATTTCATTAGTTTAGATTCTATTTAATTCTTTAATTATTGTTTAGTTTGTTGGTTATATGCATCCGAAACGCTCCTGTTTATTTTTTCTTCGAGTTCTGGGGTCATGGCGGGTTGTAAAGACATGCCGTAACTGTCTAATTCGAATATTTCATCCATACCTTCACCGTCTAAAGTTGTCATATTACACGAACCAAACCCAACCAGATCTAGTTCCTTTACTGGTAAAAGAGACTGTAACCAGTTTCGTATTTCGTTACCGACGAGAAATTTACCGTTTTTAGTAAGCATGGTCGGTACACGGCTAATTTTGTTTTTGAACTGGGGTGGTATACCGAGTTTGTTTATGTTATGGTACGAGACAATATGTTTTAACTCTTCGTGTTTGTTTATAAAGTTAATCACGTCTATGCTGTGACTACACTGTGGACTGTATATTAAGAGGGACATGCTACTAACTAAACTTATAATTTAATTTTTTTTCTAAATAAAATCACAGTTATATATAGATGAATACAATTGTTTTCGCTTCACTTGTGTTTTTTATATACTATCTACTAATCAGGGTGGAAACGTATGTGTTACCCGAAAAAGTTTTGACTGAAGATGAAATAGATTTGTCTGATTACGTCGAAGAGGAGGAAGTTTCTGTAACACACGACCTCATGCAAGAAATCATATTACGAACGAACGAAAAAATTTCCAAAAAAACTGGTATGTGTACGTACATAATAGAAACTACGGCGATCAAGAAATTCGTACACAAGGAAAATGGTAAAAATGTGTATAGGTGTATGTTCATGACCGTAAAATACGGTAACCCCGGTTTCGATTTTGGGTTTTTGGTATCGGTTGACGTTGACGTTATAAACGAAGGACCGAGGTTCGAGGAACTCGACGTCGATAAGGAATTTTTTGGTGGTGAGGGAAGACAAACGAGTGATATAATGGAAGAAACGAAACGGGACATCGAGGAAAGGATGGCAAACATAGACGAATTGAACGAGATCGAACAAATACGTTTGAGACGAGACTATAAAAAAATGAAACAGTTGGAAAAAAATCTGAAAACCAAAATAGACGAAAAGCCTAAAGTTTCAATCATGTCTATGCGTACACAACCCATATACACGGACAAACCAAATAATATAGACGTTTTTGTCCGACCGACCAAATCACAGGAATTTGTAGATTACAATTTGGTAAGGGATAGTGAACTCAATTTCATAAAGGGTAGAAATTTTATCGAAAAACAAATTATGAGTTCGGAAGAAATGTACGGGAAAAAAAATGAAAAAATTTTATAAAAAAAACTTCGAAATTTATACGCCCTATACACGATCGAAAAAAAAAAGTTTCTTTCAAAAAAAATTATAACTAATAATTAATATTTTTTACTTTATACTAACGCATCCGTGAAACCTTACATAATATATACAGTATAAAAAGGGGGGTACGTTTTCGAAGTAAAAAAAAATTTAAAAACCGAAAACTTATTTACTTTGGAATAAAATTTATTTTTTTATGATTTCAAAGTATGATAAAAATCAAACCAAAAAGACCACGGTTTTACTTTTATACTTTTCAAAAAATATTCAAAAAATAAAAAGTAAAAAGTTTCACTTTTTGACCTATTTAAAAAGTAAAAAATGGGTGTATTTTTTTTTATTTTTTATACTTTAAACTTTTAAAAAGCTAATTTAAGTATAAAAAATAATTCAGAAACTATACAGGTTTTCACTTTTTTCACTTTATTTTTCACTTTTTACTTTATTTTTCACTTTTTTTATTCTATCGCGTTTTTTTTATAAAAAATATTATACAGGGCAACTATATATGAATTATCAAATAAAAATAAAAGCCTTAAATGGTTACGATGAAAAAATAAAAGAAGTGTTTTCGCGTGATAGATTTAGTAGAACTGTTCGAATTAAAGAGAGTATATATGATGAAACTTACTATATATTGTTAGTGACTTGTAATTATAAACAGGCAGCTTTGAGAAGTGAGTTAAAAAAATATTTTAAACATTCTAGTGGTAAAAAACATTTATCTATAAAAAAATGGGATGGTAATCTCGATTCTGTTTTATATCTATTTAAAAATGGAAAACCACATTTAGATATGTTGAAAGGATTTATGAATTACCAATTTGAAAATATACATGAAAATGTAGAAAAAATAATAAAAGTTTCTAAAAAATTTGGACCATTCTGTAATATGATTAAGCGTGCTGTCGTGTATTTTACAGGAAATAAAATACACGAACCAAGTGATAAAGAAATTTACAAATACATCATGTGTTTTATTAAAAATTCAGATGATCCATTTCCTAACAAAACTGAAATGGAGAATTTGATATTACGAATCCAAGGTAGTGTTCGAGATCGTGATTCTTGGGAAAAATATATAGATACTGCATTTCAAAAATTAAATTTTTAAAAAATTTTCGAAAAAAAAACTTAGAAATTTATACGCCCTATACACGATCGAAAAAAAAAAGTTTCTTTCAAAAAAAATTATAACTAATAATTAATATTTTTTACTTTATATTAACGCATCCGCGAAACCTTACATAATATATACAGTATAAAAAGGGGGGTACGTTTTCGAAGTAAAAAAAAATTTAAAAACCGAAAACTTATTTACTTTGGATTAAAATTTATTTTTTTATGATTTCAAAGTATGATAAAAATCAAACCAAAAAGACCACGGTTTTACTTTTATACTTTTCAAAAAATATTCAAAAAATAAAAAGTAAAAAGTTTCACTTTTTGACCCATTTAAAAAGTAAAAAACAAGCCCGAGTTTAAATTCAGAAAAAATAATTTCGTTTTATTGTATGATCAGTATTGATGAGATATCTCGTATAACTGAAAAACGTAACAAACTCAGAAAAGAGACGTACGTTAAAATATATGAACAGATCACTAAGAAAATACGACAATCGGTTGAATTAGGTCACAAACACGTTTTTGTTCAAATACCTTCTTTTGTCATGGGGTACCCGCACTTTGAAAGACACAAAGCGCTACAGTACATCGTCAGACAATACGAGATAGGTGGTTTCATGGTTCAGCGCGTGGGTGAATACGAACTATGTATATCGTGGCGTCCCAAAAAAACGAAAAAGACTGAGGATAAAAGTGTAAACGAAGAACTCGGTGATTTTCCAACACTCGTGAATTTGAAAAAAACTGCAAACAAGTACAGGACAACGCGGTAATTAGTTCATAAAAAAAATCCGCTTTATCATAAATGGATAACCTTAACATATTAGTAGAAGCTAAGCGTGAATACCTTGGTCAATTATGTATACTCATGTGTCCGGTTATGATAGAGGTTTACGAAGAAATGTACAAAGAAGCTTATAATCTTTCCAAGGGGAGAAAGGTTTTGATAATGTTTCAAAAACTTTTGAAAGAAGTTCCAAACTGGAGCGACGCGCAATCTAAATCACACAGTGATAACATTGCAAATAGGTGCGCTTGGTTTAACGATCTCATCGCGGCTGTTTTTGTGAGCTGTGTTAAGATTTTGTCCGCGGTTCGTTTAAGTAAGGATAACAAGAAAATATCACTCAAGTTACCAACGAATGAAGTGTTCATTCAAATGTGTTATAACAAAGCCGCCGAGAATCTTTATAACGATCCTTACATATACCACGACTCACAAAACGAAAACGCGAGAAACGATAAGTTGTTTGAACGTTTTTCCGCGTGTATAGAATCTGCGGTGAAAGAACTCATACCCGTACAACAAATATTACAAACGTACATGTCCCAAAAACAAGAAGGCCAAGACCTCGATTTGGGTGAAGCTGAAGTTGGTGATTTTGAAGACCCGGAGATAAACGAAGGAAACCAAGAGGAAATAGAAAGTGACGGTTTTGATCAGGGAATGGAACCAGAACCCGTTTCGGAACCGGAACCCATGTCGGAACCAGAACCCATGTCAGAACCGGAACCCATGGTGGAACCGGAACCCGTGTCGGAACCGGAACCCAGACCTTCTTTCGTGGATAATGAATTCAAAACAATAAATACAGGAAGACCAATACCAAAAGAAGAAGAAGAAGACGTTTTGTTTTCGGATGCACCCGAAACCCAAAGAAAAAAACCTCAATTATATTAAATGGAGTTTGAAGACTATTTGAGAGATCCAATGTCTGCCGCGATCGTAGCCGGTCTTATTACAGCAGGATACATTCACTTTAAAGCAAAAATAAATAATGAAGGTAAGTTACCATTGAGTGCATATACTAAACCAGCGGCACTCGTTGGGATTTTAGTTTTTTTTATAGTCACGAACGGTCTCGGTAAACGTGAATCTATATCAACTGAACCGTTTTAATTTTCTTTACTTAAAGATATTGTAACTATATACAGTACAAAATGACTTCCGTATCCGCGTTCACTGAAATGATGGGTCAATTTCTTATGGAACTACACAAAACTTTTCCAGAAGAAAAAGGCTTGAAAAAGTGCATCTCCGCTTTTGAACTCATGAAAGATACAAACCCGAAACTCGTGGTAGACGGTTTCATGGCGAGCGTTACACCGTACGCAGATAAGATTTCGGCGAAAGACGATACGTTTTTCATAAACGAATCTAAGAATCTCGATTTCATGAAAGATATCAACTTGGAAAAACACTGGGATTCGTGTTCCGAAAACACCAAGAATGCGATTTGGCAATATGTCCAGACCCTTTACATGTTGGGTACAACTATCAAGTCTATTCCAGAAGATACACTCTCCATGATTGAGAGTGTTGCTAAGCAGTGTGCCGATAAGATGGGTGAAGATGGTTCCGAATTAGACGAAGCCGCTCTCATGAAAACCATGCAAGGTATGTTGGGGGGTATGCTTGGAGGCAACAAAAAATAAACTCACTATATATAAATGGCTTCTTGGTTCGAAGATCCAAAACAACTCATTCGTTCGGATAAAGTTTTAGAGTTCTGGCCTTCAAATACACTCGCTCCAGAACAACGTATAAATGCGGCTTCACGATTTATAATTTACGCAACGTGTATAATTTATCTCATAAACAGAGACTTTAGAATTTTTATTTTAGGCGGTACGGCTTTAGGTGTTCTTTATGCTATGGAGAGAACGGATATGGTAAGTGAAGCACTCGCTAGACCAACTCAAAATCAATTAGGTACAACAGGACGATGTCAACAACCCACGGTGGAGAACCCAATGGGTAACGTTCTTTTGAGTGATTTTAACGATAGACCAGATAGACCAAGTGCGTGTTACTACCCGACGGTTAAAAAGCAAACTAATGATTTAACAACGAACGGTGTTATGTACGGACCATCTCGTTCGCGTTCCTCTTTACCAGAATACCAAAGAAACGCTTTATCGAGACAGTTCGTAACCATGCCAAACACGTCTTTGGGAAATGATTCTCCATACGAGTTTATACACGGTTCCCGAAAAGATACGTGTAGACAAGACCCTAGATTGTGTGATCCAGATGCGAGAGGTGTACAACTCGAAGCGTTCGCGGGTTTAGCACCAAACGGGGATGTAAGAAGATAGATTCATTTAAAATAAAGAAAGTAAAAGTAGGTACTCGATTTGCTTAAACAAAATCTTAAGTAATAGTAAATGGCGTATCAACTCCAACCAGGATTAAAAATCGTTCAAGATAAGGCTGTTCCAACCGTATGTGCAACCGAAGAAGTGTTCGTGTATCCTCAGCCCAGTACTCTTAACTACGGCTCTTCTCGTCCAAACACCATGCTCTATGGAACCGCACCTTACATGGCCGGTAAAGGTTCTCCAGCACAATTTATAGAGACGAGCGATGCTCTTCGACCACAATCGACTACACGTTTCAACAAAGTATTGGCGAAAACCTACGAAAGGGGTTTCCACCCTTTACAAAACGTCGAGTGTAAAGTTCCACTCAGAACCATGTCGTACGAACCTTCGAGTACGAGAGCCGAACTCCAAAATGGTTTGTTTCAGAAAAGATACCTCGATAAAAATGTTAGTAAGAAATAAGAATGGCTGATCCCATATCTATATTGGCTATAGCAGGTCTTGTTTATGCTGGTCGTAAACTGAGTAAACCAGAAGAAGAAACGTACGCGATTGAAGGTAAGTCCATAGAAGAAGATATTGTTTTAAAACCGGAATTTGATAGGGATGTTGTTATAAACGATTCGTTTTTAGGTCCAGTTTCGCCACTCGTTGAACCCACCTACACGTCTAAAGAAGAAGTTTCTTCTTTTGCAGAAGTTGCTCCGCAACAGAGATCTTCGGGTTCAGAATTACTTGGCATGAGAAATAGAATGATGTATGACGGAGGCATCATGAATAACCTTTCCCCGATAGAAAGACAAAACGTTGGTCCAGGTTTGGGTGTTTCCGCGGACGTACCCTCGGTCGGTGGTTACCAACAACTTTTCAGAGTTAACCCAGAAAATGTGGGTGCATACCGTCTCACAACTTTACCAGGGCGAAGTGGTCCCGCTTACGATTCGAAGGGTGGTAGAAGAGGTATTATAGGCGAAGTTGCCCAAAACAGACCAGAGAAAACGGCGTTTTTGCAAGGTCGTCTTCCACCAGTACCGGGTAGAGCGCAAGGTATGAGTGGTAGAGCACCAAGAGGCGAACACGAACGTACGAAGAGAACGACGAACAGATCGGAAACCGGTTTGCGTACGGACGGTTTGACGTATGCGAGTGCAAAGAGAACGGTTTCGGCACTCACACGTGCCCAGGAACCAACGAGAAACAAGAAGGATGGAAATATGGAACAGTACCAGTACAATAATCAACCAGCACCGGGTATTAGTAGTTTTATTGGTGGGTATTTGAGTACACCAGCAACTAAGATAGGTGAGAAGAGAACGTATGGTACAGCACACACGGTAGAAGAACTCATGAAATACGGTTTTAGACCGGACGATAGAAGAGGTAAAGCCGGTAGAGCCGGGGGTGCCGGTAGAATGAATGTACGCGCCGATCCACTTAACCAAGGTGGTATGGTTACGAGTGTTCGTTCGGATACGACTCGAATAGACGGTAGAGTGAACTCAGCGGATGGGGCTTGGACACAACAGTATAGACAAAACGATTATAACCAGTTCAATGCATACAAAGGTAACATGAATCCAAACTCGTCTCCAAATAGCTTAGACATGGCGAAACGTCAACTCATGAATAATCCATTATCACACAACCTTTCCTAATTAGTTAAACAAATAAGTAAATACACTCATTAAAATATTGTTCATATATTTTAATGAAGGTACACACCTTAGATATAGATAGTGGTGAACGTGATCCCACTTTGTACCCAAACCCAGGTGATTATGTCGTACACCTAAAAAACCCTATTTATGACGTGTCCAAAATTTCACTCATATCAGCACGAATACACAACAGTCAGTATCTCATACACGATAGAAATAACCAATTTGATATAAATGGAACAACAGTCACTATACCTATAGGAAACTATAGCGGTAATGATTTAGCACAGGCGGTTGCAACAGCCTCTTCTAGTGTTATTACATCTGCCGTGTTTGACAAGGAAACGAACGCTATAACGTTTACGGGTAATGCACCGTTTACATTTGAATTTTACGGGGGTACGAACGGGTACGCTACGGGGACGAACGGGTACACAACACCATACGATGTTTTAGGTTTACCGGCAAGTAACGTTTCGTCTACCACGTCATCGCCATATACTTTAGAAACAGGGAGTATTAATTTACAGGGTGCAGATGCAATTATAGTGAAACTGAGTAGCGGTTCGGACGAATTTAACAAAACCGTGTTTTCGGAATCGCCGTTTTATACCGGGCGTATACTTTTGTGTGGTGACGTGATTAACTATTCCGGGGCGGACGATGCCGTAGAACACAATTTCGATTCCGGGTCGCAAAAAACGATATCGAGTTTAAGGGTACAATTTTATTATAGTAGTAATAACCGGTTAATACCTTACGAGTTTAGGAACGCGAACCACGTTTTAAAATTAGCTATAACGTGTTCTACTGATAAACTCGAAAACCTGTCTAGTGTGAGTAGAGAATGGTCTCTACCACCACCTATGAGTATCCCCGAACTGGAGGATCCGCGTAGATGGGATGGTGTTATATCTATATTTGTAATAGTCGCCACTGGACTATTCTTACTACTTGTTACTAAAAAACAAGCGAGACTTATCGAGTAACCGCGAAGATTGGTTGCGATGGCTTTTGGACACGCGTCGACAATCTGGAAACGACGATGTATACGAAGATGGAAAGAAGCGTCGTGAGCAAAGCGGTAAGCGTGTAGTTCATACCACCGTTCTTGTTGACCTTGACGATTTGGTTAACCAACCACCTGACCAAGTCCATCCAAGACAAAGCGGCGGCGAAGGAAAACCCCGCGACGATCGCGTTGAGGGATTGCGTTTCGAGTTCACGAGTAACGAGCGTAACAGTTTCGGCTGCGGTAGACATTTTTTATACTATAGAAACAGATTTTATTCTGGGAACAAATCGTCCTCGAATAAAATTTTTTTATACTTTTTCGTATTTTTAAGGTACCCTTTTAACATTTTCGGGTTACCACCTTCGTATTCTGACTCTGAAGATTCGCGATCGGTATCCGATTCCGATTCCGATTCCGATTCATCTTGACTATCTTCGTCGGATAATTTGAAATATTCACGACTCGTCGTCCATCCACTCGGAGTTTGAGTATTCATTATTATCTATAGCATTTTTTAAAAGCTGTTCTGACGGGTTTTTTGGTTGCCACGTACTCCAATTATCGTACGCCATGTTCATTTTAACGAATTTGTATTCCCTTCCCGTGTACCTCGTAAAGGTTACATCCTTATCGTCTACAAAAACCTCGTCCTCGTCCTCGTCCTCGTCCTCGTCCTCGTCGTCGTAAATTTCCGGGAACATGGACCCCGTGTGTTTTCCGACTTCGTGCATGACACAATACTTCATGGAGTATTCCATGTCTTCTGGTAAAACTGTATCGCGTCCACACGCCTTGGCGTATTCGGCTGCAAATAATACCGACTTCTCTATAACTGGTAACATGATATCCAAAACCGTGTTTTGAATGTTTTCTGTGATGGTTTGTTCTGCGTCTTTTTCTTGTTGATTCATTATACTATACGTTAAACAGTGTTTTAGCAATACCGTTTTCTACACGGAGTATATTATAACTTAGGCCTAAAACTCTAAGTTC
>Ga0255761_10001726_pt1 | contig 20234 bp, 18 predicted proteins | sample 071ome_29_FD_179961 | JGI IMG/M metagenome (GOLD analysis project Ga0255761, IMG submission 179961) | Coastal salt marsh microbial communities from the Groves Creek Marsh, Skidaway Island, Georgia - 071407BT metaG (version 2) | ecosystem: Environmental > Aquatic > Marine > Intertidal zone >... | reverse complement strand
CTGACTTTATTGTTACGGAGAAAGGTATAAATCTAATTACTAATCTGAACTATAGTGCCAAACTTGATAAGTTATCTGCTACTAAATTAATATCATTTAATAATGTTGATATACCTATTGTGATAATAAGATCAAATATAGAGGCTTTTTTTAGTAGAAATGTTTATTACAAACTAGTTGATATAGCTATTAATCAAAATAACATTATAGATGGTGTCTTATACATTAAAAGCTATGATACAAATCACCCAATTGGGAAAATTAATGCATAAAAAAATTCATTTACCAACTAAAGTATGTCCTGTATGTAAACTTGAATTTAATTGGCGAAAAAAATGGAAGAAAGATTGGGAACAGGTTATATATTGTAGTGAAAAATGTAAGCGCTCTAAGAACTCTTCTTAGACTCTATCCATTCGTTTATATAACCCTCAAAGACATCTAGAGGAAGAGCGCCTCTTTTAAGAACTTCGTAATGATATTCTTTTATATCATAATTATCACCAAGTTCATTTGAAGCCTTAATTCGCAATTCCTTAATTTTCATTTGTCCAATTTTGTACGCAAGTGCTTGCCCAGGCATAATTAGGTATCTATCTACCTCATTTTCAATATCTAGAAGAGATTTTGCCGTATTATTTACAAATAAATCTATAGCATCTTGTCTAGACCAATCTTTATAGTGCATTCCTGTATCTACAACGAGTCTAATAGCTCTCCACATGTCATACGTCAATTGTCCAAATTTATCATAAGGATCATCATATAGATTTAAAAATTCACCTAATTCTTCACTATATAATCCCCAACCTTCAACAAATACAGTAAAGCTTTGATGTTTTCTAAAGTCAGGTACATTTTCTAATTCTTGAGCTAAAGAAATTTGAAAATGGTGACCAGGAACCGCTTCATGTATAGTTAAGACAGGTATTTCATATTTTGGTCTTGATTCAGGTTTGTATAAATTTGCATAAAAATATCCAGGCCTATCTTCTGATGGAGAATAGTAATAAGCAGTAGTTGTATAAGGAGCTATATCATCAGGTATAGGAATTACACCATATGGAGCTCGAGGAAATTTTTTAAAAATTTTAGTTAATAAAGGATCAATTTTTTTTGACATTACAAGATAGGCATTCAATAGATCATTTGGATCATCATAGTAAAATCTTTGATCATTACGTAAAAAATCAAGAAATGATTTAAAATCTCCCTCATAGCCAACACTTTCAATTACTGTTTCCATTTCTGATCTAATTCTGGCAATTTCAGCAAGACCGATATCATGTATTTCATCAGGAGTTAAATCAGTTGTTGTGTGATATTTTACAAGTGATTCATACCATTCTTTTCCACCAGGTATATCCTGAAGCCCTATAGAAACTCTTGTATTAGGCAAATACTCATCATTTAAAAAATTATATAACTCTTCATATGATGGATTAAGAGTATCAGCGATTAGAATTTTTGCTTCATTTAGTAAGTATTCTTTTTCGTCTACAGTTAATGAAGTTGAATCTTTAAATATATTTAAAAAGGGTGAATTTTCAACACCTAGATCCAGGAGGTTTTTAAGCTGTTCAACAACTTTTTGAATAATATGTCTTGGTTGTGTAATTCCTTTTTCAAGCCCAAGTCTATTATTGTTTAAAGAATTTGTAATATTATCTGCAAAAAGATTCAGTCTAAATAACCAGTTTTCATAATCTTCGTATGTTTCAAATGATAACCTTGAAGCGCTATCATAAAAATTTTGTATTCCACCTCTTTGATTAAGATCAAGAAAATAGGTTGGATTAGAACTTACACCAATGTCATTCTCTAAATGCGTCTTAAGAAGTTTGAAATTAAGTTGATTGTCATCATTTAAAAGCGTTACATCAAATTCTAATAATTTATTTAAATCTTTCTTAGATATTTCAAGCAATTCGTTATGTGCTCTTATTGAGTTAGAGGAAATTTTTCTATCATATTTACTGTAGCCTAAAGATGAAGAATACAATGGAAATGAATCAAGTTGGTTATCCCAGTAATCTGCTAAAAAATTATCAAATTCAACATCTACATTTGATGTGTCCTCAATTATTATCGCTTCTTTATTTGATAAAAGTACTAAGACATATGTAAATATGCAAAATACTAAAAAGAATAAAATTAATAATTTGTTACTACCCCTATTCATAGCTACATATTAGGATAGTTTGGACCACCAGGACCCTCTGGAGTAACCCATTTTATATTTTGAGAGGGATCTTTTATATCGCATGTCTTACAATGTACACAATTTTGAGCATTAATAACAAATTCATTGACACCATTTTTTTCAACAACCTCATAAACTCCTGCAGGACAATATCTTTGAGCAGGTTCGTCATACATTGGTAAATTAACATTTATAGGTATAGATGAATCTTTTAACTGTAAATGACAAGGCTGATCTTCCTCATGATTGGTATTAGACAAATAAACTGATGATAATTTATCAAATGAATAAACCCCATCTGGTTTGGGATAAACTATTTTAGGCATATCATCTGATTTTTTTAAACAAGCATAATCAGGTGTTTTATGATTAAGAGTGAAAGGTAGTTTTCCTCTAAATATAAATTGATCTATTGCATTAAAGAAAGCACCAATTAATGCACCATATTTATGGAAGAAGGGGCCAAAATTTCTAGATTTATACAATTCATCATATAGCCATGATTCTTTAATTAAAGTATCAAATGAAATATCTGATTTAATATCTGAACTAAGTTGAGCATATATATGTTCACCAGCTAATATTCCAGATTTCATTGCAGTATGTGAACCCTTTATTTTTGAAAAATTAAGCGTGCCAGCATTGTCACCAACTAATAAGCCACCTGGAAAATCCATTTTTGGAAGTGATTGCAGACCTCCTTTAATAAGAGCTCTTGCTCCATAGGATAATCTTTCTCCACCTTCAAGCATGTTTTTTATAGTTGGATGTGTTTTCCATTTTTGGAATTCATCAAATGGACTAAGATGTGGATTTTTATAATCAAGAGGAATTACATAACCAATATATGCTTCACCATTTTCTCCATGATAAAAATATGATCCAGAAGGGGTATCAAATGCAGTTGGCCAACCGTTTGTATGAACAACCAGACCTGGTTCATATTTATCTTTAGATAGTTTCCATACTTCTTTAAATCCTATCCCATAATGCTGTGGATCTTTATCCTCATCAAGATTATATTTATTTATTATTTCCTTACCTAAATGGCCTCTACATCCTTCAGCAAAAACAGTTTTTTTAGCTCTAATTTCTATACCCGGCTCAAAATTAGGTTTTTTTTCACCATTAGCACCTATGCCCATATCTCCAGTTATAACACCTACAACTTTATCATTTTCATAAACAATCTGGCTAGCAGGGAATCCAGGAAATATTTCTACGCCAAGATTTTCAGCTTGTTCTGCTAACCATCTACATAGGTTACCAAGGCTAATCACATAATTACCATGATTATTCATTGGTGGCATTACAAATGCTGGAATTGATAGGCTAAATTTCTCAAATAAAAATTTTAGCTTATCTTTTTTAACTGGAATATTTAATGGTGCATTGAGATTTTTCCAATCAGGTATCAATTCATCTAATGCAGTTGGCTGAAAGACATTACCAGATAATATGTGAGCGCCAATCTCTGAGCCTTTTTCTAATAAACAAATTGAAAAATCAGTATTATTTTTCTTGTTTTCTTGAGCAAATTTTATTGCAGTAGAAAGGCCAGCAGGACCACCACCTACAACAACTACATCATATTCCATTACATCTCTTTCCAAAATTAATCTCCAAAAAATTAAATATAACAAATAATAGTGAGAATGAATGCACAACAAGTGTTATTCTTTAACATATAACCTTAGTTGTAATATCATTAAAAGTGATTACAATTATACCTCTTTATAAGTACCATTTATATATACAATAATTATTATGAAAATTTTAGTTCCAATTAAAAGAGTTGTAGATTACAACGTTAAAGTAAGGCCTTTGTCTGATAACACAGATGTGGATTTAAACAATGTAAAAATGGCAGTTAATCCTTTTTGTGAAATAGCACTAGAAGAAGCGGTTAGGATTAAAGAAGCAGGAAATGCTGATGAAATTATTGCTATCACAGTTGGTAAAAATGAATCACAAGAACAATTAAGAACAGCTTTAGCTCTTGGTGCTGACAGAGCAATCCTAGTAGAATCCGACGAACTACTTGAGCCATTAGCTATAGCAAAAGTTTTAGCAAAAATTTCAGCTGAAGAAAATCCTGATATCATTTTAATGGGTAAACAAGCGATTGATGGTGATAATAATCAGACCGGACAAATGCTTGCAGAACTGCTTGGTGTTTCACAAGCAACTAATGCATCAGAGGTTACTATTGAAGGTGATGTGTTAAAAGTTACTAGAGAAATTGATGGTGGTTTACAAACACTTCAAATTACAAAACCAGCAATCATTACAACAGACTTGCGCTTAAATGAACCTAGATACGCATCTTTACCAAATATTATGAAAGCTAAGAAAAAAGAACTTACAGTTAAACCTGTTACAGATTTGGGGATAGATGTTACTAAAAGGGTTGATGTGTTGTCTGTTGAATTACCCCCATCAAGGGAAGCTGGTGTTATGGTAGAGACAGTAGATGATTTATTAGAAAAATTAAGAAATGAAGCAAAGGTGATTTCATGAGTATATTAGTAATTGCAGAACATGATAATAGTAATTTAAAAGCAGGAACTCTAAATACTCTTGCTGCAGCTCAACAACTAAGTGGTGATGTTGATTTATTTATTAGTGGCAACAATCATGATGGTGTTATAAATGAAGCTAAGACCATTGATGGTTTAAATCAAATTATTTCAGTTGATAGTGAAATTTATAATAATTTTTTAGCTGAAGATATTGCTAATATAGTTGCTAGTCTTGAATCAGAATATGATTACTTTTTAGCTCCGTCATCAACATTCGGTAAAAACTTTATGCCAAGGGTTGCTGCTAAAATAGACACTCAAATGATTTCCGATATTATTGAAATATTAAGTGAAGATACATACAAAAGACCAATTTACGCAGGCTCTTGTATTGCAACAGTTAAATCAAATGATTCAAAAAAAGTTATAACAGTTAGAACTACTGCATTTGACCCAGTTCAAAAAAATAATTCTGATGTTCCTGTAAAAACTATAGATGGATTAACAGAATTAAACTTATCCTCATTTGTAGGTGAAGAGCTAGCTCAATCAGATAGGCCTGAATTAACAAGCGCATCTATAGTAATTTCAGGCGGAAGAGGTATGCAGTCTGGTGATAATTTTCATTTATTAGATTCTATAGCTGATAAATTAGGAGCAGCTGTTGGTGCTTCCAGAGCAGCAGTTGATGCAGGATTTGTACCAAATGACTATCAGGTAGGACAAACAGGAAAAATCGTTGCACCTGATTTATATATAGCTGTTGGAATCAGTGGAGCTATTCAGCATTTAGCTGGTATGAAAGATTCAAAAGTTATTGTTGCTATTAATAAAGATGAAGATGCACCAATTTTTCAAGTTGCAGATTATGGTTTAGTAGCTGATTTATTTAATGCTTTACCAGAAATAGACTCAAAACTTTAAATCTTGACTAATAATCCATTTTACATAGCCCTTACAATTACAGGGCTTTTTACTGTTGTATTCTTTTACCTTAGTTCACAAGGATTAATTCAATCTGAAGAAGAAGCTTATTTAATTGGCGAAGCATCAAGATGGTGTGAAAGAGTTTCTGATGGGTGGTTTAGAGAACCAGTAAATACCTTGAGTAATTTTGGTTTTGTCGTTATTGGGTTGATTATTTTTTGGATTATTTCTAAAGAGCATACATCTAAAGATAATTTATTTTTTGGAGTAACTGGAATCACTCTTATATATGCAACTGCAGCAGTTTATTTAGGTCCTGGATCTATGTTAATGCATGCAACTAATACTGAATGGGGTGGATGGGCAGATAATTTAAGCATGGTTATGTATATAGTCATTCCATGGCTTTTTAACATTTCACTTATGGCTAAATGGTCAATTAAAAAATTTGTTATTACTTATTTTGTAATAATAATTTCATATGCTGTTCTTAGATGGTTATATGGCTGGGGTCTAGGGATTGGTTTTAATTTATTTGGAACCTCAATAGGACTTTGGTTTATTAGTGAAGCATTGTATAGATTTTGGAGTCCCGCATTTAGATTTTTATCTGGGTTTTTAGGTTTTTTTGTAATGTTTCTATTTGGAACATCACCTCTAGATATATTTAACAATATTAGTGATTACTGGTGGACTTTATTTTTTTGGTTACCAGGATTGCTTGCAACTCATAAACCTGAGGGAAGAAGGACAACCATATGGTTTATTTTAGGTATGATTTCATATTTCTTAGCGTTTGCCATATGGACTACAGGTGTTCCAGATCATCAAAATTGTAGCCCAGATTCAATTATTCAAGCTCATGGTATTTGGCATCTTTTAACAGCCTTAGCTACGTTTTTATTTTTTATTCACTATAGATCTGAACAAAAACTAATTTAGATAACTCACATTGTGCAATTTTTATCATAACTAATTTAGTTAATTTGTTATATTAATTGCATGAACAGAGTACTCGAACACACAAAAACAAAATACCCAATCATTCAAGCTCCAATGGGCTGGATTGCTAGAAGCCAACTTGCTTCAGCAGTTTGTAATGCTGGCGCCCTTGGAGTAATTGAAACTTCTTCTGGTGAAGTTGAAAATTGTAAAGAAGAAATTATCAAGATGTCTGAGTTAACTGACAAACCTTTTGCAGTTAATCTGCCATTAATGTTTCTTAAAGACGATTCAATGTTAAATTTTTGCGTTGATCATGGAGTGCATTTTGTTACCACATCAGCTGGCGATCCATCTAAATATATCCATAAATTAAAAGAAGCAAATATAACTGTTTATCATGCTGTTCCAAGTCTTGAAGGTGCTATTAAAGCAGCTAAAGCTGGTGTTGATGGTTTAGTTGTAGAAGGTACAGAAGGAGGGGGATTTAAAGGCATGGAAGAGGTAGGTCTTTACGTCCTATTACAATCTATACGTCAACACCTAGATCTTCCTATGATTGCAGCCGGTGGTATTGTTGATGGTATTGGTATGGCTGCTGCTTTTGCTGCAGGGGCAGAAGGTATACAAATGGGTACTAGATTTGTTTCATCAGCCGAAAGTCCTGTACATGATAATTTTAAAAACTCTATTCTTTCTGCTGAAATAAATGATACTTTATTATTAAATAAAAAATCAAAACCTATCATAAGAGCGCTTAAAACAGAATTAACACATCAAATTGATGAAGTAGGTTCAATGGATATGTCAGCTTTAGCTGGTATCAAGGATTTGTACTTTGGTGGAAATATGAATGCTGCTCCTGCTTTATCAGGTCAATCATCTGGCCTTATTAAAAAAGTTATCTCTGTTGAGGAAATAATCAATCAAACAGTAGCAGAGTTCAACGATAGATGTAAACAAATGTCAAATTATAAATTTTAATTATTTTTTAAGATTTCTTGGTATATATCTCTTTTTTTGATATAAATATTGTATTAATTTATTTATTCCAAAAAGGGGAGATATATGAAATTCTTAAAAATCAAGCTTCTTGCGTCTGTATTTTTAGTTTCATTCGTTTTCGCTCAAGATGAGAGCGTTGAAGAAGTTGTAGTAACCGGGTCATATCTTAAAGGAAGTGCAACTGATGGCGCATCTCCTGTTGAGATTATTTCCAAAGAAACACTTGATGCTTTATCACCATCTTCTGTTGCCGATATAACTGCAAATATTGCAGTTAATTCAGGGTCTGAAAACAATCCAGATTCATTTTTACAGGGTGGAACACAAGGTACTTCAAATGTAAATTTAAGGGGTTTAGGTTTAACTTCTACACTCGTTCTAATTGACGGTAAAAGACATACAGTGTCTGGTGCTGTTGCAAACGATGGTAGTGTTTTTGTTAATACTAATATGATCCCAGTAAATGCACTAGAAAGAGTTGAGATCCTTAAAGAAGGTGCTGCTTCTGTGTATGGTTCTGATGCAGTAGCGGGTGTTGTTAACTATATTCTAAGAAAAGATTTTAAAGGTCTTGAATTAAATGTTTCTCAACAAAAAACTGATTTAGCAGATCAAACTGATGATAAATTTTCATTACTATATGGTGCAGATTTTGCAAATGGTAATTTAGTATATTCATTTTCACAATTAGACAGATCAGCTTTACCAGGTTCAGCAAATAGAAAGTTAGCTCAAACAGCTATTAGTGGTTTTGGTAATAGCTTTTTGCTTCTTCCTCCAGTTCCGCCTGCTGAAGTAGAAGATTACATAGAAACAAATGGACCAACCACAACTGTTGAAGAAGGTCCTTATGCTGGAACCTATTTATTATATGAAAATGTACCTGATGCAAACTGTGTTGCTACTGGTGGCTCAATTCAACCTCAACCAGCTACAGATCTTGGTACAGGTGGTTCTAGATGTGGATTTTATTATGGTGATAGATTTAATCTTGTAAATGATGAAGATCATGTGCAACATTATCTTGCCTATAATACTGTTCTTGATAATGGCGTTAACATGAGCGTTGATTATATTAATTCAGTTGTAGATGTTAATGACAACCCTCAATCACCGTCTTATCCTGCATTATCTTTTGCGTCACCAGCAAATTTAATTATGCCAGGTCAAGCAGGCAGTCCATTCTTAGTACCAGTAATGTGGCTTGGAAGACCACTAGGCTCTTCTTTTGATTCACCAAATGCACCAAGAGAAATTGAAGATACTAGATTTTCACTTAATTTCTCAGGATCTTATGATAATGGCTATGAGTGGTCAGCTACTTATACAAACAGTACTAATGACTCATACGGTTTACAACCTGATACAAGTACTACAAGATTTTCTGCTGCAGTTAAAGGAAATGGCGGTGTTTCAGGTACTGAATCTTTTAATCTCTTTGATCCTTCAGCAAATTCAGCATCTTTAATTGATCATATTGCTGCGGCACAAGAAACATCAAATACTGCTAAGTTGTCAGTCTTTGATTATGTCGTTACTGGTTCAACTAACGGTATTGATTTTGCTACAGGTGTTCAGTTTAAAAAAGAAGAATTTAGTGTAAGAAGAAACGAGGAATCAATAACAGTTATGGATGAGCTAGGTAATTTAGCTGTTCCTGCTGATTTATTATTCTTAGGCGGTGGTCTTGAAAGTGATGATTCAAGAAATAGTTTCGCTGTGTTTGTTGAAGCTGCTAAAAATGTTACTGACAAAGTTGAGCTTAGAGGTGCTTTAAGATATGAGGATATGGATGAAGACTCTTCATTTAATCCAAAAGTTTCAGCTAGATATGAGGTAAATGATGATCTAGTACTTAGAGCTTCGTATAGTACTTCATTTAGAGCGCCATCATTAGTTCAATTATCAACAACTAGAGTAGGGCTTCAAGGTGTTCAAGATTTTGATACTGATGGTAATCCTGTAGGTAACGCTTCATTTATTAGGGTTGCTCAAGGTAATAATGATGATCTCGGACCAGAAGAATCTACTAACATTAACATAGGTGCAATTTGGACACCGCAAGAAAACTTAAATGTTAAAGTTGATTATTGGTCAGTTGATTACACAGATGTTATTACTATTGAGAATGCTAACGGTAAAGTGCAAGCAGATCCCAATGGTGATGCTATCATCAGAACAGAGCAGGGTTTACTTATTGGTGTTACAACTCAATATTTTAATGCTGATGAAGTAAATGCTGATGGATTAGATATTGAAGTGACATACGATTTTGATACTCCATATGGTATGGCGCAAGTAGGGTTAAATAGAGCTGAAATATTCTCATATGAAATACCTTTATTTGGTGTTACCACTGATGTTGTTGGTCTGCATAATCACAATAATTTTGCTAGATCACTTCCAGAGGTAAAATCAGTTATTCATGGTAGTTTAAAAAATGGTGATCACACTGTAACAGCATTTGTTAGAATGGTTTCAGATTATAAAACCACTCAAGCAATAGCTGCTCCATTTGCACCATTTGGCTATGATAATAATATTGATGAATATACAACTGTTGACATTAACTATTCATATAATCTTGAAGCATTAAATTCAGATATGACTTTATCACTTGGTGTAAAAAATGCATTTGATGAAGAAGTGCCGCAAGTATATGACTCAGTTAATTTTAGTTATGATCCAAAACATCATGACCCAAGAGGTAGAATGGTATTTTTAGGATTAAAAGTTTCATTATAATTTGACTATACTTTTAAAAATGCACTGCTTGTCAGTGCATTTTTTTTTGTTTAAATTTGGGAAGCAATAATAGCTGACTTGTTTGTTTCATATATTCCCTATAATCAGGGCGTATCTTCAAACTTCTTTCGTCCATCATTGGGCAAGATATAAAAACAAATAATACTAACATTGATAGGGGGCATAAAATAAGCCAGTTAGGTATTTCTATTACAGATAAAGCCATAAAATATAAACCAAACCAAAACATTACTTCACCAAGATAATTTGGATGTCTTGAGTAATACCATAACCCTAAATTGTTGACCTTATTATTGTTATTTATGTCTTTTTTAAAATCTCGCATTTGTTTATCAGAAAGTATTTGCAAAACAACTGCCATAAATGAAAAAAATGATCCAAATATTAACCAAGTTATAATTTCAGGATTATTAGTAAATATGAAATATATGGGCACTAATGATACGTTAACTTGTAAGGTTGGAACGTAATGAATTCCAAAAAAATTTATAAGCTCTTTATTTAAAATATTTCCTTTTTTAAGATTAATATATCTAAAATCTTCCTCATTAAGCCCATGCCAAACTAAAGTCCAATTATGTGTTAATCTAAATGCCCAAAATATAATTGGTATTACAACAATAAATTTATAGAAATTATCAAGAACAGATTCAGCTGAATAGAAACCTAAATATATAACAATTGGAATAGGTGCAACTGACCAAAAGGGATCATACATACTTGAATTATTAAAACTAATACTCGAAATATATATAAATAATGTTGCTAATGAATGTGCAAAAAATATCATCATCCACTCATTAGTGAATTTAAATATATTGGTTATTACAATAGTTGCTAAAAAAGTTATTAAGTAGATTATAAAAACTATTAACAGACTGGTATTTTTGTTATATATGTCCACCGCTAAATTTTAGAATAATAATTTTATAATTAACATCTTCATGTAAAGCATGATATGTTAATCTTATTAATTAACGAAATTTAAAAATGAATTCTGATTTAATTATTTTAATTGTCCAAATTATTGCGGCTTTAGGTGTTGTTATATCGGTAATATATTTAGCTATACAAATACATCAACAAAATGAAATTACAAAAGCTCAGTTTGGACACTCACTAACGCAAAGACAATATGAGCGTTATTTCGCATCATCTAAAGATGGAGAATTTAGTGAATTTCTATCAAAAGATTGGTCTGGTGATTTATCTGATCGTGATAGGGTGCGTGTTACTATGTTTTTAATTACAACCTTGGTTGATATTTTCGATGTATATGAAAAGGTTCATAATAATTTTGTAGACAATAAACATCTAGAAGTTAGAATGAATGCTCTGAAATTAGGAACATTTAAAACACCTTTGGCTAGAACTGTTTGGGATTTCTGGAAAATAACACGTGATCAAAATTTTATTGATTGGTTTGAATATGAGATTTATGGTGAAGGAAAAGATCTGGACTATAAACCTGGAGATAAAGACTACACAGGCTTCCAAAAAAGTATTAGATAAAAAAAGAGGGCAGATAGCCCTCTTTAATATAATACATTAGTACTCTTATTTTTTATTCCAAACAATTGCAAGTTGAAATACTACAACTAATAAAACAAAAAGTGATTGCACTGTACCACCAATTCTTAAAGGATGGTCAATATAAACCTGCATTCTAGTTGCAGATTCTGCACCAATTTCACCTAATTGCATAACAGCTGTACCCAATATAGCAGCACCAATTTGCTGAACATTAAACATCATTAATGCAACAAGAACGCAATACAATGATGTAAATACCTTAGCAGCTAGATTAGCCTCAGAATTATTATAAATATTATTAGCCATTCTAAAACCTAACCATATAAACAATGTCATACCAACAAAGTACATAGCGTTTTGCACAAAACCTAAATGCATAATATTAAATATTTGATATTCGGTCATTTTTCCCCCTATAAATATATAACCATGATTAATCTTAACTGATTAAAAGTAATTCTTCTTAAGAAATTCTATAAAAAATATATATATTTCAACTATAAATTTATAATTCTAATTGTATTTTAGTATGTATACTTAAAGTTCATTATATTTGGGGGTACTTATATGAAAAAAAATTATTTATATTTTAAATTAACTGCATGTTTTTTATTAACATTTAACTTAAGTGCTAATGTTCCTGAAGGTTCATTCACTTCGTTGCATGTTAAAGCTAAAGACGTAAATGCTTACATTAATTATATGAAAAATAATACTGGGGTATTTGAAGCTATTGATTCAGATATAGCCGGTGTTTGTGTTGTTAAGACTGGTAATGAATACCCTGGAGAAATGTTTGTTTGGAACGCTTTTCCAAGTGTAGAGAAAGCTTTTATAACATCTGAGTTATATGATCCATTTGATGCACCAAAGGAATTTGACAAGCTGAGAAAAGTTCTTTATTCAGTTACCTGGAAACCATTAAAAGAATTTGAATTAAATCCTGGCTATGAAAGACTTTGGAGAATAAAAACAAATGATTCAAGAGCATTTGCAAAAGAAATGACAAAATTAGAAAAAGCTGTCGCAAAAGCGGGGCACAATATGCGATTTGGTGTATTTGAGCCAATGGGTGGTGGAACAGAGACCGTTCATTTAAGGGTTGTAACAGATACAGCAGCAGAAAATGGTAAGGTCGTTGATGAATATTACGCTGGAGCATCATATGGAAAAATTTGGGATGAAGCTTTCGCTAAATATGTAACAGATGTTGTAAGAGAAACAACTGAGTTTTGCGAGGTTATATACACAAAATAATAGAGAGATATTTATGAAAAAGGGCCTTTTAATATTTATTGTTATATCAAGCGTTTTAAATGCTAATGATTATTCTGATCAAAGAGGTATGACAAAATTACTAGGCCCTGATACATATCTTAGATGTGCCAATTATCTAAGTGATCCTAAAGCAAAGACATACGAACTGTCATATAAAAGGACATCTACTATGCCTTTATCACCATTTGCAGGTGAATATAACCCAAAGTTCTTACCTGAAATAGCTTGGGCTGGATCAAAACAAGTTTTTACTATGGATGTTTTAAATGACAATGTAAATGATGGTAATCAAGGAACACAAATGGATGCATTAGGTCATTTTGGCTATACAGATGAAGTATGGGATGGAGAAGGTAAGGCAGATCTAAGTTCATTAAAATATTTTGGTAATTATAAAGGCAAAGATGTAAAACCATCACCAGACTCTCCATTAAAAAAACTTGGTATAGAGACAGTCCCACCGATAATAACTTCAGCAGTATTCTTGGATGTAAGGAAATACATATTTAATGGAAGAGCAATGAAAGCTGGAGAGTATGTTACCGTTGATCATATAGAAGAGACTATAAACAAATCATCCCTTAAAGAAAGAGGTATTTTGCCAGGAGATGTGGTTTTAATAAATACTGGATGGAGTGATCATTATCAAGACCCTGATGAATTAGGAATTTATTACACAAAAGCTCCCGGTGTCTCATATAATTTAGTTAAATATCTTTCTGAGAAGCAAGTTGTTGGAGTAGGTCTAGATACATGGGGTGTAGATACTTTTGCTGACAATGATGAGTATGGCCCTGAACGTGCTCAAAATCCAGATGGTATAGCAAATCCAGCTCATCATTATTTCTTAACACAAGCTGGAATCCATACTTTAGAAAACTTTAATTTAAAAGGGCTTGCTGCCAATAGCGTTGAACTTTCGTGCATTATAATCTTACCACTGATGACTGTGGGTAGCTCAGCGTCACCAATAAGACCTGTTGCAGTAGGCTTATAATATATATAAGTATAAGGGTAGAAGTTTCAATTTATATATCAAGATAATATATATAACTTCGCATAATATATATTATGTTAAATATTATATATTAGTTTTTGGCAATATATTAAAGGTTTTACCTTCAAATGCTTCATATATCTTTGATTTAACAGTACTTACATAGTTAAAACTAACATTAATATTAGATGGTTTAATATTTAAAAGAACAAAACCCTTGTTACTTCCATCAGTCCATTTAATATTTTTATTTTCATTTATAAACCCTTTTTCAATTTTTGTAGTTGAATTTTTAAATGTATCGATTGTATTTGGTGAAGAAATTGAAGGTGCGCCAAGTTCTATACCTACAAATTTATTATTCTTATCAAATAAGTTTGCTGCCCATGAATTATGAGTATCACCAGTTAAAACAATACTAGAGTTCGTTTTATTTAGTATTTTAAATAATTTATCTCTCTCATTTGGATAACCATCCCAGGCATCAGTATTATATGGAATATTTAATCCACCTATATTTAAGTATTTATGAATAAAGCTAGGTATATTAGATTTATCTATTTTTAAGAAAATACTAGGCAAAACAAATTCGGATACTAATACTTGTTGTCCAATAATTGTCCAATTGAATTTACTATCAACAGCATTATCTAGCCACTTAAACTGCTCATTACCTACTAAAACTCTTTGTTTATTAAGATCAGTTTTATATTGATCTGCATCAAAGCTATTATTTATAAAATAATCATCTAAATTAATTTGTTTTTCCCTATAAATAGACCTTGTATCGAGCATAAATAGCTGAAATAAGGTACCTATTTCAAATTTTCTCCATATTTTTAGTTTATTTTTTGGCTCTCTAATAGGCATCCATTCGTAATAAGCTTTTAAAGCATTTGCTTTTCTTTTTTTAAAAGATCCCTCATTTTGAGAATGGTTCTCAGCGCCCTCTTTCCATGAATCATTTGTAAATTCATGATCATCCCAAACTGCTATCATTGGTTTATTTGAATGGAGTAACTGCAGATCAGGATCAGTTTTATAAAGAGCATGACGTTTTCTATAATCATTTAAAGATATGATTTCATGTAATGGGTCAACGACTCTATCCAATTTGATTGAATCCTCAGATGCATATCCTTTGTCATCATATTCATATAAATAATCACCTAGATGAAGAACTAAATCTATATCTGCATTATTTGCTATTTCTTTATAGGCATTAAAAAAACCTGCAGGATAATTTGAGCAACTACAAAAAGCTATATTAAATTCATTTGGATTAGCAATAGGTAAAGTTTTTGATTTGCCAACAGGTGAGTAAGATTTCTTATAGCTAAACCTATAATAGATAGTCTTATTATTAAAACTTTTATTTATGTATGGATCTGCTTTTATACAATAATCATTAGACTTTTTTGCGGTCTCATACCCACTTGCAATAATATTATTGAAATTATAATCAGATGAAACTTCCCAAAGTATTTTTATAGGATATTTAGAGGTTGTCGTTATTTTTGTCCAAATTACAACATTGGTATTAGTTGGATCTCCACTTGCAACACCATGATTAAAAATAACTAACTTGTCATTGTCATCATATGAAAATAATTTAAATGGTATTAATGATGAAAGAAAAATTAAGAGCTTAACAAATGGTCTTCTTTTCATTAAAAATAAATTGTATTAATCAATCTTTTGAATATGGCCTACTTTAAAACCAAGCTTTTCAATAGCAGTAATTGCGCATAATTCATCTTGATCTGATGTATCACCAGTTACCCCTATTGCCCCAATATTTTTACCGTCCTTTTGTATTAACAAGCCTCCAGGTGTTGGTATTAATTTACCATCAGCAAGACCCTGCATTCCTCTAACTGCTGGTGAAAGTCTAGGTTGGGCTTCAAATATATCTCTTAATTTATTTGAAGAAACGCCAAATGCAAGACATGTCCAAGCTTTAGCATAGGCTATATCAGCTCTAATTAAGCCTGAGCCCTCTTCTGATAAAGACGCTCTAATGACTCCAGCAACATCTACAACAGTTGCAGTTAATGGATTTAAGTTAAGTTCACGTCCTTTTATAAGAACTTCTTTGCATAATGATATAGCATCATCAAGCTTAATTTCACCAGGATTTAATAGCATTTATAGCTCCTTAATTTAAAAGTATTTAGTATATATGTATATGAATAAGATTTTATATCAAAATTAGTTTAAAATACCGCACATGCCTAAAGAAGATCAATTAGAATTTGATGGTGAAGTAATAGAAACTTTACCTAATACCACTTTTAAAGTTAAATTAGAAAACGGTCACATAATCACTGCTCATATTTCTGGAAAAATGAGAAAGCACTACATTAGAATTCTTACAGGTGACAAAGTTAAGGTTGAAATGACGCCTTATGACTTAACTAAAGGAAGGATTACTTTTAGAGGAAGGTAATTTTAGACTTTTACACTATCTTTATTCGAAATTTCAGTAAATATTATCTCGCCGTCTTTAAGTGATATTTTAATCACCCCTCCCTTATTTAATTTTCCAAAAAGTATTTTATCAACAAGTGGTTTTTTAATGTTTTTATCAATAAACCTTTCCATAGGTCTTGCACCCATATCTTTGTTATAACCATTATTTGCTATCCACTCGATAACATTTTTTTTCACATTTATTTCAACTGATTTTGCATCTAACTGTGCTTGTAATTTAATTAAAAATTTATCAACAATTGAATGAATTATTTTTTCATCCAGATAATCAAATTGAACTACATCATCTAATCTATTTCTAAATTCAGGTGAAAATAATCTTTTTAAAGAATTCATTGCATCTGACTCATTTGTATCAGAATTAAAACCAATATTTCTTTTTGATAGTAAATCTGCTCCGACATTAGTTGTCATTATTAATATAATATTTCGAAAATCAGCTTTACGACCATTATTATCTGTTAATACACCGTCATCCATCACTTGAAGTAATATATTAAAAATATCAGGATGTGCTTTTTCTATTTCGTCTAACAATAAGACGGCATTAGGATTTTTTACAATTGACTCTGTTAATAAACCTCCCTGATCAAAACCTACATAACCTGGAGGTGCGCCTATCAGTCTAGAGACTGTATGTCTTTCCATATATTCACTCATATCAAAACGAATTAACTCAATTCCTAATATATTAGCTAATTGCTTAGATATCTCAGTTTTACCTACACCTGTAGGACCAGTAAATAAAAATGACCCAATTGTTTTGTTATCATCTCTCAGACCTGCTCTAGATAGTTTTATAGCTGTAACCAAAGCATCTACTGCTCTATCTTGACCAAAGATAACTCTTTGTAGATTTTGTTTAAGATTTTTAAGACTTTTCTTATCAGTGGACGAGATATTTTGTTCAGGTATTTTAGTAATCTTTGAAATGGTTTTTTCTATATCTTCTTTAGCTATTTTTAACTTAGATGTTTTATTTCTATTAATATTTATGAAAGCACCTGTTTCATCAATAATATCAATTGCTTTGTCAGGTAAAAATCTATCATTAATGTATTTATTTGATAATTCAATTGATGATTTAATAGCTTCATCTGTATAAGTAACATTATGAAAAGTTTCATAAAGAACTTTTATGCCTTGAATTATTTCAAAACACTCATCAGATGATGGTTCATGGATATCAATTTTTTGAAATCTTCTTGAGAGCGCTTGATTTTGGTTAAATATTCCTCTGTATTCCTGAAAAGTAGTTGATCCAATGCATCTTAATTTACCCTTTCCCAATGCAGGTTTAAGTAGGTTAGATACATCTAATGATCCTCCAGATGCTGAGCCAGCACCTATAATGGTATGAATTTCATCAATAAATAATATTGAGTTATCTTCTTTTTCTAAAAAAGATAGAACTGATTTTAATCTTTTTTCAAAGTCACCCCTATATTTTGTACCAGCAATCAAAGAGCCGATATCTAATGAATAAACAGTTGAATCTTTTAATAAATCAGGAACACTCCCTTCAACGATACATTCAGCTATACCTTCTGCAATTGCTGTTTTACCTACACCTGATTCGCCAACAAGTAATGGATTGTTTTTAGTTCTTCTCGCTAAAATTTGAATAATTCTCTCAATCTCAGTTGTTCTACCAATTAATTTATCAATATTCTTATCAGCAACTTCATTATTAAGATTTATTAGAAAATCGGGTGATGTTGTTGTGTTTGTCTCTTCTGAGTTATTTTCAGTATTAATTTGCTCCTCTTTAGATGGTTTTGAGGGACCATGAGATATATAAGTTACAACATCAAGTCTAGTTAGGTTGTTCTTATTTAATAAATAAACTGAAAAAGATTCTTTTTCTGAAAAGATGGCTACAAGTATATTAATTGGTTTTACAACTCCTTTACCTGATGATTGAATATGGAAAACAGCTCTTTGTAAAACTCTTTGAAATCCAAGCGTTGGTTGAACTGGTTTTTTATTATCAGTCTTCGATATCGAGGTTTTTTTTAATTGATCATTTAAGTCTTGTTTAAATGTCTCAATATGGATATCAGAACTTTCTAGGCAGTCTTTAACATCATAATCATTGAGTATGGTTAACAAAAGATGTTCTACAGTTATATATTGGATATTAGCTTCTTGAGCTTGATCAAATAATGATGCTATAGATATTTCTAATTCTTTACTAAACATTAATCCTTTAAAGGTTCGATTTCACTTAATAGCGGATGATTGTGGTCTTTAGCTAATGAGTTTACCTCATATGATTTCATCTCAGCTATTTCTTTAGAAAATATACCACAAACACCCTTCCCTTTGGTATGTACTGTCATCATAATTCGAGTGGCTTCTTCGTGGTTATGATGAAAGATTGACTCTAGAACATAGATAACAAATTCCATTGGCGTATAGTCATCATTGATTAATACTACCTGGTACAGTGGTGGTTCTTTTATTTCGGGCTTATCTTCTAATACAACAGAACCAGTTGATTCATTTGTATCATAATCTGGATCTGATCCAATTATCATTACATTCTTTTACACATCTCTTCAGCAAAACCTGAGCATGATACAAGATCAGCATTATCCATCATTCGTTCGAAATCATACGTTACTTTTTTAGCAAGTATAGTTTTTTCCATTGAGGAAATAATTAAATCGGCTGCTTCTTTCCACCCTAAATGTCTTAGCATCATTTCAGCAGAAAGAATTAAACTGCCAGGATTTACTTTATCTTGACCAGCATATTTTGGTGCTGTGCCGTGTGTAGCTTCAAATACTGCATATTTATCTGAAATATTTGCACCAGGAGCTATACCAATTCCTCCAACACAAGCAGCTAAAGCATCTGATATATAATCACCATTAAGATTCATAGTAGCAATGACATCATAATCTTTAGGTCTGGTTAAAATTTGTTGTAAAAAAGCATCACATATTACATCCTTAATAATAATTTCTTTTCCAGTTCTAGGGTTAATGATGACTTGCCATGGTCCTCCATCAAGTTCCTCACCACCATATTTTTTATTTGCAATTTCATAACCCCAATCTCTAAAGGCACCTTCAGTAAACTTCATGATATTTCCTTTATGCACCAGTGTTACTGAAGATCTATCATTTGCTATAGCATAATCAATTGCATTTTGAACTAACCTTGATGTACCTTCATAAGAAATTGGTTTAACACCTATGCCAACATTTTCAGGAAATCTAATTTTGTCAGTCTTGAATTCATTTTGTAAGGTTTTAACCATCTTAGTAGCTTCATCTGTGCCAGCTTCAAATTCAATACCACAATAAATGTCCTCAGAGTTTTCTCTAAAAATAACCATATCAACAAAATCTGGTCTTTTAACTGGTGAAGGAACACCATCAAAATATCTCACTGGTCTCAGGCATACATATAAGTCTAGTATTTGTCTTAACGAAACATTTAGTGATCTAATGCCTCCACCAATAGGTGTTGTTAATGGGCCTTTAATACTTACAACATACTCTTTAAGGGCATCTAGCGTTTCATCTGGCAACCAAGTATCTTTATCATAAATAGTAGT
>Ga0255761_10001717_pt1 | contig 20302 bp, 13 predicted proteins | sample 071ome_29_FD_179961 | JGI IMG/M metagenome (GOLD analysis project Ga0255761, IMG submission 179961) | Coastal salt marsh microbial communities from the Groves Creek Marsh, Skidaway Island, Georgia - 071407BT metaG (version 2) | ecosystem: Environmental > Aquatic > Marine > Intertidal zone >... | reverse complement strand
AGGAGCCTGTTCGGTCTCAGGGGCGAGCTAGAGCGCAGAATTGGCAGCGCTGCCAGATTCCGCTTTGAAGTTAATACAGCATATAAGACCCGCCAACAGGAACTGCTCATGGTTCATTTTGGCGCGCTTTAGTAGAGTCCGACGTTGTTCACGCAGAGGTTTGGGGAGAGACGATCTTACTCAGACATGAAGAAGAACTTCTAAACTATAGTTAGGTTCAAACAGGCTCATCAAAGGAGATTCGATGAATAATCCAAGGTTGACCGTAGGGGCGGTGATGTACCCGGGATTCGAGATGCTGGATATGTTCGGGCCACTGGAGATGTTCGCGATGTTGGGAACAGACCTGGTGCAGATTCGCACGGTGGCCGAGACAAGCGAGCCCATAGCTACGGCGATTACTCAGGATCTTAACAGTGGCCCCAAAGTGCTGGCAGACTGCACTTTTGACTCGGCAGAACAGTTCGATTTGGTCCTGGTGCCTGGTGGATTCGGTACACTACCGCAACTGGACAATGATGTGTTCCTAGCCTTTCTCAGACAGCAGGCGGAAGGAGCAAAATATGTCTGTTCCGTTTGTACCGGGTCGTTGTTACTGGCCCGAGCTGGCTTGTTGGCGGGTAGACGAGCCACCACCAACAAACAACTCTTCGCGCTGACGGCAGCAGAGTCGGCAGACGTCTCTTGGATCGAAAAAGCACGCTGGGTCGAGGATGGACCGATTTTCACATCATCCGGGGTTTCCGCGGGTATGGATATGAGTCTTGCGCTCATCTGTGAGATTTTTGGTGAAGAGGCGGCACTGGCTGCGGCTAATGCAGCAGAATACACTTGGCATAGGAATGCTGATGAGGATCCCTTTCTGGAACATCTTAACGAAGCTGCGAAATTAATGGGTTTGGTGTGAATCTTCGGTTTTCTTCGAGAGGTTGCGAGACGCAATAGCTAATTCAAACAAACCGAGCTCGACCGGCCACTCACCCGTGTTCACAGTCACATCGCCCTCGGGCCTGTGGCGACGGCATAGCACGCCACGTGCAAGGTTTTTCTCGTGGTCGGCGTTAACCCGGCGTTAACCTCGCACGCCGTAGTTTCTCGGTTGCAGCTGTCTCTATACTGCTGCTGTGAACGGACGGTTTAGCAGATGATGAGAATCCACACGCTACTCGTTGAAGACACCCTGTCGTTGGCGGAAACGGTGATCGCTTTCTTTGAGCTCGAAGGCATCGACTGCGACTACGCGGCGACCGGGTCGCAAGGCTTGGAACTGGCGTTGTCGAATGAGTACCAGACCATCCTTTTGGATATCAACTTGCCGCGTATGAACGGCTTGGAGGTCTGTGAAGCGTTACGTCATCAAGGTGTGGACGTGCCTGTGTTGATGCTCACCGCAAGAGACACGCTTGAAGACAAGCTTGCTGGTTTTGATGCGGGTACCGATGACTATCTGATCAAACCTTTCGAGCTGAGTGAATTGGCCGCGCGTGTCAAAGCGCTGGCGAAACGCCGGAGCGCGCAAGCGCAGAAGCTGGCGGTGGGTCCTCTTGTCATGGATCTATCTTCGAAAACGGCAAGCCGGGAGGGAAAGACGCTCAACCTGTCGCCGACGGGTTGGAAGCTCCTCGAGCTCTTGATGCGAGAATCTCCTAGCGTGGTGAGTCGGCAGAAGATGGAGAACGCCATCTGGAGCGACGCAGATTTTCCGGACTCGGACGTGTTGAAGGTACATCTCTACAAGCTGAGGCAGCAGGTGGACAAGCCTTTCTCGACGAAGCTCATCGAGACGGTCGCTACGCACGGCGTGGCGATCCGTGTTCGCAATGACTGAAAATCAGCGCGCGCTGCCGAGCTTACGCCGTTATCTGCTGCTCTGGTTTGCTGGCTGCACGATTGTCCTGGTGTTCGCGTATACCCAGCTGTTGGAGTACTACCTGGAGATCGGCATCGATCTCAGAACGCAATCGTTTCTGGAGCGAACCGCGGAGGAGTATGCCGAAGCGTACGCGGCAGAGGGTGTCAGGCCAAAGCTGCCAACGGGTCCGAATCTCACCGGGTACCATGAAGTCACGAACGTTCCACAGCAGATCCTTGCGGTGTTCCCGCTCGATGACTTGGAGCACGGCGAGGCAATACGTTTCGTCAACTTGGACTTTAAGGCATTTGATCAAAAAGAGTTTGCGGTGGACACGCAGGATTTCTGTGCCGAAGGCATATGCGAGCTCATTTTTCTCTATCCCTACCAGCTGAATTCTGATGAGTGGCTCTATCTTGTCCATGGCATTGTCGGCAGTGACGAAGTTTATGAGGAGCTGGAATTTACGGATCAGTTTGCGTTTGCGATTGGCAGCCTTTTTGCCGGGTTAATGTTGCTGGTGGCTTTTCTGATCATCCGCAACATTGCAGCACCTGTGCGGACGTTAAATAGCTGGAGTGCGGCTCAGAGCGTTGATCACGTCGACTCGGAATTGCCAAATTTGCGTTTCCGAGAGCTCGATGCGCTGGCGAAGCGGATTCAATTCGCGTTCGAGCGGATGCGCGAAGGGGTAAACAAGGAAAAGCTCTTTTTACGTCATGCCAGTCATGAGCTGCGCACGCCGATTGCCATTCTGTCCACCAACGTGGAACTGATAGACCGCCTCACCGATCGACCAGACCGCTCGGAGGCAGAGCAGGCAGCCTTTGTTCGCCAGTATCGCGCGTTGGATGATATTCATCTCCTGACGGAAACCCTGCTTTGGGTCAATCGGCAGTCCGATAACCTGCCGAAACCGGAACAGATAGACCTCCGTGGGGAGGTGAACGGCATCGTCGAGAACTACCGCTATTTGTTGGATGCCCGGGATGTCTCATTGAGCGTTGTCGGCAGTGGCGGAGCGCATGTCCCACTCGCGGCTGCCCGTATCGTGTTGTCGAATCTGGTGAGGAACGCATTTCAATACACGGTGGATGGTGAGGTGCGTATTGCCATTAAACAAAGGGAGTTTTCCATCGAGAACGTGAGTTCGGCAGACCCTAACATCAAAGCGCAAGGCGATGATGACTACGGCTTTGGCTTGGGGCTAGAGCTCGTGTCCCTTACTTGCAAACGTTTTGCGTGGCGCTACACCACTACGGAACTGCCGGCCGGCAGGGCTACTGTTGTCGGCTTTTAGTTGACGTTAGCGCAACGTTTACATCCCTCGACATAACATGTGTGGCGATTTGTACACAGGATCAAAGGGCGGGAACCATGATTGCGCCGCTGCTGCTGCATTTTCAGCTGAAATTACCACTCGATTTCCCCGTCTGGCCGGCGGTGATGGCGGCTTTTGGCGTGAGCGCGTTGTGTCTCTATGCAGGTGCGGATTACCTCATGCGCCGATTACATCTCCAGCCGGCCACCCTGCTGCGGGGGCAATAGGCGCCGCACCAGCCCAACGGATGTTAACCCAGCGTTAACCCCAGGCGGAATAACATCCCCTCGTCGATTCTGTCCGCAGTTGCGGGGATTTTTTATGCGGCGATCTCGTTTAAGTATCTTACTCACGTGTTGTGCAGGCGTGGTTGTGTGCGGCCTGATCCTGGCGACGGGTCCTGAGCCCCTCGAAGTCAGCATGCCGAATGCGAAACCACAGGTCGCGATCGGCGCACTCGCGCGCGCAGACGTTGCCAACACGGTCACCGCATTTGGTGTGTTGTCACCGCGGCAAGCGCTCGAGCTCACCACGCAGGTGCCGGGTGAAATCACGTGGGTCAGTGAAAATCTCGAAGCAGGTCGGCAGGTGGCTGAAGGCGATCCGCTGCTTCGAATTGATGAACGCGATTACGCCATTGCCGTCGCCAGCGCTGAAGCCCGCTATGCCCAGGCCCAAGCGACGATCGACATTGAAGAAGGGCGCTCGGAGATCGCGCGGCTGGAGTGGTCCGCCTGGCAGGCAACCCATGATGAAGAGACACCGGCGAATCCGCTCGTCCTCCGAGAACCTCAGCGCGCGGAAGCCGTCGCGCGGCGCAAAGCCATCGGTGCGGAGCTCGATCGCGCCAAGCTGGCTCTGCAAAGAACCGCCATTCGGGCGCCGTGGCCGGCCAGCGTGGTCGACGCAGATGCCATAGTTGGGCAGGTTCTATCAGTGGGAGGGGTAACGGCCACGCTCTTTCCACTCGATTATGCCGTGGTTGAGCTGCAGGTGCCGGTCAAAACGGTGCGCCTGCTCGATGCGGGGGTTGAGCGGATTGAGCTCCGACCCGTGCACGATCTCGGCGCCACCCCGGTGATGGGTACCTTCGAGGGTATTGTCAGAAACCTCACCGACGACACGCGCCTGGCGACCGTGCGGGTGCGCATCGAAGCGCCGCTCGATCATGAGGGTTGGGCCTACGGCATGCATTTGGAGGCCAAGCTTGTGGCGAAAGAGCAACGCGCCGTGGCACTCGTCCCGACCGATCTCATTGTCAGCGGCAATTTGATCTGGATTTACCGCGACGGACGCGCCGAGCGTCACCAGCTCTACCCGGTCGAGAATCAAGGACAAAAGGTGTCCGTTGAAGACAACTTCCAGGCGAACGATGCGCTCATTCTCGAACGCCCCATTGGCCTGTTCGACGGCGCTGAAGTCGACGTGGTGGGTTCATAACATGTCGACGGAACCTCGCGCCTCGCTATCCCTCTGGTTCCTGCACAATCCCACGGCAGCGAACCTCCTCATGTGGGTGTTTCTGATTGGGGGCGTGATTGCCGTCTTCAACATGCGCCAGGAAGTGTTTCCCACCGCTGTCCTCGACACCATCGAGATTCGTGCCGAGTACCGGGGCGCGACTGCGTCCGAGGTTGAAGCGCAGGTGGTGCAGCCGATGGAGCAAAGCATCAATACCTTGCGCGACATCCATACGATCGTCAGCGAGATTCAATCCGGCGGTGCCAATATCTTTGTCATGCTGGATGAGGGCGCGGATGCCCAGCGAACCCTCGATGAGATCCGCAGCGCCATTGATGGCTTGAGTTCGCTGCCGGCAGACCTGGAACCGCCCATCATCATCCAGGCGCGCGACGACGGCGAGGATATCGAATTGGGTTTCTACGGGTTCGAATCGCGTGCAGAGCTGCATGCGTTCGCAGAGCTTGCCCGGGAGCGTCTGTTGAATCTGCCCGCGGTGGGTCAAGTGCAAGTTGAGGGTGCCGGTGAGCCGGAAATCGCGGTTCGGGTGTCTCCGGATAGAGCGCGATTGTTTGGTATCTCGCTCCGCGACGTCACGGAGCGCGTTCAGCGTGCCTCTTTTGAGCTCTCGGGCGGTGCCATCCGCAGCTCGACGGGAGAGTATGGCCTGGCTACCGGGCTCGATCGGCGTTATGCCCACGAGTTCGGCGACATCGCCATTGTCGAGTCGCCCAGCGGTGTGCCATTGACCCTCTCCGAGATTGCGACTGTAGAAAACGGCTTCCGCCCGCATGGTAAACGCTACCGTATCAACGGCTCGCTCGGCGTCATGATGAACATCTTCGGTTCCGGCGTCGCCACCCCGGGCGAAGTGTCAGAAAGTGTCAGGACGCTCCTTGCGGAGATCGAATCCGAGATGGCCGCCGGGGGCGCAGTGATCTTTGACGATGATGCCAAGAGCTTTGATGACCGTGTAGGCATTCTGGCAGAGAGCGCGCTGATCGGCCTCGCGCTGGTGTTGGTGCTCCTGTTTCTTGTGCTGGAAGCGCGCGTTGCCTTCTGGGTGGCGGTCGGTTTGCCGGTTGCGATGCTGGGCGGTGTGGCCCTCTTCGCGTTGACGCCGTATACCGTCAACTTCGTGTCTGTTTTCGCTTTCATCATTGTCATCGGTGTGGTTGTTGATGACGCGGTGGTCATCGGTGAGTCGATTTACTCGAATATGCAGTCCGGACTGTCATCCCTGGATTCGGCGGCGGATACGATTGCCCGTTTCAGTACCCCGATAACGCTCGCCATTGTGACGAACATCATTGCGTTCATGCCTATTTTTTTTATGCCGGGCCAACTGGGATTGTTCCTGTTGGCCATCCCGGTGGTAACGACATGTGTGTTTGTCATCTCGTTGATTGAAGCGTTGTGGATCCTTCCGGCGCACCTTGCCTATGGCAGGGCAAGCAAACTAGATACCGGGCGGAAGCAGCGCTGGGTGCAGGAACGTTTCGAGCATCTACGGGAGAACTATTTCGTGCCCTGGGCCGAGTCGTGTCTCGCCAATTGCGGGTTGGTAATCAGCGTGGGTTTGCTTGTCGGCCTGGCGATCGTCAGCTGGGTGGCCAGCGGCCGGATACCGATCTCCCTGCAACCGGGATTTGAGAGTGAGCAAGTTTCTGTGATCTATGCGCTCAACCCGGGCGCATCGGACGCCCAGGTCGACGAGATGGCGGACGAGATCGAAAGGTTGGGGCGTCAGGTACTGCAGAGCCTCGGTGATGAAGCGGACATCAAGGGCATCTACATGCAGTTGGGCTCACCGGCCAGTCATCAAGGCGCGGTGACCTTCAGCCTGGTCCCGCCCGCGGACCGACCGTTCACCTCGGGTGAGTTTGCTCAGCATTGGCGCGATCTGATTGGACAGCCTGCCAAGCTGACCCAGCTGTCCATCGATTACGTGCAGGGGCCGGGCGACGGCCGGGACCTCACGCTTGAAATTGCCCACGCCGATTCTGCCGTGAGCCAACGCGCGGCAGAGTCGCTGGTGCGGCGGCTGCAGGAGATTGCCGGTGTCGGTCAGATTTCATACAGCGGCAATGCTTTCCGGTCGGAAGTGCGGTTCGAGCTCACCACCGCGGGTCGGGCGCTGGGTTTCGACGAATCCGAGATTTCCAGCCGTCTGCGGGCCCAGCTGGATGGGTTGGAAGCCACGCGCCTGACGCGGGGGACCGATGAAGTTAGGGTGATGATCCGCGGCGATCACGGCGATGATCGCGTGCTCCCAGACTTGAGCGATCTCATTCTTACCTCCAGCGAAGGCCGACAGGCGGCGTTGGGCGATATAGCGAAGATTCATTGGGAGCGTGGCGCAGTACAGCTGAGACGCATCAACGGGGAACGCATTGAAAGGGTCGAAGCCACCATTGACCGGCGCATCACCTCGAAGGCTCTGGTGGAAGACCTAGTGAGCGACGATCTCCTGCCGGGCTTGGAAGCGGAGTACCCTGGGCTGACAACCTGGGATGAAGCCATCGATACGAACGAAGATGCCGAAACCGAGTCAGGTTTGCTGCTGGCCACCGCCGGCGTTCTGGCTGCGATCTTCGTCATTATCGGCGCGTATGTGCGCAGTCTGCGTCACAGTGCGATTTTACTGGCGACCCTACCTTTGAGCGCAACCGGGGCGCTGCTGGGTCATATTCTCCTGGGCATTGACCTCAGTGCTGCGAGTTTCATGGGCGTCCTGGCACTCGGCGGCCTCGTTATCAACGCGGGTTTGTTACTACACGTCCGCTATACCGAAGGGCTGCATGTGGGCGCTGCGCCCGAAGCAGCCATGGTGGCTGCCGTGCGGGACCGTTTCCGGCCGATCGTGTTATCCAGCGTGACCACGTTGCTGGGGTTGGCGCCCCTAATTTTGACGACGTCTATACAGGCCGCGGCCATGCGCCCGCTTGCGGTATCGGTGGGATTTGGCATGCTGTTCTCGATACCGGTGGTTTTGATGTTATTGCCCTGCATTGTGGTCGCCTTGGAGCGCGGACACGCCAGGGATGTGCCTCGGATTGCGAGTGAAAGCGGAGCAGTAGTGTGAAGCAACTGGCATTCATCGTCCTGATCTTGGGGATCTCTGGCTGTGTAACAGTGCCGAGGGTTGACAGGGTGCCCGACGTCGTTCTCGACAGTGGCCCAACTAACAGTGCACCACGCGCCGAGGTTGAGCGGTGGTGGCTCGAGTTGGACGACAGTGTGCTCCACAATCTGATCGAGATCGGTCTGGCAGGCAATCCTTCGCGGCAGATCGCCATGGCGCGCCTCGCGCAAGCCGAGGCAGAGCTCGGCGCTGCCGAAGCTGCACGTTGGCCGTCGCTATTCGGCAGAGGCAATCGGCAAGTCAGAAATATCTCTGGCCGTGATCCCAACATACGGTCGGATCTGGGTTCACTCGACTTTGGTTGGGATGCTGGCCTCTGGGGTAAACGCCGTCTCGAGATAGAAGGGGCGCAACAGTTTGCCGAGCAGCGATGGTTTGAGCAGCAGTCCGTTGAGCTGGCGCTCAGTGCCTCGATTGCCGAAACTTACTACCAGAACGTCGCGCTGAGAACACAAGGCGCGTTGCTGGCGGCGCAAATACAGGTCAGCAAAGATCTCGAGCGATTGATAGAAGCGCGCTTTCGTCTTGGTCAAGCCCCTGCCAACGAGCTCTATCAGCAGCGCGAGCAGACGACCGTCCTCGAGCAGCTGAAGCTCGTTAACGACACACGACAAGAGGTCCTGGAAAAAAGCCTCGATGTACTGCTGGGTCAACCGCCAGATGCCGTTGCCCGCGTAGTGCGCCTTGCGGTGCCAGATGCGCCTGAAGCTTTGGGCCCTGGCACCCCGGAGGAACACATTCGTCACCGGGCGGACATACGGGCAGGTTACGCTCGCCTCCGCCAGGCGGCGGCGGGGGTGGGCATCAGCTTCGCGGAGCGTTTACCGTCGCTGCAAGTCACCGCCAGTTTGACGTCACTCACAGAGAAAACGTTCAGCACGGAGTGGTTTGGCTACGGCCTGGATCTAACGGTGCCCATCTTCACCGGCGGGCGTTTGCGCCAGCTGGAGAAGCGCGCGCAGTTTGTGCTCGAGGAAGAGCGCCAGCGGTACCTCGAGCTGTGGTTGGCGGCGCTCGAGGAGGTGAGCAGTTTGACACGGCAGTATCAGCAACAGCAGAGGATCATCGATACGCTGGCTGCGCGCCGCGGGCATGCGCAACAAGCCCTGGATGCTGCCCGCAATCGCTATACTTTGGGTGATCAAAACTATCTCGATGTGCTTACGGCGTTGCGGGGTTTGCAGGAAGCAGATCGGTTCCTGGTATCGGAACGCTTCCAGCTCATCACATTGTGGATCCGGGCAACGGAAGCCATTGGTCAGCCTATGTGCGGTGATGTAGAGGACTGCCGGGGTAACTGGCAGCTTTGAAGGATGGCGAAGCAGGTTGCATGATCGAATCGAAGCAGCAGGAGGACTTGCGCTTTCGCCCGAGCAGGTGTCGGGTCGTTTGATGGCAGTCGCAGGCACCGAGCACAGTCAATATGACTTTGTAAAAGAATCCGGCTTGTCCTGAGATTTCCTTGTGTCTGACGGCGCGCAAACTGCATGAGATGAAGCATAGGCTGAGGTCATCGGATTTTCGCAATCTAAACTGGTCGGATATAGGTACGCAGAGGATGGATCACACCTGTGCAGATTCTGCGGGATTGAAATCCACCGCTAACTGGCACTATTGGAAACCGCAGTGTAGACGGCAAGTTGTGCGGTACTCTTCACTGGGTCTGGACGGTGGGGGTCACATGGCCTCTCTTGTCGGACTCACTGCCGAAAACCAGGCGTTCACCAAATGGGGTTCATAGCGCTGAAAGTGATGCAGTACGAGTGGCGGTGAATTTCTTCGGGCCAACTGACTTCCGCAGAATGAATGACTACCTGAGCGTGATTGATCACGATGCGCCCACGTCGCCAAAGTCGGTGGTGGTGGGTGGTCCAATCCAGGACCCTCGTTACCGAGATAAGGTGAACGCCTATAACCCCATGACATATGTGGATGCATCCCGAAGAGCGCCGCCTTTTCCAGAAAAGAACTGAGCAACGGTTTTTCAGTTTTCGCAGGTTTTCAGTTCGTGAACTGAAGTGAGGAAGTTGTCTAATTGCGAACGCATTTTACTGTACACGCTACAGTACACAATCGCGAAAAATACATATAAGTTATTGATTTTATTAATAAACTGGCGGAGAGAGAGGGATTCGAACCCTCGATACGCTATCAACGTATACTCCCTTAGCAGGGGAGCGCTTTCGACCACTCAGCCATCTCTCCGAAGACAAACAACTTTCGGCAGAGATGCACGAAAGCGACATCAAATGGCGCGCTGGGAGGGAGTCGAACCCCCGACCTTCTGGTTCGTAGCCAGATGCTCTATCCAGCTGAGCTACCAGCGCGTGGGGGCAGTATTATCGGTTTGGCGACCTATTAGGTCAACCGTGCATTGCCTGCTGTCCCTGAAATTGATATATCTACTTCCCCGAGCAGTCGGTCACCGACTGTAGCCAGTGGGCGCCTGATAATAGGTCTCCGAATCGGTAACATCATGAGTACCCCGTGCACCATGACTCGAGCGCCAAAGAGCGTGCTCGGCAGTCAGTGCGCAGTAACAAAACGCCAGCGGCTGCGGCGAAGGAATGCTGAGAATGATTGAGCAAGGATTGGAACTGGTGCTGTTTGGCATGGGAACGGTATTTGTGTTCCTGACCATGCTGGTGTTTGTGACCGGCCTGATGTCCACCTTAGTCCTCAGATTTTCAGCGCCGATTCCGCAGTCGTCGAAGGCGGTCACTGGAAGCGATCCCGCTCTGATGGCTGCAGCTGCAGCGGCGGTGAAACGCTATCGAGAAGATCACAAGCACTGAGGACGCGTTAGTTGCACGGCTGTCAATCTCTGAACTAAACGAAGATATGGAGTGATCAATGACTGATCAAACCGCTAGCTCGCAAATGCAGACAAACACAAAGCTCGGAATAACCGATGTGGTGCTACGGGACGCGCACCAATCGCTCTTTGCGACGCGGTTACGCCTAGATGACATGCTGCCGATTGCGGAGAAGCTCGACCAAGTCGGGTTTTGGTCGCTCGAAAGTTGGGGCGGCGCAACCTTTGACGCCTGCATCCGCTACCTAGGGGAAGATCCTTGGGAGCGAATCCGCGAACTGAAAAAGGCTATGCCCAATACCCCGCAGCAGATGCTGTTTCGCGGTCAGAACATTTTAGGGTACCGGCACTACGCAGATGACATCGTGGATAAGTTTGTCGAGCGTGCCGCCGTGAACGGAGTAGATGTATTCCGAATCTTCGATGCCATGAACGATCCCCGTAATCTTGAGCGAGCTATCGCAGCCGTGCGCAAACAAGAAAAACACGCCCAGGGCACCTTGAGTTACACCGTGAGCCCGGTACACACAATCGAGGGTTGGCTTGATATGGCAGCCGAGCTCGAGAGTATGGGTGCCGACAGCATCGCTATTAAGGATATGGCCGGGCTGCTCTCGCCTTATGATTGTTATGAGTTGGTGAGTGGGCTGAAAAAGCAGGTCTCGATTCCAATCCATATGCAGTGTCATGCAACGACAGGCATGTCGACGGCGACTTATTTGAAGGCGGTCGAGGCAGGCATCGATAATGTTGATACCGCCATCAGCTCTATGAGTCTCACGTATGGCCATTCGCCCACCGAATCTTTGGTCGCGATGCTCGATGGTACGCCGAGAGAAACGGGTCTTAATCTCGAGTTGCTCGAGGAAATTGCCGCCTACTTTCGTGAGGTACGAAAGAAGTACGTCAAATTTGAGGGATCACTGAAGGGTATCGACTCACGAATACTGGTGGCTCAGGTACCTGGAGGCATGCTGACCAATTTGGAAAACCAGTTGCGTGAGCAAAACGCGGTTGAGCGATTGGATGAAGTGCTCGAGGAAATCCCGCGCGTTCGCGAGGAATTAGGGTTTATTCCTCTCGTCACTCCGACATCACAGATTGTGGGGACCCAGGCGGTGATCAATGTGCTGTCTGGTGAGCGCTACGCGAGCATTACCAAGGAAACACAGGGTGTGCTGAAAGGTGAGTACGGCGCGACGCCACGTGCGGTTGATGCTGAGCTCCAAGCGAAAGTGCTTGAGGGAGGAGAGGCGATTACCTGTCGACCCGCTGACCTGATCGAACCCGAGTTTGAGAAACTTTCCGAGGAATTGAAGGGGCTCGAGGCAGAGCGGTCTCTTCAATTTGGCGAGCACTTCGATGATGACGTACTGACCTATGCACTCTTTCCGCAGGTGGGGCTCAAGTTCTTTGAAAATCGCAACAATCCGGATGCGTTTGAGCCAGTGCCAACTGGCGAGCCAGAGCCTGCAGCATCGGCGGCGCCCGCTGGCGAAACAGAAGTCTACACCGTGGGGGTAGGCGGACAGTCGTTTGTCGTGAGCGTGACACCAGGCTCAGATGCACCAGTGGTCGTCCCTGCGGCACCTGCTGCAGCGCCAGCAGCGCCTGCAGCCGCTCCGTCGAGTGGGTCAGGCGTTCCAGCACCGCTCGCGGGTAACGTGGTCAAAGTGCTTGTGAATCAAGGTGATTCGGTTGCCGCGGGTGATGTTGTTGTCATCCTAGAGGCCATGAAAATGGAGACGGAAGTGCGTGCCTCCGAGGGCGGCGTGGTGTCCGCGCTTGCGGTACGCGAGGGTGATGCAGTGAAAGTCGGCGATACGCTGCTCAGGTTGTAACCATGATGGACTCGTTGATCGAACTTTGGCAAAGCACTGGGCTCTATCAAATCCAGTGGGATCAAGCGGCCATGATTGTGATTGGTCTGCTGCTGCTTTACCTGGCCATTGTTAAGAAGTTTGAACCCTTACTCTTAGTGCCCATTGGCTTCGGGGGAATCCTTGCCAATATTCCAGGTGTCGACATCGCTGTTGGTGATGGCATCTTGTATCAGCTCTATTCCATGGGTATCGGTTCGGGCCTTTTCCCGCTGCTTATTTTCATGGGAGTTGGGGCCATGACGGATTTCGGTCCGCTCCTTGCCAATCCGCGGACCTTGTTCTTGGGTGCTGCCGCTCAGTTTGGAATTTTTGCAACGCTCTTAGGCGCACTGGTGCTCACGGATGTTGGTATCTTCGATTTCACCATTGCAGAGGCTGCTGCCATCGGTATCATCGGCGGGGCGGACGGCCCAACCGCGATCTACGTGGCCGGGCAGTTGGCGCCGCAATTGTTAGGTGCCATCGCCGTTGCTGCCTATTCCTACATGGCGCTGGTGCCACTCATTCAGCCACCGATTATCCGCGCGCTGACAACGGAAGCAGAGCGGAAGATCGAGATGGTGCAGTTACGGGAAGTTTCGCAGCGCGAAAAGATATTGTTCCCGTTAATGCTGCTGTTGCTCGTTGCGCTCTTCGTGCCAAGTGCTGCGCCGCTCCTTGGCATGTTCTGCTTCGGGAACTTGATGAAAGAGTGCGGGGTTGTTCAACGATTGAGCGATACGGCGCAGAATGCGCTGATCAATATTGTGACCATCTTCCTTGGCTTGGCGGTGGGGTCAAAACTGTCGGCGAATGAATTTTTAGTGTTAGACACACTTGGTATTTTATTGCTCGGCATGGTGGCTTTTTGTATCGGTACCGCGACCGGTGTGCTCATGGCGAAACTGATGAACGTCATGAGCCAGCAAAAAATAAATCCACTTATTGGCGCGGCTGGTGTGTCAGCAGTGCCCATGGCCGCTCGGGTTGCGAGTAAAATGGGGCTAGAAGCGAACCCCCATAACTTTTTGCTGATGCACGCTATGGGACCGAACGTGGCAGGGGTCATCGGTTCAGCCATTGCAGCTGGTGTGCTAATACAGTTCGTGCAAGCGATGTAAGATCGCGAGTCGGGCTCCAGTCTGAGGGTCACACCGCCAGCGGTATAAAACAACGACCGCGAAAGATTCGGGCAAACAGTCGACAAAACAAAGGAAGCAAGAGAGTCAAGCAAATCAGATATTTAAAACGACACAAGTAAAGAACTGAAACAATCACCCTACGGCGCACAAGGCGCTTACTAATCAACAAACCCTGACGAGAGGAAAATCATGCAGGAATACCATCAATTTTATATTAACGGTGAGTGGGTTGACCCAGTCACGCCGCAGACGCTTGAAGTCATCAATCCGGCAACAGAGCAGCCTTTTGCAACGATTAGCATGGGCACTGCAGCGGACGTTGAAAAAGCAGTGGCTGCAGCGAGTGCGGCATTCGACAGTTTCTCCCAGACATCCGTAGCGGAACGCGTTGAGTTACTGGGCGCGATATTGGCAGAGTACACCAAGCGGTATGACGAAATTGCAGCTGCCATTTCAACGGAAATGGGTGCGCCGATTTGGCTATCCAAAGCGGCTCAAGCGGCAACGGGCCAAGCCCACTTCGCTACGACGCTCGAAATCCTGAAAAACTTCGAGTGGGAAGAGAAGAAAGGGAAGTACCTCCTCCGTCGCGAACCTGTCGGCGTTTGCGGGCTGATCACGCCTTGGAACTGGCCCATCAACCAGATCTCTTGCAAGGTCGCTCCCGCACTCGCGGCTGGGTGCACCATGGTATTGAAGCCAAGCGAAGTGGCCCCGGTGAACGGAATCATTCTTGCTGAGGTATTGCATGCGGCGGGCGTTCCTGCCGGCGTCTTTAACCTCGTCAATGGCGATGGCCCTCAAGTCGGTGAGGCCATGTCATCGCATCCTGATATCCACATGATGTCTTTCACAGGCTCAACCAGAGCCGGTGTCCTAGTCGCTAAAGCAGCCGCTGATTCAGTGAAGCGAGTGGCTCAGGAATTGGGCGGCAAGTCCGCAAACATTGTCCTTGAAGATGCTGATTTGACGGCAGCTGTTAGCGGCGGTGTGAGCCAAGTGTTCACCAACTCCGGCCAGAGCTGTAACGCGCCGACCAGAATGTTGGTGCCTGCTGCGAAGCACGATGAAGCGCTTGCCATTGCTAAAGCGACTGCCGAAAACGTGAAGCCTGGCGACCCGTTTGGTGAGGGAACCACTATCGGTCCGGTTGTCAGCGAAGTTCAGTGGAACAAGATCCAAGGGTTGATCCAAAAGGGCATCGATGAAGGCGCTGAACTGGTCTGCGGCGGCACAGGGCGTCCTGATGGCTTGAACGCTGGTTACTACGTCAAGCCAACCATCTTCGGTAACGTGAATAACGACATGACCATTGCGCGCGAAGAAATCTTCGGGCCAGTCCTCTCGATTCTTCCTTATCAAAACGAAGACGAAGCGATCGAGATTGCTAACGATACGCCTTACGGGCTGTCTGGCTATGTTCAATCTGGCGATGTTGATCACGCGCTGGCCGTGGCTGCTAAGATTCGCAGCGGCAATGTCCACGTGAATGGCAGTGGGGCAGACTTTAACGCGCCGTTTGGTGGCTACAAGCAGTCTGGTAACGGCCGAGAGTGGGGTGAGCTTGGATTTGAGGAATTCCTTGAAACCAAGGCGGTCTTTATTCCCGCTGCGTGAGGCCTTGATAGGCGTTGAATGAGTTCCCACAAGGGAAGCTTCCTCGCTAACAACCTCGACAATAAAACGCCCCTATCGGGGCGTTTTTTGTTTTTGGGCTTTCTCTTCTGTTTAATAAGGCTTTGGTGAGAGGCCTTGAAGCCGTGAGGATCTGCCCGTTTATTGTTGAGTGCTTAGGCGGCGTTTCTGGCGGCCCGGGCTCGATCAAGGTCAAACGTCGCCTGCAGGTTCATCCAGAGCATGGGCGAAGTGCCCAATGCGTCGGCTAAGTCCAGTGCGGATTCGGCAGTGATGCCTCGTTTTCCTTTGATCAACTCATTCAATCTTGCCTTCGTCCAACCCAACTGTCTTGCGAATGCCGCCTGGCTGAGTGACATAGGCTGAAGAAATTCCTCCAACAACATCTCACCGGGATGGAATGGGTTTTTAGGTTGTTTGCTCATGGGGTGGCCCTATGTTGACAGTCAATCGTCATTGTTTGTTGTGATCAGTCAGTCGTGATAATCGATGAGCTGCAGATCCGTGACATTGCCGTTAAGCCAGCGAAAGACTAATCGCCACTGATCGTTGACTCTGATCGAATGGTAGCCTTTGAAGTTTCCTTTTAGCTGCTCAAGCCTGTTGCCTGGCGGCACTCGAAGGTCGGCGAGTTGGGTCGAAGCATGAAGATATAAAATCTTACGCCTGGCTGTACGCCGATGCCAAGGAGGCAAGCGATTAGTGTCGCGGATCTTACGGTCTTGGAACAAATCCTCTGCTAACTGATGTCGAAAAGAAGTGATCACGTTATCATATTATCGGTATTCGATAACAATCGTTTGGTTGAGAGAAAGCCGTGCCCAAAGGGATATTGGTCCACCGCCTAAAGCATCGCAGGTGTGGCTGCCAGTCAGTGTCAGAATTTTCTGACAGTGAAGTGCGACATGCCTAAGAGGTGGTCGGCACCCTCGTGCTCAGCATAAAAAAGCGCTCATGGAGGCGCTTTTTTATGCCTATTTGGCACGTGATGCTTCGATTACTGAGAGCTCCAGTCAACCTCAGCCCGAGTCGTTTACTTACCAAGTATCGATAAACGGCCGTTTTTTGCCTTCGCGAGGCACGGGTTTAGGTGTCGATTTGAAGCCGGCCATGATCCAATGGCGGGTGTCTTTGGGGTCGATGACCTCGTCGATTTCAAAGGCCGTTGCGAAGTTGACGGCTTTACCGCGGTTGTACATTTGCGCAACGCGTTTTTCGTACTCTTCCTTGCGCGCCTCTGTATCTTCAATGGCTTCAAGCTCTTTGCGGTAGCCGAGCTTGACCGCGCCCTCAAGCCCCATGCCGCCAAATTCTCCGGTAGGCCAGGTCACCGTAAACGCTGATGCCTTAAAACCGCCCCCCGTCATCGCCTGAGCTCCAAGCCCATAGCCCTTGCGCAACACGAATGCGAACAGTGGAACCGTAAGGCTGGTACAAGTGACAAAGACCCGACTGGCATGCCGCACAAGTGCGGTTTTCTCAATTTCCGGGCCAACCATGATGCCCGGGCAATCCACCAGAGACACAATGGGTAAATCAAACGCATCGCACAGTTGCATGAAGCGTGCTGCCTTATCGGCGCCATCGCTATCAATGGCGCCAGAGAGGTGAGTTGGATCGTTGGCGATCAAGCCCATCGGCTGACCTTCGACTCGGATGAACGCGGTAATCATGCCAACGCCAAAGTGGGGGCGAAGCTCAAGCACAGAGTCTTTATCTGCAATGGTGTCAATGATCTCGCGGACGTCATAGACGCGAAGCCGGTTTTCTGGCACCGAAAATCGGAGCTTGCGCTGATCATCACATTCCCAGTCGGGCAGGGGCCCTTGGAAGTAGGAAAGCAGCTTTTTGGCCATCTGCATGGCTTCAGCCTCATCCTCCACCGCAATATCGACGACACCGTTCGGAACCTGCACGGACATGGGGCCCACCTCATCCGGAGTGAAGATGCCAAGACCGCCGCCCTCGATCATGGCTGGCCCGCCAATACCAATGTTGCTGTCCTTGGTGGCGATGACGATGTCACTGCAACCCAGCAGCACGGCGTTGCCCGCAAAACAACGACCGGTCGTGATGCCAATGCGCGGCACGAGGCCGCTCATCTCGGCGTAAAGTTGAAAGGCGAGACAATCAAGCCCGGCAATGCCAGCGCCGTCGGTGTCGCCGGGTCGCCCGCCGCCGCCTTCAGCAATTAAGAGGATGGGCAGCTTCAGCTTTTCGGCGATCTCAAACATGCGATCTTTTTTACGGTGATTCTGTAAGCCTTGCGTGCCTGCCAGCACCATGTAGTCGTAACTCATGACAACGCACTGAGTGTCTCGATCAGGAAATAGATCGCCATTGACGCTACCAATCCCCGTGACCATGCCGTCACCTGCAGTGTTGCGCATCAGGTCATCCACCAAGCGTCGTCGTCGCTGCGCTGCAATCGTGAGGCTGCCATACTCGACGAACGTGCCTTCATCACAGAGATCATCCAAGTTCTCGCGAGCAGTTCGGTGATTGGTTTTGCGTCGCTTTGCTACCGCCTCGGGCCTATTTTCATCGAGACCAAAACTGTGTCTCTCAAACGCTTCGGCAAGGTCAGGTCGGATGTAATCGAGATCCTGAATCTCAGCGTCAGCCCCTGCTGATACGGACACCTCGCCGGGTGTCAGGATGATCAGCGGGTGATGCTCAAATATCGCGGTATTGAGTTCCGCATTCAGGGATTGGATAACGCCGCTCTCAGGCGCCTGAATCACGTGCTCCATTTTCATAGCGTCCATGATGGCGACCTGTTGTCCCTGAAAGACTTCATCACCTTCTCCCACTAGCCATTCAATGACCGTGCCCTGAAGCGGCGCCCGGATGGCGATGGTGCTCGGCGGGATGTCATCCATAGGCGCCGTGACCTGTGCTTCCGTGCTTCTTTGACTATGGCTAAGGACAGCAAGGGGATCGTCTGCGTCGATTCGAGCGCCGGCGACCGTGGAATCAGCAGATGTCGCGGGGGTCTCAGCGGCTTTTCGTTCGCCGAGTGCCTGGGCGATGTCTTTCAGCCCACTGTCCACAAAGCGCGTGTGCAGCGCTCCTTCCTGAAAGAGGGGCTCACCTAGGATGTAGCTTAAAAACGATTGGTTAGTGTCAAATCCTTGAATGTCGAATTGGTCAAGGGAGCGTTTAAGTTTCTGGATCGCCGACCCGAAATCCGCGCTTCGGCTGTGGACGATCAGTTTGGCAAGCAATGAATCATAGCGAGTACTGGTCGTGTAGCCGGCATACCCCATACCGTCGACGCGAATTCCAGGCCCCTGAGGAGGACTGTAACGTTCGATGGTTCCACCCGAGGGTTTAAAGAATCCTTTCGGAGATAACACTTCCATATTGATGCGAGCTTGAATGGCAAACCCCTCAGACTCGGGCGCCTCGGTAAGATTTAAATCGGCCAGGCTGGCGCCTTCAGCGATGCGTAATTGCAAGGCGACTAAGTCGAGACCGGTGATTGCTTCGGTGACGGTGTGTTCAACCTGCAGCCGCGCGTTGGCCTCGATGAAATAAAACGCTTCGGGAGAATCGATCGATACTAGGAATTCAAAAGTGCCGAGCCCTCTATATTGCTCCTTGGCGGCCATCTCTTTCGCCGCATTAAGTAGCTCATCTCGCGTAGCAGGCAGTAGATTGGGGCAGGGTGCTACCTCCAGAAGTTTTTGATTCTGGCGTTGAACGGAGCACTCACGCTCCCATAGGTGTGTTACGGAACCTTGTCCGTCCCCTAGGATTTGAACCTCGACATGACGGACCCGATCGAGGAGCGCCTCCACGTAGAGCGCGTCACTACCAAAGGCCATCTGCGCTTCTGACGCACAGCGCTCAAAGGTCTTGGCGAGGTCCTGCCCCGCCTCAACAATGCGCATGCCTCGGCCACCGCCGCCGTGAACCGCTTTTACCATGAGATCGAGGTCGGGGTGCTGCGCATGGAACGCGAGTGCGGCGTCAAGGTCGGTTGCTCCCTCGGTGCCTGGAACGAGAGGCACATTGCAGGCCTTCGCGATTTCCTTGGCGCCTGCTTTGTTGCCGAACACCGCGAGCTGGGCTGGCGTTGGGCCAACAAATGCGATGCCTGCCGCTTCGCAAGCTTCGGCGAAATGGCTTTGCTCACTGAGGAAGCCGTACCCCGGGTGGAGCGCTGTTGCTCCCGCCTCAACCGCTGCCTGAATGACCGCCTCGGCGTCGAGATACGCGGCGGCGCCAATGCCAGGTAGGAGGACTGATGCGTCACCTTCACGAACGTGAGCGCAGGTTGCGTCATCCTCTGGGTACACGGTGACAACAGCGTACCCCTGGTCTCTAGCGGTTGCTGCCAGGCGAATGGCGATTTCGCCGCGGTTAGCGATGAGGAGCGTTTTCTTCATGCGGATTCGACCTTTGCTAAATGCATAGAACAGTGTGGCTTAGCCTTGAAGCTAACGTAAAACGCGGCCGCTGTCAGTGCGATCGAGACATTTTCACTGCCCGTTCCCTGGTTAAAAGATGGTGATAGACTCGATACAAATCGCGAAGTCGAGGAAGTGAACAATGACGCAGGTAAATACAGGAACAGAAGACTTATTGGCAGAGATCAATGAGGGGGTTGGGTTGATCACGCTGAATCGGCCCGAGGCAAGAAATGCCATGTCGGGCGCGATGAATACGGCGCTCGCAGCAACGCTTGCAGATTTCGAACTCAGCCCGGCCGTTAAGGTTATTGTGCTGACGGGCGCAGGGAAGGGCTTTTGTGCCGGTGGCGATGTGAAAGGCATGGCGGCGTCAGGTGACGGCACGGTGGGAGACAATACGATCGATGGCGCGATTCATCGCCAACGGGTCATGCAGCGTGCGACGTCCGGAAAGCTTTTTAAGATGCCAAAGCCTACGATCGCTGCCTTGCCGGGTGCCGCGGCTGGCGCCGGTCTCTCACTCGCGCTGGCCTGCGACATGCGTGTGATGGCGTCAAGCGCGATCTTGACGACTGCGTTCGCGAGAGTTGGGTTCTCGGGTGATTACGGCGGTACTTACTTTATGACCCAATTGGTCGGCTCCGCGAAAGC
>Ga0255761_10001716_pt1 | contig 20312 bp, 23 predicted proteins | sample 071ome_29_FD_179961 | JGI IMG/M metagenome (GOLD analysis project Ga0255761, IMG submission 179961) | Coastal salt marsh microbial communities from the Groves Creek Marsh, Skidaway Island, Georgia - 071407BT metaG (version 2) | ecosystem: Environmental > Aquatic > Marine > Intertidal zone >... | reverse complement strand
TTTTTCATAAATCCTATTTTAAAATTTCAGGTTTTGGTCCGCCTGTGTACCAATCTAAAACTTCAATTGTATGTAATATAGGAACTTTAGTACCATGAGAAATTTGGGTAATACAACCAATATTTCCCGTAGAAATAAAATCAGGATTTAAACTCTCTATATTATTAACTTTTTTCTCTAATAATTGTTTTGCAATTTTTGATTGTAAGATGTTGTAAGTTCCTGCTGATCCACAACATATATGTCCCTCTGGTATTTCCATTATTTCATTATTAGTTTTTTCAAGTAAAGATATTGGTTGAGCATGAACTTTTTGCCCATGCTGCATTGAGCATGCAGAGTGATAAGCAACCTTATATTTTTTTCCTTTTGATTTTATATCTAATTTTAAACTATCAAAAATATATTCGGATATATCCCTTGTTAAATCAGATATCACTTTAGCTTTTTTACTAAGCTCTTTATCATCTCTAAAAATAAATCCATAATCTTTCATAGTCGTTCCACAGCCTGATGTGTTTGATAAAATTGCATCTAAATTACCTTTTTGATGCTCCTCATACCAAGTATTAATATTATTTTTAAAATCTTGATGAGCATCTTCCTCTTTTCCTAAATGATGATTTAATGATCCGCAGCAACGAATTTTTTTTGGAACAACTACCTCAACACCATGCCTATTTAATAATCTTATTGTTGCTTCATTTATTTGAGGAGATATTTCTTTTTGTACACAACCAGTCAATAATGCTACCCTTGCAACTTTCTTTTTACCTGAAGCTTTATAAACTTCCTTAATTGGCAAATTTTTTTTTGGAAAACTACTTGGCATCAAATCGATCATATCTTTAATCCTTGAAGGCATTAAAAATTTAAAAGGTTTACTTAATTTAACTAAAAAACTTGATAGTCTGAAAACTTTAGTATTTGGAAGGGTAATAGATAAAAAATATCTAATTAATTTATCAAAAGTAGATCTTTCATAATTTTTTTCGATATATTTTTTTCCATGATCAATTAGATGCATGTAATTAACACCAGCTGGACATGTGGTCATACAGCTGTAGCATGAAAGACATCTGTCTATATGTTTAACAACTTTTTCAGTTGGCTTTTTATTATTTTCCAACATATCTTTAATTAAATAAATTCTCCCTCTAGGGCCGTCTAATTCGTCTCCTAAAATTCCATACGTAGGACACGTTGCGTTACACATTCCACAATGAACACATTTTTTAAATATTTTTTCAGAAGACTGATTGTCTTTATCTTTAAGTTGAGTTTCTGTGAAATTTGTTTGCATTAAAAGTCCTTATACATTTTTCCAGGATTAAATAATCCTCTAGGGTCAAAACTTTCTTTGATTTTTTTTGATATCATTAATTTTGTATCATCAATCGTAAATAATTTTTCTGTAAATTCAAAATCCTCGGATTTTTTAATTATTGTTACATATCCGTCATTTTGAATTATTGTATTTTTTACTTCTTTTATATTTTGATCACCAGGTACCTCAATCCAAAATAATGCCCCAGACCAATCAATAAAATATCTGTATTTATTTTTGAGAAAACTCATCATTTTTTCAGACTTTGAAGGAGGCACAACTGCTCTTAAAAGATTATTTTTGGTTTCAGAAAATAATTGTAAACTATTTATACTTTTCCAAAAAAGATCGGATTGATAAATATCTAAATTTGATGTTTTGTATTTTTTTAAATCCATTTCGTTTGAAATATCCTTAATTCTTTCCTTAATAGAATTTTGATCCCCTTCAATTCTAAATGCAAAAAAAGCACCCTCTTGATCTAAATCATTTAATTTAAATGCTTTACTTTTATTTGGTGTGAATTTTTTAGATTTGGGTTCATCTGGTACAAACACTGCACCTGATATTTCATTGCTAGAACTCAAAACCATATTAAATAAGTCTGAAATTATTTTTGGATCTTTCTCATAAATAATAATTGTATTTTGAGATGGTTTTTTTGCTGAGATTTTTAAAGTGACTTCTGTAAGAGCAACCAATGTTCCAAAAGAACCACTAACTAATTTAGATAAATCATATCCAGTCACATTTTTAACAACTGTGCCTCCTGATTTAATTATGTCGCCCTTTCCATTGACCCCTCTAAAACCTAAAATAAAATCTCTTACACTACCTACTTTAAATCTTCTTGAGCCTGCAAAATTGCAAGAAACACATCCGCCAGCTGTCCCTTTATTTGATTTTCCTTCTTTAAGGTAACCAAAATCAGTTGGCTCAAATGAAAGTTCTTGATTATTTTTTTCTAAAATATTTTCTATATCTTTTATCAGTGTTCCTGGTTTGACCTTTATATACAGCTCCTCAGGAAGATATTCGATTACTCCAGATAAACTTGAAAAATCTAAGCTCTTTGCCGCTTGAACATTATATCCAATAAATTTTTTACTATTACTTCCGTGGATATCAATTGGAAATTTTTTTTTATAAGCTTCTTTGATTAGTTCTGAAACCTCTAACTCACTTGTGGGTGACAGATGATTAGAATCTTGGAAGATCTGGGAATTTTTCTTCTCCTCTGTGAACATGAACTCTTCCTTCCTCCGCACATTTTCTTAATATTGGATAAACTTTTCCAGGATTTAAAAGATTTTTTTCATCTAATGACATTTTAATATTTATTTGTTGCTGAATATCATTGTCATTAAATGCTTCACACATTAACTCTCTTTTTTCAATTCCTATCCCATGTTCACCAGACAATGCTCCACCCATTCTGACACAAGCTTTAAGAATTTCAGCACCAAATTCCTCTGTTCTTCTAAGTTCCTCTTTATTGCTTCCATCAAAAAGAATTAATGGATGTAAATTACCATCTCCAGCATGAAAACCATTTGCTACTCCCAAATTATATTTCTTTGATAATCTACTTATCTCTTTAAGAATTTCTGAAAGCTTTCCTCTCGGAATTGTTCCATCCATACAATAATAATCAGGTGCCATTGCTCCACATGCGGGAAAAGCTGCTTTTCTTCCTGACCAAAATCCTAATCTTTCTTTTTCATTTTTACTTAACTTAAAGCTATTTGATTTATTTTTTTCTGCTATTTGTTTTATTTGTTTAAACAATTCTTCCACCTCAGATTTCGTTCCATCAAGTTCAACAATCATTAAAACTTCGGCATCCATGGGATAACCTGCATGAACAAATTTCTCTGTTGCATCAATTAAAGCTTTATCCATTATTTCCATACCTGCTGGTGTAATTCCATTTGAAATAATATCTGTTACACAATTCCCTCCGTCTTCAATTGTTGGAAAACCAATTAAAGCAGCTTTAACAGTTTGTGGATTTTTTAAAATTTTAACTGTCACTTCTGTAATCACACCTAACAATCCTTCAGATCCACAGATTAGTCCTAATAAATCGTATCCCTCTTGATCTAAAGTTTTTCCACCTATTCTACAAATAGTTCCATCCATCATAACCATCTCAACTCCTAAAATGTTATTTGTTGTGGTTCCGTATTTTAATGAATGAACACCTCCAGAGTTTTCAGCAACATTTCCACCTATTGAGCAAGCTAACTGACTTGAAGGATCTGGGGCATAGTAATATCCCTTATGCTTAACTGCATGAGTAATTGATAAATTTGTAACACCCGGTTGAGTAACAACACACTTGTTATCAAAATCTATATCTAAAATTTTATTAAATTTTCCAAGTCCTAATAAAATTGCATCATTTAATGGAAGAGCTCCACCTGAAAGACCAGTTCCTGCTCCTCTTGGAATAACTTTAATATTTTCTCTATGGCAAAACTTTAATATCTCACTTACTTCCTGAGTATTTTCAGGTAGTACAACGGCTAAAGGTAAATTTTTGTAAGCAGCTAGTGCATCTGTTTCGTAAGGTCTTATTTCATCTAATTCACTTAAAACATTTTTTTTATCGGTAAATTGTTTAAGATTATTTACAATTAAGTCTTTTTTACTGACTATTGTTCTATCAACTTTTGGCAAAGCTATTTCAGACATAGCTTAGCCTAGCATTTTTTTGATATTTTCCAATGCGTTAGAAATGTTATCTCGAGAGGCTGCAAAGCTAAATCTGACGTAATCTTTACATGTTTTACCAAAAGCAGTACCCGGAACTATAGCAACACCTGCTTCATGCATAGCTCTTTTACAGAATTCACTTCCATCCATTCCGGTTCCAATAACTTTAGGAAATGCATAAAATGCTCCACCTGGTAAACTACATTCTACACCTGGTAAGCTATTCAAGCCTTCATGAATTAATTTTCTTCTCAATGTAAATTTTTCCATCATCTCGTTAATTGAATCATCAGGCCCATCTAAAGCTGCAATACCTGCAAACTGTGCTGCTGCATTTACACATGAAACACTATTGATTAATAATTTATTTACATGCTCAACTAAATTCTCTGGCCAAAAACTCCAACCAAGTCTCCAACCCGTCATAGAATAAGCTTTACTCCAGCCTTCTAACACAATTAATCTTTCTCTTAATTCAGGATAATTAAAAAATGTAGGCATTTCTTTTCCATCAAAAATTTGTCTACTATAAATTTCATCACTTAAAATAGTTACGTGAGGATGTTTTTTTAAACCTTCAGCTAACTTATCTATTTCTGGTTTTTCTACAAAACTTCCTGTTGGATTGTTTGGATTGATTAAAATTAACAATCTAGTTTTATCAGTAATTAAAGATAAAATTTTATCTGCACTAAATTTAAGATCTTTATCTTCTGTTAAATCATAAGGAACTGATGTTGAGCCAGTATAATTAATCATAGACTCATAAATTGGGAAAGCAGGTGTTGGATGAATAATTTCAACTCCAGGCTCACCAAAACATTGTATTGCATAATGCATCGTTGGTTTTCCACCTGGCATAATTATAATTCTTTCAGGATCTACTTCTGCACTGTAACGTTTTTTTATCCATCTAGTTACTGCTTGTCTGCATTCTAAAATTCCATTTGAAAGAACATATCCATGATGACCGTCATCTAAAGCTTTTTTAGCTGCATCAACAACATGTTTTGGAGTTTTAAAATCAGGTTGACCTAATCCTAAATGAATCATTGGTTTGCCTTGTGCTTCAAGTTTTTTTGCTTCAGCTAAAACTGAAAAGGCACTTTCTGTTCCAAGTCTACTTAAAGATTTTGCTAGTTCCATAATTAAAATTTTAAATTAAAGTTGGCAAACTAAACGAAAAATAGGTCTTTGTCTATTTAGATAAAATAATTAATTTTATTAATTAATTGTTAAATCTCCTTTATTTTAGTCTCTATATATTATTTTTGACGCATCAAGATCTTTAACAGACTTACAGCCCATTAAAATCATATTTCTTCTAATTTCTTTTTGCATGTTTTCTAAAAGTCTTTCAACACCTTTTTGTCCACCGGCACCTAAGCTAAAAAGAAATGCTTTTCCAAAACTACATGCTGTTGCTCCTGCGGCTAAAGCTTTGAGAACATGTGTTCCTCTTCTTACACCACCATCAAGAATAATTTCTAATTTATCACCAACTGCATCTGAAATTGCTTTAACTTGATCAAATGGAGATCTTGATCCATCAAGTTGTCTTCCTCCATGATTTGAAATCATAATTGCTGTACAACCAATATCTATTGCTCTTTTAGCATCTTCTACTGACATTACGCCTTTTAATGCCATAGGCTTATTCCATTTTTTAATACAATATTCTGCATCTTTCCAATTCATTGCTGGATCATATTGTTCATTAATATAATCCATAACTGATTTTGCAATATTAGTACCTTTATCAGTTTTGTTTTTAATATTTGCTAATTCAAATTTTTTATTAGTAAAGTATTTGAAAACCCATCCAGGTCTCATTGCAAAACTCAATAAACTATCCAAAGTAAATTTAGGTGGTGTAGTAAAACCTGTTCTATGATCTCTTTCTCGGTTTCCAGCAACTAGCGTATCTACAGTAATGCACATTCCATCAAAATTTGCTCTACTGCATCTTTCAATCAAATCATCAGTAATTGATTTGTCTTTGTGAATATAAAGTTGAAAAAGTTTTGGCCCACTAGAAACATTAGCAACCTCTTCAATTGAAAAAGATGCCATTGTGGACATGCTATAAATTGTATCAAACTTTTCTGCAGCTCTTGCGGAAGCTTTATCACCCTCAGGGTCATACAAACTTTGCATTGCCGTAGGAGATAAAAATAACGGCATACTGATTTTTCTACCAAAAACAGTGGTAGATAAATCTGGCTCGCCAACACTATTAAGAATATTAGGAACTAAATCACAATCATTAAAAGCATCTGTATTTCTATTTAAAGTGACTTCGTCATCTGCTCCACCATCAATATAATGAAAAATAGGAGCGGGTAATTTCTTTTTTGCTAATTTTCTAAAATCTTCAAAATTATAACAGTCATTGATTTTCATGATGTTTCTTTATTAAAAGCTTTTAAAGAAATTAAACATATAACTATTTGCCCCAGGATTTTTATCTCCTAGACTTGCATTAGATATATGATTGTAGGAAAAACCTAATTCACTTGTTTTTGACAGATCAAGTGAAATTTGTAACTCACTTTTAAATTCAATTAAATGGCCTAAGTCTTTACCGTCTCCCTCATGATATATTCCTGGTGTAAAGCTGGGAGTTAAATTTAATGCCCCTAATTTGTATTGAGCTTGAACACCTGTATAAATATATCCTGCATTATCAGCTGTAATTAAAAATCCAGTAATAGGAGAAAGATTTCCTAAAAAAGTATCTCTATTTAAATTTTCATTCTGATGTTGAAAACCAATTAAAGTTGATTTTTTTCCATCATCACTAAAATCAAACATTCCTGTGTAAACACTAAATTCTGTATTTTGATCTTTTAAAACTTTTTCCTCTGCAATTGAAGAAAATGCGAATGTGATCATTAACAGACTGATTAAAAATTTTTTTAATTTCATCACTAATTAATTTATTTTTTAACTATAAAGCTTTTATAGATTATTGCACCTCCGATTAAAAATATCAATATCGGCAATAACCAAAGAATATATGTATTTTTATTTAAACCAGGATCGTAAAGTATCCATTCTCCATATTTAGTTTTAAAATATTCATAAATTTGATCTTCAGAAAGACCTTCTTGAAGCTTTTTATCAACTACAATTTTTAAACTGTTTGCAAATTCAGAATCTGAATCGTAGACCGATTGACCTTGACATATAAGACATCGTAAATTTTTAGTTATTTTATTTCTTTTATCATTCTCATCTGCATTAATACTGCTCAAAGGGAATAATATTATAACAATTAAAAAAAATTTAAGAAATTTCATTTTATCAATAAATTAATTTCATCAATTAATTCTTGGTTAAGAGGTCCAATATATTTTTTAATAATTTCATTATTATAAATTAAAAATGATTCAGGAACCCCATATGCTCCCCACTCAATTGCAATTGTACCATCTAAATCAATAAAGATTTCTTTATAAGGGTTTCCCAGTTCTTTTAAAAAATTTTCTGCATTTTTTAAATTATCTTTATAATTCATCCCAATAATATTTAATTTATTCTCTAAATTTAAATTCATCAAAAAAGGATGCTCTTGTCGACATGGTACACACCAGGATGACCAAATATTTAATAAATAAAACTTATCTAACTCAAAGATACTTGATGATTTTACATTTTCTCCAGAAAAAAATTCTTTAGTATTAAACACTGGTATCTCTTTTTTAGTATTAACATCTGGAATATATATTTTTGAATCTTCTAGACCTTTGTAAAAAATAAAAAATATTATTCCAAAAATAATAATAACTGAAAAAGGTAATATTTTATTTTTCATGATCTTTTTTGTAAAAAGCTAACAATGCCCCCAAAAGATATTAGAATTACTGATAACCAGATCCATAGCATAAATGGTTTAACTTGGTATCTTACGTTGAAAAAATCTTGATTTTGAACCAGATTAATTACAATAAATTTATCTGACATAAGTGTTGTTTTAATATCAGCTTCACTTGTGGCAATGACAGGTTGATTATAAATTCTCAGCTCTGGCGAAAATCTATCCTCTTCACCATTTAAATTACTTATAAAAAAATTCGCAACAATAGCATTATAATTTTTTTCTTTTTTCTGATCAACACTTTCAAAAACTATCTTAGTTTTCGAATTTTCAAAAGTTTCACCAACCTTAAGATTTGTTATAATTTCGCTTGCAAATAAATTATTAAATAAAATACTTAGGATTAATAAACTAAATCCAAAATGAGCAATATTTTGTGAAATATTTTTATATTTTTGTGAAAAAAAATCTCTCAACGTCATAAAGAATAAATAAAGCGCACTCGATATCAAAATTGTATTTATTAAAATATTTTGATTAAAATTTTTTAATACTAAAAATGCTAATAAAATTGAGATAATCAAAAAAGAAATTAAATAAATCTTATCTTCTAGTTGAGATTTGATCCATTTTAATTTTGGACCTATCGCCATCATAAGTAAAAATGGAATTAAAAATGGAATTATCAATTTATGATAAAATGGTGGTCCGACAGATATTTTTTGAGAAGAAATTACATCTAAAAAAATTGGATAAACGGTACCTATTAATACAACTGATAAAAAATACATCATGAACCAGTTATTAATTAATATTGAAGTTTCTTTGCTCAACCAAAAAAAACTATGAGATTTTCTGTCATTATCTTTATGAAAAAAGAAAAAAATTAAAATAGATAAAAAAATCAAAATGAAAAGAAAAACAAGAATAAACAAACCTCTTTCAGGATCATTTGCAAATGTATGAACTGAATTTAAAATTCCCGATCTTACTAAAAATGTTCCACACATGCTTAATGTAAATGTTGTAATAGAAAGAATTATCACCCATGAGGTTAAAATAGATTTTTTTTCTAATACTAAAATACAATGTAAAAGAGTGGTTAATGCAAGCCAAGGCATTAGAGAAACATTCTCAACTGGATCCCAAAACCAAAAACCTCCCCAACCCAATTCGTAATAAGCCCAAATTGATCCAAGCAGTATTCCTAAAGTCAAAAATATCCATGAAATTAAGATCCATTTTTTTATATGGGATGCCCAACTAGTAGAAATAATTTTTAAACTTGTTGCTGCCAAAACAGATGAAAAAATAATTGAAGAACCAACATAGCCTAAATATAAAACAGGCGGATGAATTGCTAAAGCAGGGTCTTGTAAAATTGGGTTTAATCCAAGACCTTCAGTAGGTATTGGAAAAATATAATTAAATGGATTTGATGTTTTGATTAAAAATAAAAAGAAACCAACTATTATTATTTGTTGAAAAACTAGAGTTAAAATTTTGTATTTTACTGGTTGATTTTTAGTCCTTACTAAAAATAAGAAAATAAATAAAGTTAAAACAAGTAACCATAATAATAAACTTCCTTCATGATTTCCCCAAGTTCCACTTATTTTGTAAAATAATGGTTTGGTAGTGTGAGAATTATTAAATACTGTTTCATTACTAAAATCCGAAATAACAAAAGAAAAAATCAAACACAAAAAACTAATGACAACAAAAAATAATTGTAAAAATGTAAATGATAATATTTTGGTATCTAAAGTGTTTGAGTTATTAAAATTTTTATATGAAAAATAAAATAATGATAATCCAATAATTAATCCTATTATTAATGAATAATACCCGATAAGACTATAGATCAATTTATTTTTCTCCTAATGCTTCTTTTACTTCCGGTGGCATATAATTTTCATCATGCTTAGCTAAAATTTTTGTTGCAGAGAAAAAGTTTCTATCTTTCAAAAAACCTTCTGCAACAACCCCTTTTCCTTCAGCAAATAAATTTGGTACTGCTCCTGAGTAAGTAACATTTATTTCATTTTTAAAGTCAGTAATTATAAAATTAACTTCATTTGAACTTATGGAAATAGAGTCTTTTTTAACCATTCCTCCAACTCTTATTTTGCTTTTATCTATTTCAGAAAGTGATTTTATTTCAGAAGGAGATTGAAAATACACAACATTTTCCTCTAATGATTTTAAAATCAAAAATGTTGTTAAAATTAAAGTAATTAAGATTATTACTACAAACAAAAATCTTAATTTAACTTTTCGACCATACATGGTTTAAAAGTTAATTATTTGTTACGTTTGCTAAAATTTCTTTATTTATTCTTTGTGATTTTGCAGAATTAGCTTGCTCAGTAGTAAGTGATCCAAATTTAGCAACAAATTTATTTTGTTCTTTAACAAATTGCATTTTAGTTACCAAATATAAACCTAAGAAACTTAATAAGGTAAAGCTAAAAGCAGATAACACGTACACTGCATATCCATTCATAAAAAGTAATTCATTTATCATAATCTATCTAAGCCTTTATTTTTAATTTTTATCAGTTCTGTATTATATTTCATTAAGAAAATTAACAATGAAAAAAGAGCAAATGCCGCAGTCATTATCAATAATGGGTAAAGCATTGATGAATGAATTGAGCTTTTTGACAAAATATTAATAGATGCAGGTTGATGGAGTGTATTCCACCAATCAACTGAGTACTTTATAATTGGAACATTAATAATTCCTAAAATAGTTATAAAAGTTGAAATCTTATAGACTTTTTCTTCCTTATCATAAATTCTCCATACAATTAAATACATTGCATAGAACAAAGCTAATATTAGCATTGAAGTAATTCTTGCATCCCAAGCCCACCATGTTCCCCAAGTTGGTTTTCCCCAAATTGATCCTGTAACTAAAGCTATAATATTAAAAACAAATCCCGAAGGAGCTAAACTTTTAGAAATTAAAAAAAAGTTTTTGTTTCTAAATACAAAACCACAAATAGATAACAGAGTTATAGAAGAAAATATTCCAAGTGAAATCCAAGCGGCAGGGACGTGAACATACATAATCCTAACTGCATCACTTTGTTTGTAATCTTCAGGAGATATGACTAATGCTTCAACTAAACCAACACTTAATACAACAATAAACAAAAATAAAACGTACTTAGGTGCTTTTGAAGTAATTTTGAAAATCTTGTTAGGTTCAAAAAGTTTAAACATATTTTAATTTAGAATTTTTTTTGGTGATTTCTATTATGAAATAGTTTTCTGATCAAGAATGCAGAGGGGAGATAATAAGATTGAAATTAACGTTTAACACTCTTGACCAGAAGATACTAAAAATATAGCTAATTTGTATGGCCTAGATTTGAGCTAAATGTGGTTGAATGATGGTTGCCTTAATTAGAAAGCTTGAAATAACTAGACCCTTTTTTTCCCGAAAAAATCTCTTCAATTAAAGGGTGTTTTATTGGTTCATCAGAGTCATCCATCAGCAAGTTTTGCTCAGAAACATAAGCTTCATAAGTTATCTCATCATTTTCTGCTAATAGGTGATAAAATGGTTGATCTTTTCTTGGTCTCACATTTTTTGGAATAGATTGATACCATTCTTCAGAATTATTAAATTCAAAATCAACATCATAAATTACACCTCTAAATTCAAAGTGTTTATGCTTTACGATGTCTCCAATTGAAAATTTAGCTTTTTGAACTGGCATTGATCTTAGTATGGGTATTTAGAAATAAAAATCAATGCTAAAAATATAAATGTTTTGTGATGTGGCAAATATGTTAATATCTTTTTGGTGAATAAATCTTTTTTAAAATTTGTTACTGATTTCGGTCCTTTAGCAATATTTTTTTTCTATTATTACAATAGTGGTAAAAATTTATCAGTAGCAATACCTCCACTGATAGTTGCAACTTTAGTTGCATTAGCAGTAGTTTGGTTTTTTGAAAAAAAAATTCCTCCAATGCCTTTAGTAAGTGGAATTTTAATAACTTTTTTTGGTGGATTAACAATCTACTTTAATGATCCTATATTTATTTATGTAAAACCAACTATCATTAATATTATGTTTGCTCTTGCATTATTTTTTGGGAAATATTTTACCAATGAACCTATTCTAAAAAAAATTATGGGTAAATCTATTCCTCTTACTGATGTTGGGTGGGAAATTCTAAATAAACGATGGATGTATTTTTTCTTTGGTCTTGCTTTATTAAATGAAATTGTTTGGAGAACTCAAACAGAAGAATTTTGGGTTAATTTTAAAGTGTGGGGAATGCTTCCAATAACAATAATTTTTACAGGATTTCAAATCCCTTTAATTAATAAACATAAGATTGATGCGTAGTAATTTAAAATTAGTAGTAAATAATCCTCATAATAAAATAGAAGAAAAACATTTTTTTGAAAAAGATGAGCTAAAAATTATATTAGACTTATATGCTAAGATGGTTTCTGAAGGTTCTTGGAAAGATTACGGTTTAAGTATTTCAAGTAAACAAGTGGGTTTTAGTGTTTTTAGAAATGCTACCGAAAATGCTCTTTATAAAATTTGCAAAAATTTTAAACCTAAAAATAAAAATCTTAAATATTTGATTACTGATACAAGTGGTAAAATATTAAAAAATTCTCACGATCTTAGAATTTTATTAAAAAATACTAACTGGAAGAAACTTCAAAAATAAAATTATCTTCTTTGCCCAAATAATCTTAACAACATTATAAATAGATTGATAAAATCTAGATATAAAGTTAAAGCGCCCATTACAGCTTTCTTGCCCATTAACTCACCTGAGTCTGAGGCAACATACATATTTTTGATTTTTTGAGTGTCATAAGCTGTTAAACCAACAAATATTAAAACACCTAGAATTGAAATCACAAAATACATCATAGAAGATTTCATAAAGATATTAACAATTGAAGCTATAATTATTCCAATTAGACCCATCATTAAAAAAGATCCAAACTTTGTAAGATCTCTTTTAGTTGTATATCCATAGATACTCATCGCTCCAAATGTTGCAGATGTAATGAAGAAAACTCTTGTCACACTCATTCCAGTGTAAACTAATAAGATTGAAGATAAAGATAGACCCATCAAAGCTGCGAAAACCCAAAACGTTGTTTGTGCTTTTGATGCACTCATCTTATTAATTCCAAAACTCATGTAAAAAACGATACCTAGAGGAGCTAACATTACAAGCCACTTAAGACCTGATAAATAAATTGCATTCCCCATCTGCGTTAAACCAACGATTGAACCCGCATCGTTAGTAACAACAGACATTTTGAAAGTTAATAATGCTACTATACCAGTTAGCAATATACCTGTTGCCATGTAATTATAAACTTTTAGCATGTAGGCTCTTAAGCCTTCATCCATTACAGCAGCTGTTTGTTGTGCTGCTTTTGCTCTATTTAGTATTCCGTTTTTATCAAATTCCATAATAAGTAATATATATATTCTTTTACTAATTATTCAAGATACCTTAAAAGATTAACAAAATTTTAACTTAATATTTCAAATGAATTACAAAAATTTAGGTAATACCAATATTAAAGTAAGTACAATTTGTCTCGGTACTATGACGTGGGGAGAGCAAAATACTGAGCTTGAAGCATTTGAACAAATGGATTTTGCTTTAGATCAAGGAGTAAACTTTTGGGACACAGCAGAATTATATGCAGTACCTCCGAGAAAAGAAACCTACGGTGATACAGAAGAAATTATTGGGAACTGGTTTGAAAAAACAAAGAAAAGAGACAAAGTCATTCTTGCAACAAAAGTTGCTGGGCCAGCAAGAGATTATTTAAGAAGTGGAGAAAATAGTTTTACAGGTCCAAATTTAGAATCTGCTTTAAATGACAGTCTCAAAAGACTTAAAACTGATTACATAGATTTATATCAACTTCATTGGCCAGAAAGAAATGTAAATAATTTTGGAAGACTTGGTTATGTTCATAAAGAAAACGAATGGAATAAATTTGAAGACGTTCTTGCAGAATTAAATAAATATATTGATCAGGGAAAAATAAGATATGTTGGTTTGTCAAATGAAACCCCGTGGGGAGTTTTAAATTATCTCCAATTATCTAAAGACAAAAAATTACCAAGAATGATGTCAATTCAAAATCCTTATAGCTTATTAAACAGATCTTACGAAGTTGGATTAGCTGAAGTTTCTATAAGAGAAAATATTGGCTGCTTGGCTTACTCTCCACTTGCGAGTGGATATTTAAGTGGAAAATATAGAAATAAAAATTTTCCTAAAGGATCAAGAATGGAGAGAGATTTTGATTTCTGGACAAGGTATAGAAAGCCAAATACAGAGGATGCCGTTGAGCACTATTATAAAATTAGTGAAAAATTTAATCTAGATATGAGTCAAATGTCTATTAAATTTTGTGAAATACAAGACTTTATGACTAGTGTAATAATCGGAGCAACTACAATGGAGCAGTTGAAAACAAATATAGAAAGTGTAAATGTAAACTTATCTGATGAAGTCATTAAAGAAATTAACCAAGTACAAACAATTTATCCAAATCCATGTCCATAATTAAAAAAATTACAATATTTTTAGGAATATTTTTTATAAGTTGTATTACTCAACTTTCAGCACAAGAAATTAAAAAAATTGGTAAATATAAAGATTGGGAAGCAATGGTGGTTTCTGATGCCGATGGCAAAGTATGCTTTGCTCAATCACTTCCTATTTTACAAGCACCCAAAACAAATAAAAGAGATGCAAAATTATTTGTAGCTTTCAGACCAAATGACAAAATTTCAAATGAAGTAAGTGTTACCCCGGGTTATGAATTCAACAAAAATAATTCCGTAACAGCTGCTTCAGGAAAAAACAAATTTAAATTTGATATTAAAGAACAAGGTTTTGCATGGATTGCTGACAATAAAATTGAACTAAAAATGATCAAACAAATGAGAAAAGGATCTAGAATTATGATTACAGGATACAATCAACAAGGTTCTCAAACAATTGATCATTACTCATTGCTAGGATTTACTAAAGCTTATAACGCTTCAAGAAAAGCTTGTAGTTAATTCAATGAAATCAAAAAAGAAAATTGTTCTAGCTTATTCTGGAGGACTCGACACCTCTATAATTTTAAAATGGCTTCAAGAAAATTATGATGCAGATGTAATTTGTTATACAGCAGATGTAGGTCAGGAAATTGATAGAAAAAAAATTATAACTAATGCAAAAAAATTTGGTGTTAAAAATATAATTATTAAAGACTTAAAAGATATTTTTGTTAAGGACTACGTTTATCCTATGATCAGAGGACATGCGATCTATGAGGGTGTTTATTTATTAGGGACATCAATAGCAAGACCTCTAATTGCAAAAGATCAAATAAGAGTAGCTAAAAAATTTAAGGCTTATGCAGTTTCACATGGAGCAACTGGTAAAGGCAATGACCAAGTTAGGTTTGAATTAGGTTATCATTATTTTGGTCCTAAAATTAAAATCATAGCTCCGTGGAGAATTTGGAAACTAAAATCTAGAACAGACTTAATTAATTATGCAAAGAAACATGGCATAGCTATTCCTAAAGATAAAAAAGGTGCACCTCCTTTTTCTGTGGATGACAATTTATTTCATACGTCAACTGAAGGTAAGGTTTTAGAAAATCCAAAAAATTCTGCACCAGAATTTATTTTTCAACGAACAGTTTCTCCAGAAAAGGCACCTAACAAACCGTCGTTTGTTACTATCAATTTTAAAAATGGTGATCCTTTTGGAATTAACGGAAAAAAAATGTCTCCAGCTAAATTATTAACAAAGTTAAATGACCTAGCAGGTAAAAATGGAATTGGAAGAGTTGACTTGGTAGAGAATAGATTTTTAGGTATCAAATCTAGAGGTGTATATGAGACACCTGGTGGAACCCTTTTAATTAATGCTCATCGAGCAATTGAGTCTGTTACTTTAGATAAAGAAACTATGCATAAAAAAGATCAAGTAATGTCTAGATATGCTGAATTAATTTATAATGGTTATTGGTATTCAAAAGAAAGATTTAAACTTCAAAAAATTGTAGATCTAAAAAGAAGTAAAGTTAATGGCTCAGTTAAGCTTAAATTGTATAAAGGAAATATTACAATTCAATCAAGAGTTACTAATAGCAGTGCTTATTCAATGAAGAAGGTTTCATTTGAAGAAAATAAGTCATTTAATAAATCTAATGTTGAAAGATTTATCAATTTTCACAAAAAAAAGCTTCGTTCATAGGTAGGTTTAGGACAAATTAACATTTGTTTAAATCACCAAAAATTATATCCTTATCATATGGAATCAATAAAGAACTGGATGAAAGATGCTGCAAATATTTTATTTGATGATAGTAAAAATGATCTGCGTGCACTTCCAAAAACAGTTAGACTACAAATTTTATTAGTTTTAAGTTTTATTTGGACCACAGTTTTTAGTTTATATATTTTTTCATACACAACTTTTGCATTTGGATGGGCTGGACTTTTTTTAGCTCATATTGGTTTAATATTTGCTGTCTACATGACCTTTAAACAATTTCATAAAGCAGAAGCAAAATCAGCCAGTGTTTTTCAAACAAAAAATTTTGATCCTTTTAAAATTATGGTCATCGTGTTTGTAATAGTATTTATATTTGTATTTTCAAAAGGAATTGAAGTTTTAACTAGTCCAAATCCAAACTCTTATTCGATCCCTTATGATGGACCCTTAAAATCTGCAATTGAAAAATGGCTACCATTTAGTAAAGATAAATAATGGACAAGATAGCAAAAAACTTACAATTAGCTTTAATGGTTATTATCTTAATCAGTACGGTTATTGCTGTTGGGATTGAAATTAAAAACATGTTCACTAACCAATCAGTTACGCTAGCAGATTTATTATTGATGTTTCTATATTTAGAAGTTCTAGCAATGGTAAGAGTTTTTTGGAGCCAACAATCTATAAGTATTACCCTTCCACTTCTTATTGCCATTACCGCACTAGCGCGATTTATTATTTTGCAAGGTAAAGAAATGGACCCTACTGCACTTGTTTATGAAGCAGTTGCAATTTTATTAATTGCTGGAGCAATTGTTGTTTTAAGATTAAGACATAGTGACAAATTAGGTCTTAAGAAAAAAAAATCAAAATAATTTTAAATGATATTTGAAGCTTCAAGGGCTAAGGCCTTAAATCAATTAAATAATTTTGTTGAGAATAATCTTTCAGAGTATTCAAGATTAAGAAATTTCGATTTTGGACCTGAAAAAAGATCCAATATATCTTGCTTATCACCATACATAACTCATGGAATAATTAACGAACAAGAAGTCATTCAGAAAGCTCTAAGTAAATTTTCTTTTTCAAAAAATGAAAAGTTTATTCAAGAAGTTCTATGGCGAACTTATTGGAAAGGTTGGTTGGAACTAAGACCAAATGTTTGGACAGATTATCTTGCTGAATTAAATCAAATAAAAAATGAATTTCAAAATAATCAAAATTATCTTTCTGCGATTGATGGGAAAACAGACATTGAGTGTTTTAATGCTTGGGTTAATGAACTTAAAGATAACAATTATTTGCATAATCACACAAGAATGTGGTTTGCTAGTATTTGGATTTTTACTCTAGAATTACCTTGGCAGTTAGGAGCAGAATTTTTCATGCAACATCTTTATGATGGAGATGCTGCATCAAACACTCTTGGATGGCGATGGGTTGCAGGTGTTCAAACACAAGGCAAACACTACCTTGCTAGTGAATGGAATATTAAAAAATTCACTAACAATAGATTTGAAAATATAAAATTAAATGAAAATGCACCTCCAAAAATTTCAGAAAAATCTTATCAAATAATAAAACAAAGTTTTACAAACCCACAAAATATTGAGAATAAGAATCTTTTAATTTTTGAAAATAATCTCTCATTTGAAATCACTGATTTCAAAGACAACAGCTTTAAAAAAATTTACTTAGTTTCTAACAAAAATGAAAATAGATCCATAAAGCTCAGTGAAAAATTAGTGAAATTTAAATCTCAGTTAATAGAAGACCAAGGACAAAGATTAAAAGATCAATCTATTGATTACCAGATTGTAGATATTGGTGAATTAACAAATATTGAAAATTGTTATGGTTTGTATCCAACAGTAGGTGAAAATTTAGATTTTTTAAATTCAAATAACTTAAAGATAAATTTTTTATATAGAAATCTTGATCAATTAGCTTGGCAATACTGTAATAAAGGATTTTTTAATTTTAAAAATTATATTCCCAAAATAGTTTCGACTTTTAACTAAAACCAACGAACCATCCCAATAATTCCAGCTGTTGCATAAAAAAATTGTAATAACAAAATTCCTTTATGACCACCTCTATAAGCCCAAATTCCAATTAAAATAGCTGATAAAAGCAATAGACAAAAACCAAAAAATTCTATTCCTATATTTAAAGCAACAAACAAAGAATATAATATTGCAGTTATAACCCCTGCCCATTCAAAGATTTTATTATTCATAAAAGTTTTTTAAAATTATTATAAAGGATTGTAGAATAGTTATTCATATCTTTCATGTTATCTTTTGCAGATTGATCAAACCTTTCTAATGCACCATTACCAAGCTGATCCTCTAAAGCTTTTTTGTATTCTGGAACACACCCCCACTCATTGACTGTGGTATCTTTTATTTCTATATGAAATTGAATTCCATAAGCATGGTTTTGATATTTAAAGATTTGATACTTGGTGATTGGGGAAGAAGCTAATAAGGTTACATCTTTATTATTTTCAATACCTTGAACCTCATAAGAGTGCCATTGTAAACTTTTAATCGTATTAGGAAATTTTGAAAATAATTTATCTTCATCTTTTTCATTAGAGAAATTAATATCCATAATCCCTATTTCTGCTGGTTTGGATTTAACCACTTTTCCACCAACTACTTCTCCTAAAAGCTGACAACCTAAACAAAAACCTAAATAGGGTTTTTTTAAATTCACAACAAATTCTTTAATTCTTTTCTTTTCTTCTATTAACCAAGGATATTCTTGTTCCATATAGGTATCCATTGGACCTCCCATGCAAAACATTCCATCAAATTTACTTAAATCGTTTGGTATTTTTTCACCTTCATCTAACTCTATGGTAGTTAAGTTAAACCCATCAGCTAACATTAAATCTTTAATATAACCTGGGTCTTCTATTTTAATATGCTGTAGTACTATTATATTCACTAAGCTTAGCTTAACTTAGAACACTTCTTGGAACAATATTTTACTCTATCCCAATTCAACTTCCATTTTTTCCTCCAAGCAAATGGTCTTTTACAAACTGGACAAATTTTTGTTGGTAAATTTTCTTTTTTCATCAAATTGTATTTAGTTTAATAAATTTATCAGCTTCAGATAAAATTAATTTTTTTCTATCAGATTTCATTTTATCAAATATTCTTACCATCATCGATAGACGAGGATTTTTTAAAAAGAATTTTCTGTTTCGATCTATAAATCTCCAGTAAAGACCATCCATGGTGTTACACCAATCACCTTTTTTAAAATCCATCATTTTCATAAAATAACTAGAACCACAAATATAAGGTTTGGTTGCAAAAATTCCCCCATCACTAAACAATCCCATTCCATAAACATTAGGAACCATTACCCAATCTGAAGAGTCTACGAACATTTCCATGAACCATTTGTAAACAATTGTTGGCTTGATTTCACAAAGGTTCATAATGTTGGATAAGATCATTAACCTTTCAATATGATGTGACCAACCATGATTAACGGCATTTTTAATTGCATAATCCAAAGGTGGAAGACCAGTGGTTCCATCGTACCAAGAATTTTTCATTTTTCTATTTTGTTTGAAAAAATTTCCAGTTTCCATTTCTTGAGAGTATGACTGATAAATTCCTCGCATAAATTCTCGCCAACCAATCACTTGACGAATGTAACCCTCTAAAGAATTCATTCTAATTTTATTTTTCTTGTGAAAGTCTAAAACTTTTTGGACAACAAATTCGGGCGTTATTAAACCTAAATTTATGTAAGGACTTAATGCACTATGGAACAGGATATTATCTTTTTGATCAACTGCATCCTCATAATCACCAAAAAGATTAGATTTTTCTTTTATAAAAAAATTCAATAGTTTAACTACATCTTCATATTCCGTTGCAAACCAAAAATTATTTGTACTCCCAGGGTGATTTTTAAATTCCTTTTCAATAATAGGCTTTAATTTTTTTGTATGGCTGGTTTCATTTATTTTTGGAAATTTAGGAATTGAAATATTTTTAGGTAATTTATTTCTGTTATCTTCATCAAAGCTCCATTTACCCCCGATTGGATTACCATCTGAACCCATCAATATTCCAGATTTTTTTCTAACATCTTTGTAGAAAGTTGCCATAAAAGGTT
>Ga0255761_10001710_pt1 | contig 20380 bp, 18 predicted proteins | sample 071ome_29_FD_179961 | JGI IMG/M metagenome (GOLD analysis project Ga0255761, IMG submission 179961) | Coastal salt marsh microbial communities from the Groves Creek Marsh, Skidaway Island, Georgia - 071407BT metaG (version 2) | ecosystem: Environmental > Aquatic > Marine > Intertidal zone >... | reverse complement strand
GACCCGCGCAACCCGTCAACCAGTGAATCCAACAACAACACCTGGAGTCTGGTGGGGGTTGAAGGTTCCGAATGGATGGACACGCAGGATGTGCCTCGTGGAGCTGTGGCAGAAATCACCTATCACTCGTCGTCCCTCAAGCGCTTTCGACGCATGCATGTTTACACTCCTCCGGGTTACCAGAAAGGTGAAGGCTCCTTCCCTGTGTTCTACCTCCTCCACGGTGCCGGTGATTGTGACAATTCCTGGTCCACGGTTGGTCGCGCCGGATTCATTGTCGACAACCTGATCGCCGCCGGAAAAGCCAAGCCCATGATCATTGTCATGACCGCGGGTCACACGGGCGCCCGCATGTTCGGGGGACCGGATGAATTTTCCCAGGATTTCGTCAACGATGTCATGCCTTACATTGAGAAAAACTACCGCGTTAAAACAGACCGAAACAGTCGCGCCATCGCCGGTTTATCCATGGGCGGAGCACAAACGTTGAATGTCGGCATCCCGCATCTTGAAAAGTTTGCATACCTCGGCGTTTACAGTTCAGGGATCTTCGGAATCATCCCGAACCCCAACCGCCCCCAACAGGGCCCATCCTTTGAAGGACGTCACAAGGAAATCCTCGACAACACAGAACTCAAGAAAGGACTGAAACTGTTCTGGTTCGCCACCGGCAAGGATGATTTCCTGGTGGAAACCTCACGCGCCACCGTTGAAATGTTCAAGAAACACAAGTTCGACGTCGTCTACGAAGAAGGCGAAGGAGCCCACACCTGGATTGTCTGGCGTCAATACCTGAACAAATTCGCTCCTCAGTTGTTTCAATAAGAGGCTTCACGAGATGGCAGAATTCTTAACAGCAAATTCAGCTGCCTTTTGTCGTTTAACATCTCCGCCTGAGCCTACGGCAATCTGGAGTGCGGCGTGCAGCGCCGCTCTGGATACGGTCCGATTGCTCGAACAGTTTTCAATAGTTGAGTCGGCAAGCTTTCGCGTTGAGAGGAAATGAAGAGAGGTAAAACAGTTTTTGAAGTTGTATGTTCTGACGTTTTCCTGAGGTATCCAGAGCGGCGCTGCACGCCGCACTCCATAGGACCATTGACCTTTTGTTATCGTTAGGGGTAATAGGGAGATGAATTCTAAACACCAAAATCCAATGATAATACTATTTCACCTTATTGTTCTAACCACTACTTGCTCCTTCCTGGAGGCACAAGGCGCAGGATCATTGCCTCGCAGCACACCCGAAACTCAAGGCGTTTCTTCCGGCGCATTACAGGAGTTCGTCGACGCGTTGGATTCGGAAATTGAGGGTATGCACAGCATCATGGTTGTTCGTCACGGACACGTCGTCGCGGAAGGGTGGTGGGCTCCTTATGCAGCCGAGAACAACCATGTCCTCTATTCACTAAGCAAAAGTTTCACATCCACTGCCGTCGGGCTGGCCGTGTCGGAAGGCAAATTCAGCATTGATCATCAGGTCGGCGAATTCTTTCCCGATGCCATGCCGGAAAATCCCTCCAACAACCTAAGGTCCATGCGGGTGCGGGATCTATTAACAATGAGTACCGGTCATCAGGATGAACCCTCCGCCTCTCCGGACGTGGTGTCGCCCGAATCCTTCCTTGCACAAGAGGTCCCGCATCAACCCGGCACCCATTTCAAATACAACACCGCCGCCACATTCATGCAGTCCGCTATCGTTCAAAAAGTAACCGGGCAGACTGTATTGGATTACTTGAAGCCACGTTTATTTGAACCATTAGGCATCACACAGCCGGTCTGGGACACGAATTTCCAAGGCATCTCCCTTGGAGGATATGGCCTGCGTGTGCGCACTGAGGACATCGCCAAGTTCGGTCAACTTTACTTGCAAAAAGGGCACTGGAATGGACAACAACTCATCCCTTCCATCTGGGTGGAACAGGCCACTTCCAAACAGGTGTCCAACGGCAGCAATCCGGTCAGCGATTGGAATCAGGGATATGGTTTTCAGTTCTGGCGATGCCGTCACGATGCGTATCGCGGAGATGGCGCCTTCGGACAATACTCCATTGTCATGCCCAAGCTGGATGCGGTGATCGCCATCACCAGCGGTGTCTCCAGCATGCAAGCTGTGCTGGATGTTGTATGGTCACGTTTTATCCCGGCCTGCCATCCGGACACATTGAGGCCCGACAAAGCATCTTCCGAACAATTGAAATCCAAGTTGGAGTCGCTGGTTATTCCACCGGTCGAGGGCGACAGCAGTTCCGCACTGGCTTCCAAGACGTTGAAACGTACATATCATCTGGAAGAAAACGAAACGGGCAACCGGTACCTGACGATCATGCAGGATCCGAATTCGGATCAATTGACATTCATCATGGATGGTTCAGAGCGTCCACTCCAATTTCGAGCCGGACATGGCAACTGGAAAACCGGACGCTCTCCTTTCCCTGTCGGACGACTTTCGGATTTCGAAGACGAACCTGTAGCTGGCTCCTATGCCTGGACGGATGAATCCACATTGACATTGAAAGTTTGTGCCGTGGAAACGCCCTTTCACCTGAACTTTGAATTCACCTTCAAAGACGATCAAGTCACCATCGAATCCCAATCCAACGTAGCCTTCGGTCCCAAAAAACGTCCGACGTTGACAGGGAAAATTTCCGGCAGCCGATAAGCCCGTTTTTTTTGACAGCGACTGCGGTGGCTGTCTAAAAAAATCAAAATCAGTCACCCTCTTCAGCCAAAAAATCAACCTTGGCGCTGAGTTCCGGGGTAAGGTATTTGTCGGGATTTTCAATCTGGACCTTGATTTGCAGGGTTCCTTTCTGTCGGTTGGCTTCGGGTGCGATTTCGACGACGTAACCCTGATACACACGATCCAGATAGGCTTCGGGTGAAATCCGGCAGGCTTGGTTGAGATAGATTTTGGATAGATCCGATTCGTTCAATTCGATTTCAACCTGCAGGTCTTCGGGATCCCCCAGGGAGATCAACGCCGTGCTGGGCCCGCGCGTTCCACCGAATGACTGGGGTGTCACCAGTTCGTTAGGATCGACCAGTTTTTCGAGGACCACACCGTTGATGGGAGATCGAATGATCGTCCAGTCCAGATAGGTTTGGACCAATTCCACCTGCCCCTCCAGACGTTTGACGTCAGCTTGGCCGGCGGCAAGTCGCAGCTCCGCATCTTCCAAAGTTGCTTTCATCTCCACTCGCTCTGCAACCAGACGACGGGCGCGATCCACGTCAAGCTGCGCCTGTTTGACCTGCACCTGAGCCACTTCAAGCGCCCCCTTTGCCTGCTTGAGTTGCGCTAGATACTCAACATCATCCAAAACAGCAACCACCTGATCCTTGGTCACAGAGTCTCCTTTTTTGACCCGAATATCTCGCACCACTCCCATGAACCGCGGACTCAGCTCAATGCGTTCCCTGTTGACGATGTATCCGCTGACGGTCAACAGTGAATGACCAGACGCTTTGACAGATGGAAATTCGCCCGTTCGGGCAGACGTGAATTCTGGAGAGTGGACATTTGAGGAAGATGTAGAAACCGCTCCGGTGGTCGCTGTGTCACCTGGATAAGTTGTATCAAGAATCCTTTGATCATCTCCCTCCCTCGGCCAGGCAAACCACACAGCAATGGCAAGCAGCAGAACAATCCCGCCATAGATCATTGTCACGGTGGATTTGGGTCGTTTCTTGGCACTTGCAGGAATCTTGAGCTGTTGTATGTGGTCTTTTTTCATAGCGATTTCAGGGCATCGATGACAGGTGTCCGCGACGCTTTGATGGCTGGAATAAGGGTTCCAAATAATCCGATCAAAGCAGAAAAAACGATTCCTTGCGAAGCCAAGGCAGGAGTGATGGTGAATTCAAAAACAGTCTCACTGAACGATTCAAAACCGATGGTTCCCGTTGCATAACCATTGATGGGCAGAGCAAGCAAACATCCGAACACACCTCCGATAGAGCACAGCAGCATCCCCTCGATCAACAAGCCGAGCACAATTGTTCGACGTCGAAAACCAAGCACACGCAGCGTGCCAATTTCCCGCGTGCGGGCGCCGACGGTTGCATACATGGTGTTCATGGCCGCGAGGATCGCGCCGATGGACATGGCGGTTGCCAGGAAGTTACCCAGCCATTTGATCGGTGTGGCCGTCATTGTCTGCTCCCGATAGTATGCCACTTCATTCTTGGCTAGCAACTGAAGACGTTTGTCTTCCTCCACCAGTTTGGTCAAAACCGTAAGTCCTTCCGCATTGACCGGACGCACCAACAGGCAGGAATAGGAATCTCGATCAAACAAGGCCCTGACTTCGTCCGAATCCGCCCAGATTTCCGAATCAAAGGCACAGTTTCCTGCATCAAACCAACCCACAACCGTCAGCCAATCCGGTCCGGTTTTGAAACGATCACCGATACCGAAATTGGCAAAACGGGCCGCCAGACGTTTACTGACGACCACCTCTCTTTTACCGGCTTCGAACCATCTGCCTTCCACCAATTTCACTTGAGGGCGCAACACCTTCCCCATCGGGCCAATGCCTCTCAGAGTCGTATTGGCTTCGCCGTTTTGCTCACGTCTTGGCAAATTGACCAAGGTGAGCACGTCAGCCGTAAAAAGAGGGCGGTCATTCGCATCATGTTCGATCCATTCTGAATAAAGCAGCGACCGATATTGCTCGAGCGTGACGATGCTGCTGGATTCCGATTGAGAACCTTTGCGAACGATCATGAGGTTGCGCGGATCGCCTGTATTGGCGCTGCTTTTCTCCAATCCTACCGCCAGAGCCTGCACCATGACATAAACCGCCACCACCATGGCAATCCCCAAGATGGTGGCGAGTGTGCTGCGCCAACGAAGCAAGACGTTTTTGGCATTGTATTTGATCGGCAACATATCGGATCAATCCAAAGTTTTCAGTCCATCGACAACACTCATGCGACACACGGACAAGCCGGGCACGACTCCCGATAAGACCCCCAAAACCATCGCGATGAGAAAGGCGCTTCCCAGCATCCGTTCGGTCACTTCAAAATAGACAAACATCCCGCCCGACAAGGCTTGTATGTCGATATAATGAAAGATCCAGGCAGCTCCCCCTGCTCCCATGACCGCGCCCAACAGGGAAAGCAACAAACTTTCCGCAAGGATAAACGAGAGCAGTTCATTACGGCGAAAACCAATCGCCTTGAGAATGGCCAGTTCCCGGAACCGTTCACGAATCGCCATGCTCATGGTGCTGACCGAAACAAGCAGCAGAGTGAACACAATCGCCGAACAAATGGAATCGATCAGCATCTTGATGTTCCCCCACATGGACACAAAACCCATTTGAAAAGCGCGTTCACTCTCGGCCCGCACTTCAGAGGAGGTGTTTTCAAAGGCGGAATTGATGGATTGAATAACCTGCGGGGCAACTTCCGCGGAAGCGGCGCGTACCCACCATGTTCCCACTGTTCCGGGGTCGTCCGTCAGTTCATCCAGATAGGTGTGATGAAAAAACACCGAGCGATCATCCAGCGTTCCCTGGTACGTTCCCACGATTTTCATATCCAGATCGGCCGGGTATAAGGTACCGGTGAGCAACATGCGATCTCCAACTTTCAGATCATACCGCTCCATGGTATCAAGCCCTACCAGACAACTGCCGCGATTCTTGATCCAGGCTTGCAAGTGTTCAGATGAAGCTTTGGCTTCCACAAAGACATTGGTGAAGCGGTTTGGATTCACCGCAAATTGAGCGAAGGTTGTGAACGATTCATTGCGAAACAACCCCCCAAAATAGGAGAAAGGAGTCACCGCCGCCACACCCGGAATTTTTTCGATCACCTGCAATTGGCGCACAGGCAGTGGTTGAGCCAGCGACACCTTATTACGGACAGCGATGCGCAGGGATGCCCCGATGTCTTCCGGCGGAATGGTCAGTTCCCTCAAGGCTACCTGCAAGGTCACGAACAAAAACAAACTGACCGCCACACTCATGGCTGACAAGAATGCCCGACGCTTGTTGCGAAGAGCATTTCGGATAATGAATGTCGTCGTGGTCATCGGAAAGTTCTTGGTTCAAGGCAGCATGAGTAATTACATGCTCAGGCCTTCGCTTCGGATGTGGAAGGTTCGGCGAAACGCCCTTTCTCGAGATGAATCGTTCGATTGCCAAAAGCGGCGGCACGTGGATCGTGGGTCACCATGATCACGGTTTTTCCGGCATCGCGACTCAGAGATTGAAGGATCTCAAGCACCTGCTGGGCGGATTCCGAATCCAGATTCCCCGTCGGCTCATCGGCCACCACCAAAGCAGGATCCGTCACCAAGGCCCGGGCAATGGCAACACGTTGTTCCTGTCCCCCGCTGAGTTGCTTGGGCAAATGCCCGGCCCGATCCTCAAGCCCAACCAGTTCCAGGGCGGTCTGCACCAGCTTTCGCCGTTCCGGACGCCCCAGCCGGGTCAACAGTAAAGGGAGTTCCACATTTTCATAAGCACTCAGCACTGGAATGAGATTGAAGCTTTGAAAAATGAATCCAACGTTCTGATTCCGCCAGTCCGCCAAAGCAGATTCATTGAGTCCTTGCAGATCGATACCCTGCACTTTGCAAATACCGGAACTCTGACGGTCAATCCCGGCAATGATATGAAGCAAGGTCGATTTCCCCGAGCCGGACGGTCCCATGAGCGTCAGGAAATCGGAAGGTGTGATGTCCAGATCAATGTTGTCCAGTGCAGTGACCTGGATCTCGCCCTGCGCGTACACCTTGCTCAACTTTCGAATTTCAACGATTGGATTCATTTTTTAGACAGCCACCGCAGTCGCGGGATCTACGAGATGAACAGGATTTACAAGATGGGTCTTGGAGGATTGGGATGAGTGTGGTGAACGAGATCGCCAAAACATTATTGTACCGTATCCAAAGCGGTGATGATTCACCGCAGTCCAGAAAAGCTGCTTACAGTATGTACCCTTTAAAAATCAAATGAGCCCAAAGGGCGAATAATAAATCCTGTTCATCTCGTAGATCCCGCGACTGCGGCGGCCGTCAAAAAAATTCAACGCAGAAACCCCTGCTCTTTCAACCAGAACAAACAGTCCTTGGTCCAGGGATGTCCGTTAGCAAGGCCGATGCCGTGGCGTCCCTTTTGGTAAACATGCAAATCAAATGGAACACCTGCTTTTCTGAGGGCGTCAGCAAACTGAAGGCTGTTTTCAACAGGAACGGCCTGGTCTTCCCATGTGTGCCATACGAAACAAGGAGGTGTGTCGGCTTTGACCTGCAGTTCATTGGAAAGCAGCCAGACCAGTTCCGGAGAAGGTTTTTCGCCGAGCAAATTCCGCTTGGATCCCTGATGCGTGAACGCTCCCATTGATACCACCGGATAACAAAGAATCCCAAGCGCTGGTCGGGAAGACAATCGATCGACCGGATCCCGGGCATCTTTGTCACCGACGTCGAAGTGCGTCACGAGTGTGGAAGCAAGATGCCCTCCTGCGGAAGATCCCATGATGCCGATGCGCTCGGGATCGATGCCCCATTCGACGGCGTGGTATCTGGTCAGGCGCACTGCTCGCGCAGCGTCGCCCAGCATGATGGGGTGGCGGTAGCCTTTGGAACCCAACCGGTATCTCAACACCAAACCAGCAATCCCCTGTTCAGCCAGCCACTCGGCATAACCCTTGCCTTCGTGCGGCGCCAAACCGCCGTACCCGCCTCCCGGAAACACAACAATGGCAGCACCGGTTGCCTTGTCTTTCGAAGGGAGATAAAAGGTAAGTGTGGGATTGTCGTGATCCTGATTCCCCAATGCGCCGGGAGCACCGTCTTTCCAAAGCGGGACTGTTTTACCAGCACCAACCGACAGTGTCAAAACCGTCGCCAACAAGAAACCAACCAAGCATCGGCATTTCATGCATGAGTGATAGGCGATTTAGGGAAACCTGACAAACTCAAAGATCGCGCCCCAGGTAGATCGTGCCGTCCCTGGCGCGCAACCTTGCGGCTTCCATACTCACCTATCCACATCCGATGGAAAACCCCACATTTTTTGAATTAGGAAGAGTGAATAGAGAATAGTGAAAATCCCGCTCCCGCGATGGCTGTCAAAAATAGAAATCCAAAATGATAAATCTCAGGCAAGATCAAACAGGTTGGTTCGCCAACTCGGGACAGGTATTAAGTATTTTCTTATCGCAAGTGTAGAGTTTCAATCCCAGGTCCTCAGCGAGTGCGATGTATTGGCTGTCGTATCCGGAACATCCAGTGCGTCTTGCAACAGCAAGGACTCGCTCAGGTTGGACCTCATAGGAGCGATCGTCCATCAACAATAACGCGTCCGATAAAATGCTGAGCGATTCCTTGGGAGGTATAGCTCCATGGTGTTCATGGGTGCATAAAATGTTCGTAAATTCATCAAGCCATAAAAGCGGAGCCACCCAATGGGAATCCCGATCGTAAAGCCTGTCCACGGCCTCCGAACGCTCCCCTCGTATGAAATAGTAAGCAATGACATTGGTATCAACCACAATCATTTGCGCCCTTCTTCGATAGCTGCTGAGAGTGAATCATCGTTGATCCACGTTTTCATTGAGGCTCGTCTCGAATGGATGCGTTGTATAAGTTGACTGCGATCAGCCTTTTGAGGGAAATAGAGTCGCTTTAAATCATGTAGAATCAGTTTATTGAGACTTCTTCCACTTTCATCTGCCGCACGGCGTAACCGGTCATGAAGCTCTTCAGGAATATCTTTTAAGGTCACATTCACAATAAAACCATAATGACACCATTACGGTGCCATGCAATCATTTTATCAAAAGATTCATTGTAAAAGAGACCTTGACTGATTTGAAGATGAGCTGCCTGAAATCGCTAGGTATTTTCACTTCTCAGAGTCTTCCCTTGGTTGACATTCTTGAAGCAGGGATGTCGCAAGGTTCGGATCGGGATCCACGCAGTCTCAGGGTCTACCTGCCGCCCACCTCAGGTAGATCGTGCCGTCCCCGGCGCGTCCCTTGGGATGTCCGAACTGCAAGCATCTGCCGTTTCGGAAAGCCTGCGGTTTTCGATAGCCTGTATTCGATATGAGCACACGCGGGAATGTTGGCGTTCAAATACGTCTGGGTTTTCCTTTGGATGGCAATTTTGACATCGCAAGCCACAAGGAGGCGCGCCGGGGACGGCACTCCCTACCTCAAAAAAACGCCTCCCACCGAAGTGGGAGGCGTGTGCTTTCAAAATGAATTTGAACCGTTCCGTGAATTAGTCAGCAATGTAGAACTGCTGAGCTTGATCAGCGTTCACGGTGTATGAAGGACCGGATGCTCCGGCAACGGCTTCATAAGGACCGGTCACGCTGTTGGAGGATTTCAAGGTTCCGGTGTATTCGATGGTCACTTCGTTGCCAGAAATGGCAATACCCGTGATGGCGCCTGGCTCAGGCTCAACCACAGGAGTGTCATCAATAATTTCATCGGTCACGGTCAAGCCACCGAGAGCGGCAGGAACACTATCACTGTATCCACCGCTGCTAATGTAGAAGTCATCCACCAGGATTTGACCAGCCACAACAGCACCGCTGTGTGAACTGATAAACAGCGTATCGAGATTAGGTCCGGGCAATCCGAGGTCCGTGCTACCGGCAGGATTACGATCGGACGTATAACCAGCGAACGCTTCCGTGCGGTCGCCATCATCTCCTGCTTCACGGAAATACATGGTGAATTTGTCGCCATCTTCCAGATTGTTGTTTTCAACATCCAACCAGACGTCATAGATGGTTTCATAATCCACAGTGGAACCGGTCCAGTCCAAAGAACCTTGGAATCCGTCGATGGCATACATGTCGATGCCGAAACCTTCCAGATCGCTGAACTGAACGAAAGGACCTACATCATTGTCGAAGTCGCCAATGAAGCGAATCGGCTTTTCACTCAAACCGACATTCGTCTGAATGGCAGGGGCGTCTCCCTCAACTGTGAAAACACGGAAGAACAAGGTTGCTTTATCCCCTTCCTTGATTGTCTTGGATCCCAGCAGAATGGCGCTCAATGCGGTTCCATTCACTGTCAAGGCATTGCCGGATGGTGAATCAGTATCCACCACAGCGGTTGTCCCTTCAGGGTTCTTCCAACGACCCTGCTGGTTGACGCTGGCGTCGACTTCAAGAGTTTCGAAGTTTTCAATCAAGCTCCAACCATCAGCGACACCTTCATAAACGGTCACCAAGGCATTGGCGGTGACACTTTGACCATCACGTGAAGCAGTGAGGGTGAAGTTGGAGGTACCTTCAACAGGAACCGAAACACTTCCCACACCAAACTCGGAGTTACCAGTCACATCACCCACACCGTGGCTGACATTCAATGTGGCATCAGCGGAGGCATCCCAGGTAAGGACCACGTTCCCGCCTTTACCAGCAGAGGTGTATTCAGCGGCGAAGCTGTTGATCACCAGTGGACGTTTGTTGCCGCCACCAGCGCTTGGCACGCCGTTGTCGATCACGTTTTGGATTTCGTCACCGCTTAATGCGCGGCTCCAGATCGCCACATCATCGATCAAACCAGTCACCCAGTGAGAAGCGGAAGCACGCAAAATACCACCGATGGACGTGTTGTTCACACGCCAGTCGCCTTCTTCTTTGGCTGCGATTTCAAGTTCATCGGCGTTGCCATCCACCCACATGGTGCGAGATCCGTCTGCTTCCTGTACCCATGCAATATGATGCCATTCATCGGCGATGAATGGTTGCTGAGAGGTATAAGCGTGGCCAAAGGTGCCCCATCCGCTCTGACGGATGTAAAGATCCACACTTCCATCAGCGCCACCGTTGTGCGTTCCGATGTTAAACAAAGGATTACTGTCCGAAGTATTACCTTCAGAGAAGACACGCAAATCGTTTTGGCCTTCTCCTGCAATATTCACCCACATGGAAATCGTGTGAGCCGCATGTTTGTTGGCGGGCAATTGATCGTCCGCTTCATGCACACGTGAAAGGAGCGTCTGACGTGCATTGTCGAATGAGAAGGCGTTTCCGTTTTTACCGGCAACCACATCAGCATCGGTCAGATTGGCGATATCCATGTCATAACCATTGACAATGTCAGGCGTCTTGGTCCCCTGGATTTCGTCCAATGGCCAGTGAGCCACCAAACCTTCGGCGCCGGGATCAGCTTCACCACCACCACCGACAAGATCACCTACTGCACTCGCTGCTACCTCGGCCACTTCATCGGCAGACAGGGCACGGCTCCAAATGGCCACATCATCGATCAAACCGGTCACCCAGTGAGAAGCGGAAGCACGCAGGATACCACCGATAGAGGTGTTATTAACGCGCCAGTCGCCTTCTTCTTTGGCGGTGATATCAAGTTCATCGGCATTTCCGTCAACATACATGGTACGGGATCCATCTGCTTCTTGAACCCATGCAATGTGATGCCATTCATCTGCAATAAATGGCTGCTGTGTGGTGAAAGCATGGCCATAGGTGCCCCACCCACTTTGACGGATATAAAGGTCAACACTTCCATCAGCGCCACCGTTGTGCGTTCCGATATTGAACAGAGGGTTACTGTCGGTCGTGTTGCCTTCCGAGAAGACACGCAGATCGTTTTGGCCTTCACCTGCGACGTTCACCCACATGGAAATGGTGTGAGCGGCATGCTTGTTGGCCGGAAGATTGTCGTCTGCTTCATGCACACGAGACAGAAGAGTCTGGCGTTCGTTGGAAAAGGAAAAAGCATTTCCAAATTTTCCAGGAACGACATCATCCGCGGTCAAGTTGGCAGCTTCCATGTCGTAGAAACTGATCGAGTCCGGCGTTTTGGTTCCGTTCAATGCGTCCAACGGCCAGTAGGAAACAAGGCCATTGCTGATTTGTCCCTGCACCTGACCACTCGCGGCGAGGAGCAAGCCCCCCAACAAGCCGAGTCCGGCGCTGGTTCTTGGTTTATGTTTTTTAATCATACTTCAAGTGTGTTGTTTGGTTGTTAGCTATAACAGCTCTGGAATGAGGCAAGCTTATACAAAGAAATGCCAAATCGTCAATGTTGAAGCACCAAAACGTCACAAAACTGCCCTATCTTGCACAAATTCAGTAGGGTCCGCTGAATCCAAGAGCCACTCTGGACTGCGGTGGTCACGACACCGCTTTGGATACGCCTGGGTAAGGTTAAGGTTTACAGATGCCCACACCCTTCCATCCTCCCAGAGTAGCATCTGTGACGTGTCAGTCAGGATGATTGTATTTGAGCATGTTTTGGGATTTCGGACCGTATCCAGAGCGGTGTCGTGACCACCGCAGTCCAAAAAACGCAACCGAACACCACAATATATTGACTACATGCTAGATACAAAGGATCCAGCAACTAACGAAACGATACAACAAGCGGATCGTGATCACTGATTCCCCTGGTTGATTCACTGGAAACAGGCAATCCCTCGGGCCAATCACAGTTAATGTGCAGGAATGTCGCGCTGTGGAATCTGGCTTTGGCTTCTCCGAACATGAAGAGGTGATCCAATGTTTGCGCCTGTCCATCATACACATATGAATACGCATTCTCTGGCTTGCGCTTTAATATCCAATCGTAAGCAGAATGTGCGTCTGATTCGTACAAGGCTCCCAATTGGTCGGACACCCTTTGGCTGAATGGGTCATCAGGACGCGGAAAAACGTTCAAGTCCCCCCCAATAACCAATCCCACCCCAGGATTCGCCTCTACCCATGCCTTTCCAATCTCAGCCACTAAGGACGCCTGATCACGACGTAAAGCCACACGTTCATCGGGACGACTGGCAAAGTGTGCATTGACCACAACCACCTCCATGTCAACACGCTGCCCTTCTGCCTTAATCTGAAATCGAGCTATTTGGGGAAGCCGGGCATAAACGACCGCCCCATCTTGATCGGGTTTGGGGCGAATGGATTGAATGGCCAGAGGCGCTGCTTGTGACGCATCTCCATAAATTTGAGCTGCGGGGAAGGATTGCTTCACTATGTTTAACCAGGAACCTTTCAGTCCCAAGGGCTTCAGCTTCACTTTATCGGTGCGGAACAGGAATCCACAACTGATTCCCCTGGCATCGGCTCCTTTTCGATGTTGAGCGACACCATAGTGAGCCCCTCCCTGAGACCGGATCACGCGTGTCCATTCCTGAAGCACATCCGGTAATCCATCGGATCCGGGCTTGGGCAAGGCATCATCGGATGCTCCAAAACTCAAGATGTCTTGATCTTCAAACTCTTGCACCAGAATCAACTCAGGCTCTTTCATATCAACAACAACCTGTTGAGCCAAACCTGCCAGCCGATTCCGGTAAAGGGTCTCGTTTGCCGGCAAATAGTTGAATGGCGGTTGAATGGTTTTGTTGCCAGGGTCACTGGGGGCATCACAAGGATCTGATGGATCATCCTGATGGTCATAGAGGTTTTCCACATTAAAGGTGGCCACCTTAATCCCAGCTCCAGCCGAATCCCGCTCCAACACTTCAGGAATTATATTCTCCGCCGGATCCAACCCCCGCTCAAAATCAGGAGCTTGAATGGGCATGATTTTGTATTGTTGATAGGAGTAAATCACCCCACCTACGCAGGCCTGTGTCAAGCGATCACCCACGCGCAAAGCCGGTAGTAATGCGTCGGACCGTCCCGTCAATCCTTTGATTCCATGGCTTCCCAAGAGGATCCTTGATCCATTTTCGTTATCGAACAGCACATTCGGAACATCATCCAAAGGATGTGCATCACGAAAAACCCGGTTGTGGAATGGATTCGCCCTGAGGGCAACGGGATCAGTTGCTAGTATCACCCAGGCGTAGGATTCGATCCCCTCTCCAATCACTTTTCTCCCGGAAACCACCAAAGCTCCGGTGGGTAATGTCACTCGCATCCCTTCCAAACGTTCCATGTAGGAAAGCGTTTTTACCCGCTCGGGAAAGGGTTTCAGCTCGATGTCAGGCAATGCGGATGACAGGTTCAAACTTGTCTTGACCACTTGAATGAGACGAGGACGACTGAGTTCAGTCTGGCCATATCGATGTTGCAGTCGTCCTTCCAACACAACCCAATCCCCCACTCGGGGCAGATAATCGGCGTCCCGCCCTTCGCATGGAAGAGCCGGTCTGCCAGTGTAAACGAGGAGACCATCGGAGGTGCTGTCATTGCCATCCGAATGCTCCGGCAGATTTTGAATCAAGAACGCATGATTCGGGCGATCCGCTTGACTGCCCGGCCAGAGGAGTTTCTGGTGAATCACTCCCTGCACTCGAACTGTTTTGCCTTCGTGCCGTGGTCGAATATCAAAAGGAGCCCCGGCCACAGGACGACCGGAGCGTAATTGACCAATGGACACCACTTCCGAGGCGGATGCAGCACTGAAAGACAACACTAGCCAGGTTAACATCGCAATTAACCCGATGCAGCAATCACTACCATGTCGGAAACGTTCAATGCTCATGATTCATATTCCTGTTCAACCGGTTCATACAAAAAAACAGCCCGAAAGGCGGATTCACTCTACCTTTCGGGCTCACCGGGACGGTGACGAAAATGTTACCAATGTGCAACCGTTTTATTTGGACAAGGCCGCAATCACATTGGCGCTGTCCTGTGCGGCATTCACTTTGGTGTTCTTGTAAACCACTTTACCTTCCTTGTTGATCACGAAGGTCCATCGGCTGGCGGTTACACCACGCTCCAGGGAAACAGCTTTACCAAGGAATTCGCGCTCGATCGTCCCCCCATCGCGCAAGGGCACGCCAAAGGCTTTGGCGATGGCTCCGTTGTAGTCGGCCAACAGGTCAAAGTTCAGATCGTGGGTTTGTTGAAACACCTTCAATCCGGCGGGGGCATCCCCACTGACACCCACGACCACTGTATCCAGATCCTTCAATTTGGAAGCGTCATCACGAAAAGCGCAGGCCTGCTTGGTGCATCCACCGGTCATGGCTGCCGGATAAAAGTAAACCACCAGGTTTTTTTCTCCTTTCAATGAGGAGGTTTTCCATAGATGACCATCCTGATCGATGGCTGTGAATTCAGGAGCTTTGTCGCCCACATTCAAGTCGGCTGCTTCTTCGTGATGATCGGCCTGCAATCCGGAAACGGAAAGCAGGAGTCCAAACAATGCGCCCATCCAGGGCAGGTTTTTCTTATTCATAATGATGCGTTGAATTTGCTTTGGTCCAAACGAAATGCGTTTCTTTTGATCCATCTAAGCTCAGGCAATATGACAATGGTCACATCGCATGAAGTTACGAAAAAGATCAATGCAGGGATTTTAAGTAGATGTTGCGCCACCGAACCTCATAAGGTCCCGTGCCTTTTCGGATACCGTGCACCTGGAGTCCGATAAATCCTTCTTTGAAACTGTTTTCATCACCTTGAAGATTGGCCACGGGAATTCCATTGATCCAGGTTTTGATGTGATTGCCCACAGCCCGCACCCGGAACTTGTTCCACTCTCCCTTGTTGAAAGCAGCTCTCGCCTTCTCATCAGTTCGGTCGGTGCTCAACCACCCTGTTCCGAGCGCCTCCCCATAAACCCAACCGGCATTTCCGTTGGTGGCAATTTCCACTTGCGGCCCATGGACACGTCCGTTGTTAAATGTATCCAGGCTTCTTGATCGAATTTGAACACCGGAATTCAACTCATCGTCCACCTTGACCTCAAACAGGAGTTCAAAATCCCGATAATCACGCGTGGTGCAAAGGAAGGAATTCGGACTGCCTTCCGATGTGGTTCCCAAAATGACTCCGTCCTCAATTTGATACGTCGCTGTGCCGTTTTTCTGCGACCAACCGGTCAAGCTTCGACCATCGAACAAAGATGACCAACCCTTTTGCGCATGTGGAAAAATCTCGGTGAAAAATTGTTTCATGTGACGCCAGCTGCGGCTGTCCGCCCTGGCGTTGTAGGCGGCACCGGATTCCTTGTTGTCACCCGCCTCTTTCTTGGTGAAGGAATGAACCGCTCCCCCGTAACTAACCATCTGCCAATCAACCTTCCATTGGTTCATTTCGGCAACAAACGCTGCGATGTTTTCTTTGGACACAAACGGATCATCTGCGCCATGCAACACCAGAACCTTGCCTTTGATGTTCTGACCATCTTCGGGTTTGGGAGAGTCCAATCCGCCATGGAAGGAAACAACCCCCTGGACATCCGCGCCGCTGCGAGCAAGTTCGATCACACCGGTTCCTCCGAAACAGTATCCAATCGCTGCAATTTGATCAGGGTGGCAGCCGGGAAGTTTTTTAAGTTCGGCGAGTGCATCATTCAATCGTTGACGAAACAGGGTGCGATCTCCTCGATAAATACCTGCCTGAACACCACATTCCTGAGGATTTTCAGGGCGCACTCCCTTGCCATAAACATCGGCAGCAAAACAGACATAGCCCAATTCATTGGCAATTTGTCGGGCTCGGTCCTTGGCGTAAGCCTGGAGTCCGGTCCAGTCATGGATCAAGAGAATGCCTGGACGATATTCGCCTTCATTCAGATCGGGAACAGCGACGAATCCCTCCATGTTCGCACCGGCGGATTCGTAGGTCGTGGAACGTGTTTGAGCGGCCTTCAAAGCAGTGTTCCCGCTCCATACAGCCAAAAGACAAATCAATAATGTATGCTGGATCAAACGATACGGATTCATGCCAGAATGCTGCCCTATCTCAGGTCGGGAATCCAGCAGGAAATAGCGGAATGGACATGGGGGTATTCTCGACGATCTGCTGATGTGCCCGTGTAAGGCAGTCGCTCATCTGGAATGTGTTAGCTTGATACCGCTTTGGATACATCAGGTCAGCGGTTTGCTATACTCCTCCCCACATGGTCCGTTCACCCCGAAACCCGAAACGTTGGGAGTAAACACTTGTTGCAGGGTTAAGCTCGATTCTGACGTATTCGGACCGTATCTAAAGCGGCGATGACTCGCCGCACTCCAAAAGCGCACCAACTTATGTCGTGCTTTGGAATAAATTGAGCCCCCCCTTGTAACAATCTATCATCGAGCGAATAAGGGTCTCGGCCGAGCCGAAAGATTTACCAGATACCGAAATCCATCCTGTAAACCTCGCAGATCTCGCGACTGCGGTGGCTGTCTAAAAAAATCAATGGTGCTCTTCATCGACCCGGCATCCCCAAAACGTAAAGGCGCCCAGGTAAGCAAAGAAAAAGGTCACAACCGGCCAGATCAAACGACCACCAGCTTCCTCAGACCGCGCCGTCAGGAAGACGGTGTAGCAGAAGATCGCGCTGATGATCATAACCAGAAATGTCGGTAACCAAAATTTTTTCATGGGCGAACCTTGTACAGTCCATTTGCCCCGGTTTCAAGCATCGATCCACATTAATTTTGATCCCATGCTGATCAGTGTGGACTCTGTTTTCTCAATTGATTGAGGTAAAGGTCCAGCTCCCGATGCCCATAGACGTAGTCAATGATCGGATTTTCCTCATCGCTCAGGTTTCTGTTTGCCTCGGGGAGATCTTCAATACGTCGGAATAACTCCGTCCATCGGCGGTTGACACTGGCTTTGTCCGATAAGCGAACGCTGCGTTCTTGATGTATGTCGATTGCATTCATAACCATGCCGCCACTTTAACCAGCACCCTGGGACATTTACTGTCCTAAGGTAACTTTATTTCATTTTTTCAATCCAGAACCTGATTCAGGGTATGGATTGCATCTGAAAACCCCAAATCCGCGCCCAACGCTCCTGATCCGATGGTCCCTGATAACACTGGAGGGTGATGTGCGGCTTTCCATGGACCGGTAAATTCGTTTCACCAGCCACAATCCATTTTTCGCTTCCCTTTTTCTTGTAGAACCCCTTGATGTGATCGCCTTCAACCTCAAATTTCACCGAGACCTCGAACGTGTCCAAAGGAATGATGGCGATGGTTTTGGTGCGATCGTTTTCTTCACGTCCCATGACAATGCCCAGTTGCCCATCCACCAACTCCTGCCCGATCTTCACCTGGTAACTGTCATTGTAATACCATACCAGATCGACCTGTTCATACTGCTCGGTGGGTTGATTGAAAAAAGTGGCCGAGATAGTCCATTTGTTATCGGAAGTGATCGGGACATCGCGCACCAGGATGTTTTTTGCATTGTTGGCGCCACCCCACATGTTGCCCGGTTCTACTTTAATTTCCAGAGCATCGCGGGTCATTCGCCAGGCCCCCGGATGCTCCCGGATCCAGGACCACCCTTCTTTTAATTTGTCCTGAAAGGGATCGACCACGCTGATCTGTTGGGTTTGTCCAGAAACAGACACCATGAAAAACAACAAAAAGGCGAAAGACAAACGAGAGGTCCGAAGTGCAAGCATCACATTCATTGGGCTAACATAAACCCGACCACGAAAAATCGAAACCCTGTCGGGTCACTTTTTTGCCTTTTTGCTTAGTTCCTTCATTTCATTGCAAACCAAGGCCTCAACTGGCATAACTCCGTGCATGTATTACCGCCGATTTGGCAAAACCGAATTGCAAATGCCCGTGTTCACCTGCGGAGGCATGCGTTATCAGCATCAATGGCAGGATACCGCCCCTGAGGACATCCCAAAGAAAAACCAGGAAAACCTCGAAGCCACCATCCATCGTGCGCTCGAGCTGGGGATCAATCACATTGAAACCGCCCGCGGTTACGGGACTTCGGAAATGCAACTGGGTTGGATACTGCCCAAGTTGAAGCGAGACGACATGATGGTCCAGACGAAGGTTGCCCCGTTTGCCACCCAAAAGGAATTCTATGAGACATTTGAAACGTCGATGAATTATCTGGGACTGGACCATGTGGAACTCCTGTCCATCCACGGCATCAACAACCGACAATTGCTCGATTGGACGATACAGAAAAACGGTTGCCTGGAAGCGGCTTACGAACTCAAGAAACAAGGTCGCGCCAAGCATATCGGGTTCTCCACCCACGCAACACCGGACATCATTCTGGACGCGATCAAGACCGATGCCTTTGAATACGTCAACCTGCATTGGTATTTTGTCAACGACCTTAACTGGCCGGCTGTGGAGGCTGCCACCGAGCGGGACATGGGCGTGTTCATCATCAGCCCCAATGACAAGGGAGGCATGCTCTATGATCCGCCGGCAAAATTGGTCGGACTCTGTGATCCCCTTTCCCCCATGGCGTTTAACAACCTGTATTGCCTGTCGCGCCCGGAAGTCCACACCCTGAGTGTCGGAGCAGCCCGGCCAAGTGATTTTGACGAGCATATTCAATCACTCGAACACTACGACAAGGCCGGAGAAACAATGGCTCCCATCGAAAAAGCGCTGCGGATGGAAATGAACCGTGTGCTGGGAGAAGATTGGTGCAAAACCTGGCCACAAGGTTTGCCCGAATATGTGGACATGCCCGGCGAAGTCAACTTGGTGGAAATCCTGCGTCTTTGGACCTATGCCAAGTCATTGGACATCGTCGGTTGGGGTAAAATGCGTTACAACCTGTTGGGCAACGCCGAGCATTGGTTCCCAGGTCAAAATGTGTCCCACCTGCCAAAACAGGCATCCGAGTGGGCCCATCTGTTGGAAAACAGCCCCTTCAAGGACCGTATCCCGGACATCCTGGAAGAAGCACATAAAATGATGTACGAGAAGCCGGTGAAACGCTTGAGTCAGTCTGATTGAGTCAGCCTTTTTCCCCACATCCACATCGCTGTCGCTCGTGAACGGACCGGGACGGTCCGATTTACCTTGAAGCACACTCCGGGTAGAACGTGTCGTCCCGGCGCGTAACCTTTGGTCTCCCATAAACTCAAGCAACAACCGTTTCGGGAAGCCTTGGGTTTTCGATCACCTCACATCCACATCGCTGTCGCTCGTGGGCGGACCGGGACGGTCCGGTCTACCTATTCTGTGCGTACGTGCAAAAACGCCACGGCCAAAACCGTGGCGTTGTGATGAAATCCCTTCGGGACCAGCAGTTCCCTACTTCATCAGAAGCATTTGGCGAGCCTGTTTGATCGTGCGGCTCAGTCGACGCTGAAATGGCGCAGGAAGACCGGTGTATTTGCGGGGCAGGATTTTGCCCTGTTCGGTCACATATCGACGCAGCAGGTCAACGTTGCTCGGGACCAGTTGATCGATGGTAAAGTCGACAACGGGCTTCGGACGAGGTGTGCGTGCAGGGTAACGTCCGGGTTCGTTGCGGCGTTTGTCCTTGTTATTCTTACGTGGCATAATGTTTAAATTGAATAGTTTTCAGCTGCAATCCTACTTGATTTCCCGGTGAAGGGTATGGCGGCGGAGGAAGGGATTGTATTTCTTTTTCTCCACTTTTTCAGTCTGCAGTTTCTTGTTACGTGTGGTCATGTATCTGGAGGGCGGTTTGCCTTCCTTACGGGCTTCAGTACATTCAATGGTGACT
>Ga0255761_10001706_pt1 | contig 20413 bp, 18 predicted proteins | sample 071ome_29_FD_179961 | JGI IMG/M metagenome (GOLD analysis project Ga0255761, IMG submission 179961) | Coastal salt marsh microbial communities from the Groves Creek Marsh, Skidaway Island, Georgia - 071407BT metaG (version 2) | ecosystem: Environmental > Aquatic > Marine > Intertidal zone >... | reverse complement strand
CTTTCAGCTTCCTTTCCAGTAATATTTTTATTTCTTAAGTCAATAAGCATTAAGTGATTATCAGTTCCACCTGAGACAATGTTATAACCCATATTGGTAAGATTTTCTGATAACCTTTTAGCATTAATTATTACTTGACCTATGTATTTTTCAAAGTTTGTTTCTAAGGCTTCACCAAAGGCAATTCCTTTAGCAGCAATTACATGTTCTAATGGACCACCTTGATTTCCAGGAAAAATAGCAGAGTCAAGAACAGATGACATCTTTTTTAAATTTCCATTTTTAAGTTTTAAACCAAAGGGATTATCAAAATCTTTACCCATCATTATTATTCCGCCTCTTGGGCCTCTAAGAGTTTTGTGAGTAGTTGAGGTAATAACATGACAATAAGGAACTGGATCACTTAAAAAGCCTTTTGCAATCAAACCTGATGGGTGAGCAATATCTGCATGAAGAAAAGCTCCAACTTCATCAGCAATTTCTCTAAATTTAGAAAAATCAATATCTCTTGAATATGCTGAAGCTCCAACAATAATTAAATTAGGCATAAACTCCTTCGCTTTTGTTAGAATTTCATTATAATCAAAAATTCCTTCTTCTGTCACACCATAGAAACTAGATGAATATATTTTACCTGAAAAATTAACATTGGAACCATGAGTTAGATGTCCTCCATGAGAAAGATCAAGACCTAATATCTTATCCCCTGGCTTAAGAAAAGCATCAAATACAGCTGTGTTAGCTTGAGAACCTGAGTGAGGTTGTACATTTGCATATTCAACTTTAAATAACTCTTTTAGTCTATTAATTGCTATTAGTTCAATTTGATCCACTACTTCGCAGCCTCCATAATATCTTTTACCTGGATAACCTTCTGCATACTTGTTAGTCAGAATAGAACCAGTTGCCTTCATAACATCTTCACTTGTAAAATTCTCAGATGCAATTAATTCAAGTCCTCCAAGTTGTCTTTTTTTTTCTTTTTCAATTAAACTAAATATTTTTTCTTGATTATTCATTACAGAAAATTAAAGTGCTAAATTACTAAAATAGCATATCTAGTTTATTTGTTTCCTATTATATAAATCAACTAGTTATAAACAATTCTTATTATTAAATATTATAATAAATCAATATTCATAAAATATAAGTCATCATTATTTGGCCAATAATCTTTCTTTATATATTTAATTTTAAAATTTAATTTCTCGTAAAATTTATATGTAAGATTGGAAGTCTCAACTTCAATTATATTTAATCTTCTATCATTCTTTAGAATTTTAATACAATAGTTAACTAGCTTTTTACCAAAGCCCAAACCATGATAATTAGGATCTATAAATAACCAGCATATTCTAGCAGTTTTTATATTCTCATATGTATACCCACCTCCTCCTATCATTATACCTTGAGATTCAATTATAAAATAGGATTCAAGGTTTTTAGAAATAAAATATTTTTTAAAATCATCTAATTCTTTTTCGTCAAAGTATTTTGGGACATTTAAAGAAAATATTTTGCTCAATAATTTAAAGTCTTTTTTTTGAGCAGATCTTATTACCTCCATATAATAAATATAAAATATTCATTTTCAAATTTGTAATTTTGCAGTATGAATAGTTCAGTCAACATAAAAAATAAAAAAGCTAAGTATGATTACTCATTACTAGATAATTATACGTGTGGGATTGTATTGACTGGAAATGAAATAAAATCAATAAGAAATTCTAAGGCATCACTTAATAATTCATATTGTGAATACACTGATGGTGAACTATTCGTAATCAATCTCCATATTGATCAGTACGAGAACTCAAGTGAGCAAAATTACGATCCAAAAAGAAAGCGAAAACTTCTTCTTAACAGACAAGAGTTAAAAAAAATTGAAAAAAACGTTCGTGATATTGGAATTACTGTTGTTGCAACTTCTCTTTTTATAAGTAAAAAAGGAATAGCAAAACTTAATATATCTGTTGCAAAAGGAAAAAGAGAGTTTGATAAAAGAAATGTGATTAAAGACAGAGAAAATAAGATAAGTCTTAAAAGAATAAAAAAGAACTTCAATAATTAGTTTTTATTTTTTAGCATAGGAACAAATCGAAAATTTCCAAAGGTTTCTTTTTTTAATTCATTTTCTGAAATCCTAATAATTTTTGTCATGACTTGTACATCTTTTCCAACAGGAATTATTAACCTACCTCCTATTTTTAACTGCATTACAAGTTTCTTTGGGATTACTGGTGAACCTGCTGTTACTATTATACCATCAAAAGGTGAATGATCTTGCATTCCATTAAAGCCATCTCCATAAATAAATTTTTTAGGTTTAATTTTCATCTTATCAAATAGATTAGATGTAGATCTATATAAGGCATGGTCTCTTTCAATTGTATATATATCTAGATTTAAATAATCTAGAACTGCAGTTTGATAACCAGAGCCTGTACCAATTTCTAAAATTTTTTCACTAGATGATGGGTTAAGAAGTTGTGTCTGGAAAGCTACAGTATATGGTTGTGATATAGTTTGATCATTTTCTATTGGAAGCGCCTTGTCAATATATGCTTGTTCTGAAAGCCCAGGATCAATAAATAAATGTCTAGGTATGTTTTCAATAGCACTGAGAATTCTCTGATCTTTAATGCCTTTTTCTCTTAATTCTGATGCTAGAATTCTTCGTCTTCCTTTATGTTTAAAATTATCTTCCAATTATGCTAATATTAAATTAATACTCGATTATTCCAAAAGAAGATTGTATTTTTAGCAAATGATAAAAGTTGGTGTAATTGGTGCCGGACATCTAGGTAAGATTCATCTAAAAATTATTAATTCATCAAATCAAAATTTAATAGGATTTTATGATACTGATGAAACTAATTCAAAAAAGCTTTCATCAGAATATGGTTATAAATTTTATAATGATTTAGACCTATTGCTTAAAGATATTGACGCTGCAATTATAGTATCCCCGACAACTACTCATTTTGAAATTGCTAAAAAATGTATTGAAGCTGGGAAACATATATTTGTTGAAAAACCATTAACATCAAACTCCAATGAGGCCCAAATTATTAATGATTTAGCATCAAAGAATAAAATAGTTGGTCAAGTTGGATTTGTAGAGAGATATAACCAGGCATTCATTTCTTGTAATAGATTTATAAAAAATCCAAAATTTATTGAGTCGCATAGACTTTCAGATTTTAATCCAAGAGGGACTGATGTATCTGTAATAATGGATCTAATGATCCACGATATAGATATTGTTTTAAAAGTTGTAAACTCAAAAGTTAAAAAAATTAATGCTTCTGGAGTATCTATAATCAGTACTACTCCTGATATAGCAAATGCAAGAATTGAGTTTGAAAATGGGTGTATTGCAAATCTAACATCAAGTAGAATTTCTCTCAAAAAAATGAGAAAAACTAGAATTTTTCAAGAGGATGCATACATTTCTATTAACTTCTTGGAGAAAGATTATCAGGTAGTTAGAATAAGAGGAAAAGAACCTAATGATTCAGATAGTTCAATTATCATCAAAAATAATGTTGGTGAAGAAAAAGTAATATTTTTTGAAACACCTGAACTAGTAGAAATTAATTCAATTGAATCAGAGTTAATTGATTTCTTTGAGTCTATTCATAACAATTCTGAATCAAAAGTTCCACTTAGAGATGGCCTTTTAGCTCTAGAAGTAGCTGAAGAGATAATGAGTCAACTATGAGTATAAAAGATAATATCTTAAATATAAAAGAGGAAATAAGCGATCAAGTCAAATTAGTCGCAGTCTCCAAGACTAGATCAATAGATGAAATAAAAGAAGCATATAATTCTAATCAAAAGATCTTTGGAGAAAACAGAGTTCAAGAAATTGTTGAAAAACAGCAACTATTACCAGATGATATCGAGTGGCACATGATCGGACATCTTCAAAAAAATAAGGTGAAGTATATATCAAATTTTATCTCACTGATACATTCGCTAGACAGAATTTCATTAGCAACAGAAATAGATAAATGTGCTAAAAAATCAAATAGAAAAATTGATTGCCTAATACAACTTAAAATTTCCTCAGAAGAGACGAAATTTGGCCTAGAGACAAGCCTTCTAGAAGATTTTTATTCAGATATTCAAAAATATGAGAATATTAATATTGTTGGGTTAATGGGTATGGCAAGTTTTACTGAAGATCAACAAAAAATAAGTGATGAATTTTGTCAAATTAAGGAATTATATGATAGAATGAGTTTGAAGAACTCTAAATTAAAAATTTTATCAATTGGTATGAGCGATGATTATAGGTTAGCAATTGAGAAGGGATCAAATATGATAAGGGTTGGTAGTAAAATTTTCGGAAAAAGAAGTTATTGATGTATACAATAGTTGACCTTGAAGCTACAGGTGGAAAATTTAATGAGGAATCGATAATTGAGATTGCCATCTACAAATTTAATGGTGTCTATATTACTGATCAGTTTATAAGCCTAGTAAACCCTGAAAAAGATATACATCCTTATGTAGAAAAACTTACTGGAATTTCATCAAAGATGCTTAAGACGGCTCCTAAATTTCATGAAATAGCTAAGAGAGTCATTGAAATAACCTCTGATTCTGTTCTAGTTGCTCATAATGCTCAGTTTGATTATAGAATTTTACAATTAGAGTTTAAGAGGCTAGGATTTGATTTTTCAATGAAATCTATTTGTACAGTTATTTTATCTCAAGAATTACTTCCAGACCAGCAATCTTATAAACTTGGAAGACTGTCCAGAAGTCTTGGAATTCCAATTAAGGATAGACATCGTGCAAGTGGAGATGCACTTGCGACTGTTGAGTTATTTAAAATTCTTTTAGAAAAAGATGTTAAGCAAGAAATAATAAGAAAAAGTATCGTAGAATTCCCTGGGGAAAAAATGGATAACATTTTTAAAGACGTTATAGATAATCTCAAGGAAAACACAGGAGTCTTCTATATATATAATGAGAGCAATGAATTAGTTTATATTGATTTTAGTAAGGATATTAAGAATAAACTAATTAAGTTATTTACTAGTAAAAAATTCATACCAAAGTACGTTCAGAATAATTTTAAAACAATTAAGGTACATCCTACAGGCAATGTTCACATTGCAATTTTAAAGACTCTTCAAGAGATTAATACTCTTAGACCTAAGATTAACAATAATGTTGATCCAAAGATTTTTTCCAAAATTTCTAAACCTAAAATAATTAATGAGCTTTCAGACTTTGTAATAACATTTAATGGAAAGAAAGAGGCTGACAAAAGTTTTATTCTATTTAAAAGTGGCGTTATAGAAGGATTCGGCTATTTTGAGCTTTATAATAATATAAATTCTGAGAAAAAAATTAATTCTAGATTAGTAAAAGTGGATGAATCAAAAAGGATCAAAAACTATGTATATAGACTAATTTCTGAGAAGAGATATAAAAAACTAGTAAATTTGAAAGAAATTTATAAATTTTCAGACATTGAATAAAACACGTCAGAAAATACATGATATAATATATGAAGCTGATACTCCTGCTGGAAAAGTGTTTGATATATCATTAATTATAGTAATAATAATTAGTGTTATACTAGTAGCTCTTGAAACAGTTGGTTGGATAAACCAGCAATACTATGAAATACTAAATATAGCTGAGTGGACAATTACTATATTATTTACTATTGAATATATATTAAGAGTTATATCTATTCACCACCCTAGAAAATATATTTTCAGCTTTTATGGTATTATAGATTTATTAGCTACTATTCCAAAATACATATCATTATTCATAGTTGGAGCTCAACTAGAAACAATGATGGCTATTAGAGCACTAAGAATTCTAAGAATTTTTCGTGTACTTCATATATCTAGATATATTGGTGAGTCTAACTTCCTTGTTAGGTCATTATTAGTAAGTAGAGCAAAGATTGTAATCTTTTTACTGTTTGTTTTAATCATGTGTATTTTATTTGGAACCCTAATGTATCTAATCGAAGGGCCTGAAGCTGGTTTTAACAATATTCCTGAGAGTATCTACTGGTGTATAAGCACAATATCAACTGTTGGTTATGGTGATATTGTTCCATTAACAGGGTTAGGTAAGTTTCTTGCATCAATACTTATGATTCTTGGTTATGGAATTATTGCAGTTCCTACTGGAATAATTTCTGCAGAAATGGCTCAAAGAAGAAAAAAAGTTGATGTTAATACAAGGGTATGTGCTGAATGTTTAAATGATAAGCATAAAGATAACGCCGTTTATTGTCACCAATGTGGTTCTCACCTTGATGAAGACAAATAAAAACTTAATATACATAGCAGGGCCAACAGGTGTTGGAAAAACAGAGTTAAGTATTAAACTTGCAAAAAAACTTAAAACTGAAATTATTTCTTGTGACTCTAGACAGTTTTATAAAGAACTAGTGATAGGTACATGTCCTCCCTCAAAATATCAATTGAAAGAAGTAAAACATCATTTTATTCACAACAAGAGTATTCATGATAGATATAATATTGGATTATATGAAAAAGACGCAATACATAAAATTAATCAGCTATTTGAAGATAAAGAATATTTAATATTAGTTGGAGGCTCAGGACTGTATGCTGATTCCGTAATATATGGGATAGATGATTTTCCAGAGGTTCCTGACAAAATTAGAGATGAAATTACAAGAACATTTAAAGATAAAGGGATCTCATATATACAAGAAGAATTAAAAAAGTTAGATAGGGAGTACTATGAAGTTGTTGATATAAAAAATCAGAGTAGAATAATTAGAGCCTTAGAAATCATAAAATATACTGGAAATAAATTTTCATCACTTAGGAAAGACATAAAGAAGAAAAGAGAATTTAAAACAAAAGTTATTTTATTAGAATGCCCTCGGGAAGTACTTTATGAAAGAATTAATCGAAGAGTTGATAATATGATTAGTAATGGATTAGAGGAAGAGGCCCTAAACTTAAAAAAATATCATAGCTTAAACACTTTAAATACAGTTGGTTACAAAGAATTTTTTGATTATTTTGAAAACAAATTATCTTATAATGAAGTAATAGATAAAATAAAACAGAATACAAGGAATTACGCAAAAAGACAAATTACTTGGTTCAAAAAATATAAAAATTCAAAAAAAATAAACATTGAAAAAAAATTTAAAATAGATTTAAATAAAATAATTTGAAGTAATGAAAAAATTAATAATACCAATCTTAGTATTTACAACTGGACTTAATTTATTTTCTCAAAGCAATATTGAAAATCAAATATTCGATATTGGAATTGAAAGTATTGATAGTTTTAGGGAATTCTTATCAATTAAAAATGATGCTAATTTTAAGAATGAAATGAAACCTCTAATTGAATGGGGAATAAATAATTTTAAAAAATATGGATTTGAAGTTGAAAGACTTGAGACACCCGAATTACCTCTTCTTTTAGCTTCAAAAGTAATTTCTGAAGATCTAAATACCCTTTTAATATACCTCCAGTTTGACGGACAACCAGTTGACAATTCTAAGTGGGATCAAGAAAATCCTTATAAGGCTGTCCTTAAAGAAAGAATTAATGACAAATATAAAATAACTGATTGGGGCAAATTGGATAATTTAACATTCGATGATATAAAAAAGAATGATTTAAGAATTTTTGCTAGATCTGCATCGGATGCTAAAGGTCCTGTAATGATGATTCTTAACGCCCTAGAAATAATGAAAAGAAATAACATTGAATTAGAGTATAATTTAAAAGTTATTATGGATTTTGAAGAGGAGATTAGCTCCCCTAACCTTGCAGATGCAGTTAAAAAATATTCTTCAAAATTGAAAAGTGATGCTTTACTAATATTTGATGGCCCAAAACATCCATCTAATCTTCCCACATTAACATTTGGAGCTAGAGGAATTTCAGACATTACATTAATTACTTATGGACCGATTGTTCCTCAACATAGTGGTCATTTTGGAAACTACGCCCCAAATCCTGTTTTTAGAATGTCTGAAATATTATCTTCTATGAAAGATCCTAATGGAAGAATTACCATACCTGGGTTTTATGACGGTATTGAACTTGATGAAAAAACATTAAAAATTTTAGCCGAAGTGCCTGATGATGAAGAAAAAATGATGAATGACATGCAATTTAAAAAGCCTGATAATGTTGGAAAAAATTATCAAGAATCAATTCAGTATCCATCAATAAATGTGAGAGGTATTGAATCTGGATGGGTTAGAGAAGAAGTTAGAACAATTGTTCCATCAGAATGTATAGCAGAAATTGATGTAAGACTTGTATTAGAGTCTGATCCGATAAGACTTCATAATCTTATTAAAAGTCATATTGAAGAACTTGGATATTATGTTATGGATAGAAGACCAACAAAAGATGAGAGACTTAAATATAGTAAGATTGTAACATTTGTTTCTAGCTTTGATTATGATGCGTTTAGAACTGATATTGACTCTGAAATTGGCAAATGGCTTGTAAAATCGTTGAAAAAAACATTTGGAATTGAACCTGTAAAAAAAAGAACAAGTGGTGGATCTGTGCCTATTTCTCCATTTGTAAATACTTTAGGAATTCCGGCAGTAACAGTACCAACAGTTAATCAAGATAATAATCAACATAGTCCTAATGAAAACATTAAAATTGAAAATTATATAACTGGAATTGAGACCTATTTAGGTATATTAACTGATAAGTTTTAATGAGTTTATTACAGTCTCCTCAATTTGATCAAGTGAATTAATAGCCTTCGAACTATCAAAATTATTACCGGTAATTTTATTGTATAGTTCTAGGTATCTATTTGAGACATCCATTACAACATCATCAGAAATTTCAGGAAGGTTTTGATCTTCCTTCCCCTGAAAATCATTTTGTATTAACCACTGACGAAAAAATTCTTTAGATAGTTGTTTTGGGGTTTCTCCCCTTTTCATATAATCTTCATATGTGTCCTCATAAAAATATCTAGAGGAGTCAGGAGTGTGAATCTCATCGATTAAGCAAAGATTATCTTTATAATCATATCCAAATTCATACTTTGTATCTACTAGAATTAATCCTCTTTTTTTTGCTATTTCTGTACCTCTCTTAAATAATTTATATGTTATATCTTCTATTTCTTCGTATTGATCTAATGTCAAAATGCCTTTTTTTATTATATCAGATTTAGATATATCTTCATCATGACCAAAATCAGCTTTTGTACTTGGAGTAATTATAGGATTATCAAATTTTTGATTTGATACTAAACCATTTGGCATATTAACTCCACAAATACTTCTCTTACCAGAACCATACAATCTATCAGAATGTCCACTCAAGTAGCCTCTAATAACCATTTCTACTTTTACAGGTTTAAGTTTCCTACCGATTGAAACATTTGGATCGGGAGATGATATAAGCCAATTTTGAATTATATCTTCAGTGGACTTTAGCATATCAACTGAAATTTGATTTAACACTTGACCTTTAAATGGAATTGGTTTAGGCATAACAATGTCAAATGCAGAAATTCTATCAGACGCAACAACAACCAATACATTGTTTTCTAGGGAGTAGACATCTCTTACTTTACCTTCATATTTAGATATTTGACCAGGAAGATTAAAATTTGTTTTAAAAATCGTATTCAAAACTTATTTATTTTTCAATTTTATTATAAGCATCTATAACTTTTTTAACTATAGGATGTCTAATTACATCTGTATCATCAAGATAGATTATATCAATACCATTCTTTCTTGAAAGTATTTTAATTGCATCATTTAATCCAGAGCTTACTTTTCTTGGAAGATCTATTTGACCAGGATCTCCAGTAACCATAAATTTGGCATTCATACCCATTCTAGTTAAAAACATTTTCATTTGAGCATTAGTTGAATTTTGTGCTTCATCTAAAATTACAAATGCATTATCCAATGTTCTACCTCTCATAAATGCTAAAGGAGCAATCTCAATTGTCCTATCTTCAAGAAATTTATTTAGCTTATTAGCAGGAATCATATCTCTAAGAGCATCATATAATGGCTGCATGTATGGATCAAGCTTTTCTTTTAGATCCCCAGGAAGATAACCTAAGTTTTCTCCAGCTTCAACTGCAGGTCTTGTTAATATGATTTTTTTAATTTCTTTCTCTTTTAGAGCTTTTACAGCCATTGCAACACCGGTGTAAGTTTTTCCTGTACCTGCTGGACCAATTGCAAATATTAAATCATTATTTAAGATTGATTTATGAAGTTTTTTTTGATTTGTAGTTTTAGCTAATATTGGTTTACCAGAAACGCCATGTAAGATTAGTGAAGGCTTATCACCATTAAATTTTATTTCCTTAACAAGAATATCATTTATTACATCTGGATCTATATTGTTGTAATCTGAATAGTAATTTAATAGAGTCCTAAATTTATTATCAAATAATTTTAATTCACTTTTTTCACCGAGGGCTTTGATAGTTTGTCCTCTTTGAACAAGCTTAAGTTTGGGGAAACTAGATTTTAAAGAATTTAAATTATCTCTTGAGAAAAAGATTTGTGGATCAACATCTGTTAGTTCAAATTCTAGCTCACTCAATAGATTTAATTTAAAAATTTGTTATAGTAGATTATTTGATTCAAATTTACATAAAATTTATAAAGTTTATCTTAATTAATGTCTATCATAACTCTTACTACAGATTATGGAAATAAGGACTATTTTGTTAGTTCTTTAAAAGCAAAAATAGTTTCGGAAATTGATTCAGCAAAAATTATAGATATTTCACACAATATTAGCCCATTTAATTTAACTGAAGCGGGATATATTCTTGAAGGAGCACATAGAAACTTTCCAAAAGGGACAATTCATATGATTTGTGTAGATTCAGAACTTACTCCTGAAAACAAACATATAGTAATAAAGCATGAAGAATCATTTTTTATTGGTGCTGATAATGGAGTATTTTCTTTAATTTTTAAAGATATTATTCCAGAGAATATATTTGAAATTAATTTACATAATAGCTTTAACTATAAAATATCTTCAGATGATTTGTTTGTTAAGGTCTTAGGACATATTTTAAGATCTGGACCTTTAAATGTTGTTGGTACGAAAATCAATAAAATTAAGGAGATTAAAAATTTAAGACCTGTTGTTAACCAAGAACAAAATCAAATTATAGGTAGTGTAATTTATATAGATAATTATGGTAATGTAATAACAAATATTACTGAAAAGTTATTCAAAGAGATTTCAAAAACTAGATCTTTTACAATAAATGCAAGAAATGTAAAGTTCACAAGAATTTATAAAAATTATTCTGATGCAATTGATTTTAGCCTTGATAGAAAAGATCGAGAAGAGGATGGAAAGAAAATGGCAATATTTAATAGTCTTGGCTATCTACAGTTAAGTATTTATAAAAGTAATCCTCAAACAGTGGGAAGTGCTAGCACCTTATTCGGGCTTAATTATAGAGATCCCGTAAGCATATATTTTTAGTGTTTGTATTTGGTAGATAACTTTTATAAGTAATTATAAGATTTATAATATCAATTAAATATATTTGAAAAAAAACATATGAAGTTTATTGTTTCATCATCGATTTTGTACAAAGAACTCCAAGTTTTAGGTGGAGTAATTAATTCTTCAAATACAATTCCCATACTTGATAATTTTTTGTTTGAAGTAGATAATAACAAACTTAAGATTAGTTCATCAGATCTTGAATCTACAATGACTTCAGAAATTGAAATTGAGTCTCAATCTTCAGATAAAGTGGCAATCTCTGCTAAACTATTAATAGATATTCTAAAGACATTTTCAGACCAACCATTGACATTTATAAAAACTGAAAATAATACCATTGAGATTAGCGCAAGTAATGGAAAATATTCTCTTGCATACTTAGAAGGGGGAGAATTTCCAAAGCAGATTGAAATTTTAGATGCACATGAAACTAAAATTAATGGAGTTGATCTAGGTAATGCTATAAATTCAACAATCTTTGCTTCTGGAACTGATGACCTTAGACCTGTTATGAGTGGAGTTTTTTTTCAATTTAATAGTGAGTCCCTAAAGTTTGTTGCAACCGACGCTCATAAACTAGTCAAGTTTGAAACATCTGAATATAACTCTAAAGAAGTATCTGAATTCATTATGCCTAAAAAACCTTTACAAATACTTAAAGGAATTTTACAGACACATAATTCTGAAATAACTATTCAGCATAATGATTCAAATGCAAAATTTAATTTTGGTAAAAGCTCAATTACTTCAAGACTGATTGATGGAAAGTTTCCTAACTATGAAGCTGTTATTCCAAAGGATAATCCTAACGTACTGACAATTGATAGAGAACTTTTTTTAAACTCTGTTAGAAGAGTTAGTATTTTTTCTAATAAGACTACTAATCAAATTAGAATTAAACTTGCAGGATCTCTCTTAAATATAAGTGCTGAAGACTTTGACTACAGCAATAGAGCAGATGAAAACCTAGAGTGTGAGTATTCAGGTGATGACATCCAAATTGGATTTAACTCAAAGTTTTTGATTGAAATGCTTAATAATTTAGATTCTGAAACAATTACACTCTCAATGTCTCATCCAAACAGAGCTGGAATTATAAGACCAGTAAGTGAAAAAGATTCATCTAAAGAGTCAATAACTATGCTTGTAATGCCAGTAATGCTAAATGATTAGTCAACTGACTCTTCAATTCCTTTAGATGCTCTCTTATAAACACCTTTCTCAAGTTTTTTTCTTATAGAAGAGAATGCATCAAGAGTTTCATTGATATCATTAATATTGTGTGAAGCAGTTGGAATTAGTCTAAGCAGAATTAATCCCTTTGGTATTACTGGATAAACAACAATTGAACAAAAAATATGGTAATTTTCTCTTAAGTCTTTAACTAAAGCCATTGCCTCAGGAATACTACCTTTTAGGTATACTGGGGTAACACAACTTTGTGTTGAACCAATATCAAAACCTCTTTCCTGTAAACCAGATTGAAGTAATTTAACATTTTCCCATAGTTTTTGTTTAAACTCAGGCCTAGTCTTAATTAATTCAAGTCTTTTAAGGGCGCCAATAACTAATTGCATCTGAAGAGATTTTGCAAACATTTGTGAACGCATGTTATATTTCAAGAATTCAATTATCTCAGAATCAGCTGCAATAAAAGCACCTGTTGAAGCTAGTGATTTAGCAAAAGTTGCAAAGTAGACATCAATTTGATCTTGAACACCCTGTTCCTCCCCTGCTCCTGCACCAGTTTTTCCTAATGTTCCAAAACCATGAGCATCATCGACTAAAAGTCTAAATTTAAATTTATCCTTCAATGCAACTATTTCCTTTAGTTTTCCTTGTTCTCCTCTCATTCCAAAAACTCCTTCAGAGATTACAAGTACTCCTCCACCTGTTTGCTCTGCAAGTTTAGTAGCTCTTTCAAGATTTTTTTCTAAACTATTCATATCGTTATGTTGATATGTGAATCGTTTACCAAGATGAAGTCTAACTCCATCAATTATACATGCGTGAGAATCGATATCATAAACAATAATATCATTTTTAGTTACTAGAGTATCTATTGTTGAAAGAATTCCCTGATATCCGAAATTAAGAAGATATGCGGACTCCTTGGAAACAAATTTAGCAAGTTCAGATTCTAATTTTTCATGAAGATTAGTATGACCTGACATCATTCTTGCTCCCATAGGATAAGCACTTCCGTATTGCTTAGCAGCTTTGGCGTCAACTTCTCTTACCTCTGGATTGTTTGCTAATCCTAGATAATCATTTACACTCCAGGTAATAACTTCTTTACCATTAAACATCATCCTGTTTGAAATTGGACCTTCTAGCTTAGGAAAAACAAAGTAACCTTCAGCTATTGATGCCCATTTACCTAGAGGACCTTTATTTTTATATATTTTGTCAAATAGATCTTGCATATAAATTATATATAATTAATTGAATTTTTTTTGGGTTGATAAAAACTAGAATCATAAAAGCCTTGATTATTCATCCATTCATCAGAATATATTTTACTCAAATATCTTGAACCATGATCAGGAAAAACAATCACAACACAACTTGAATCATCAAATTCATTTTTATCATTTAATATTTTTGCAGCTTGAAAAGCAGCACCTGAAGTATATCCAACAAATAATCCTTCATTTAAAGTTATCTGTCTAGCCATATGAGCACTATCTGAATCAGTTACTTTTACAAACTTATCGATAATTTTAAAATCAGTTGCGGAGGGTACAATGTTTTTACCTAGTCCCTCTATCCTGTATGAGTATATTTCATTTGGATCTATTTCGCCTGTTTCATGATATTTTTTTAGGATTGAACCATATGCGTCAACACCAATAATTTTTACATCATTATTTTTTTCTTTTAAGAATCTACCTATTCCAGATACAGTACCTCCAGTTCCACTGCAAGCAATTAAGTGAGTAATTTTTCCATTTGTTTGATTCCAAATTTCTGGACCAGTTGTTTGATAGTGTGCTTCAATGTTCAAATCATTGAAATATTGATTAATGTATACAGAGCCTTTAATTTCGTTAGTTAGTCTCTTTGCAACCTCATAATATGATCTTGGATCATCAGATGATACATTTGATGGACAAACGTAAATTTCAGCTCCTAAACATTTCATCATATTAATTTTATCTTTAGATGCCTTAGAACTTACTGCCAAGATACATTTATATCCTTTAAGTAATGAAACTAAAGCTAAGCTAAAGCCAGTATTTCCAGATGTTGTTTCAATAATAGTACTACCCTTTTTCAAAATCCCTTTTTTTTCAGCTTGATTAATTATATGTAGAGCAATTCTATCCTTATTTGAGTGACCTGGATTAAAAGCTTCAAATTTTGTAAAGTATGATCCTTTAAAACTTTTTGTAACCTCATTTAGGCTAATTAATGGAGTATTACCTATTAGTTCTAAGATATTATTGTAGGATTTGTTATCAGAAGGCATTAGTAAGTAGAAATAATGCACAAATTTAATTAAAAATAACTAGTAATCACATGAAAAATTTCCAATTGGAGATCCATCTGGAATTTTAGTCTTTTTAATTGGAATATATTGACTTGGATTAGCATAAAAGCCATTTATTTTTGTAACCAAAAAATCATTAAACTCAGATTTATTTTTCACTAAATAATTCATTAAACTATTAATTCTTGAATATATTTTAGATTTGGAGATATCATCACTATTACTATTATTATAGGCCATAAATAAATGATCCAAAAATAAAGATTGAGTATTTTTATTAATGGAAGTCTCATATTCAGTCATTTTCATTTTCTTAAAAAGAGAATTCTGAATTTCACTAAGGTAGTCTTCAAGAGATAAAATATTTTCCCCAAACATATTTTGCTGATGAACCCTATTCATTCTTTCTGGGTTTAACATATATGTAAAAACATGATTTATGATTGCACTTGATGCATTTATATAGTCAAATCCAACGCCTGTATTTGAAACAAAGTTTTCTCTTGTTCTTGGATTTCTAAATGATCTAGGCCCTAGTATTTCAATTAAGTTTTTTGGAATGGTTAAATTAGTTGGATCAATTACTTTTAGTAGGGAATTTAATGATTTAATTTGCAAATCTTTATCAGCAAACTTTATTTTATCACCTCTATTATTTTTCACAAAATAAAGATAGTCTATACCTCCAATGGCCTTTGCTGTTGCATCAATTTGATACCTATGCAACATGTATATAGGAACCATTATATCCTCAATTCTATCGTAGGGTTCGCCATTTTTCAAGTTATCTAAGTCAAGGTTCTTAAGAGCTTGTTTTCTAGCTTTTAATAACTTATCAAGTTCTTTGTAAGCAAGACTACCATTATCCCATAAATGAGAGTATGGATTTGCACTGCTAACTGGTCTTGAATCAGAGTCACTTAAGAAATATAACCCATTTTCAACAGCATCATCTAAAATTTTATTAAGCTCCTGATCTTCATTTATTGAATTAGAAAAATCAGTATAAGCATACTGAACACTTACCTTATCCCATTCTCCAATATTTTTTGCATATGCATTATCAATATTTATCTGATTATCTTTATATGAGATTTTTGGGTGTGGGTAATCCATTACTGAAACCCTATCATTAGCACTAGAAATAAAATTATGACCAAAGCCAAGAGTATGTCCAATCTCATGCGCAGACAACTGTCTAATCCGATCTAAAGAAGTTTCTTTTATAAGTTTTTTATTCTCTTCTGAATTAGGATTGTCTATTAGCCCACTAAGAATCATATAATCTTGTCTAACTCTTAGGCTTCCTAAACTTACTTGTCCTTTTATAATCTCTCCTGTTCTAGGATCAACAATGCTGGCTCCATAACTCCACCCTCTTGTTGATCTATGAATCCACTGAATTAAATTATATCTTACATCCATCGGATCAGCATCTTCAGGTAAAACCTCAATTCTAAAAGCATCTTTATATCCAGCACTTTCAAATGCTTGATTCCACCATTTTCCTCCTTCAATAAGAGCTGACTTTACTGGCTCTGGCGTACCATTATCTATATAATAAATAATAGGTTCTGTAGGCTCGCTTATTTCTTGATCAGGGTATTTTTTATTTAGTCTATGTCTAACTATAAATCTCTGTTCTAGCTTTTCATCAATTGGAGTTGAATAGTCATAGACTATGAAAGGATTACTTCCGCTTCTAGGATCAAATTTTCTTTTTTTATATTTATTATCAGGAAGTTCAACAAAAGAATGATGTTGATTGACAGTAATATTTGATGCTGTTGGAGTAACACTTCTAACAAGATTTCCAATAGGATTACCAGTAAAAGTTAATATTACATCAAATTCTATATTTTTTGGAAATGCTTTAGTTCTATCAAGTTCAATTGCTGACATTGATTTATTTAGAGAATAATTACCAGAATTAGAATACCTTAATCTTTGCTCAACACCATGGGCATCATTAACAAGGAAAGGTGTTAAATCTATTATGTAATTATTATTTTTTTCTTCAATTATTTCAAATGAAAACAAAACAGATCTTGCAAAAGCTTCCTCAACAGCCTTATTTTCAAGGTTATTATCAGAATTTGAAACATATCTAGTATTTGGTTGAACCATCAAAATTTTATTACCTCTTTTTGTAAAAAAAACTATTCTTGTATTACCTAGTTGACCTCTATCCAATCCAAGATCATTGTTTCCAATCCCTCTACTTAAAGAGTTTATATACAAAAATTCTTTGTCAAGATTTTTTATCTCAAGATGTATTTTACCTGAACTATTAATGTAAGAAAAATTCATAAAACCTTCAAAATCAATATTTTGAGAAAAAATTAAATTTGAAAATATAAGTAAAATAAATAGTGTTTTTTTCATGAGTAATTTTTTAGAAATATAATTTTTTTTTTTGAGATCATATAATTAATTTGAACCATGTTTTCTAAAGAAAATTTAAAGGGAATTAAAAAACGTATTGATACGTTAAGGGGGTTTCTTTGACCTAGAATCTAAAAATTCCTTACTTTCTAATTTAGAAAACAATGCTTCTGATCCAAATTTCTGGTCGAATCCTAAAGATGCAGAAAAAATTGTAAAAGAAATACAACAAATTAAATCCTCAATATCTGAATTTGAAGTTTTAGTCAATAAGTATGATGATATTACAGTTTTAGCTGAATTTCTCTTAAATAAAGAGATTAATGAAAATGAGATTAACGAGTCATACAAAGAATTAGAGAGACTTATTGAAGATATGGAATTTAGAGTGATGCTGAGTAAAAAAGAAGATTCTATGTCTGCAATTCTTCAAATTACTGCTGGAGCTGGTGGAACAGAATCATGTGATTGGGCTGAAATGCTTTTAAGAATGTATTTGATGTGGGGGGAAAAAAACAATTATAAAGTCAAAGAACTAAACAACCAACCTGGTGATGTGGCTGGAATAAAAACTGCTACGATTCAAATTGATGGTGACTTTGCTTTTGGATGGCTAAAAGGAGAAAATGGTGTTCATAGACTAGTAAGAATATCACCCTTTGATAGTAATGCAAAAAGACACACCTCTTTTGCATCTGTATATGTATATCCACTAGTGGATGATTCAATTGAAATTATGATTAACCCTTCTGATTTGTTATGGGAGACTATGAGAGCTGGTGGAGCTGGAGGTCAAAGTGTAAATAAGTTAGAAACTGCTGTAAGACTTAAACATAAGCCAACGGGTATTACAATTGAAAACTCAGAGACAAGATCTCAGTTAGATAATAAACAAAAAGCACTCATGCTACTTAAATCTCAGCTTTATGAGATTGAGATTCAAAAAAATAACGAGGAAAGAAAAAAAATTGAAGATTCTAAGAAAAAAATTGAATGGGGGTCACAAATTAGAAATTATGTATTACACCCATATAAAATAATTAAAGATGTCAGAACTGGATATGAGTCAGGTAACACAGATGCTATTCTAAATGGAGATATTAATGATTTCTTAAAATCTTATCTTTTAAGGAATGCTTAATTAAAAAGGTATATTATCCTCATCATCTTTATTTGAAGGTTCAGTAAAGTCAGTTAATTTATTATCTGAATTAAGCTTTGACTGAAATTCAAAAGGTGAATCAAAACTATCAATATCTTCAAATTTACCAAGGTTAGCAATAAATTTAAGTTTAATAGAATCTAAAGCACCATTTCTATGCTTTGCTACAATAAACTCACCTTGACCTTCAGATGGAGTTTTCATATCATCATCCCATTCAGTTATACCATAATATTCAGGCCTATATAGGAATGATACAATATCAGCATCTTGCTCAATTGCACCTGATTCTCTAAGGTCTGAAAGGATTGGTCTTTTAGTTCCACCCCTTGTCTCTACTGCTCTTGAAAGTTGAGATAAAGCAATCACAGGAATATTTAACTCTTTTGCTAATGCTTTAAGATTTCTAGAAATTGTAGATATTTCCTGTTCTCTATTACCTGCCTTGTTAGAGGATCCTAGATTCATCAACTGGAGGTAATCAATAATAATTAGTTTAATACCATGAGAGGAAGCTAATCTTCTGGCTTTTGCTCTAAGCTCAAAAATTGTTAGTGCTGCACTATCATCAATGTATAATGGTGCTGATTCAAGATCAGATACTTTTATATTTAACTGCTGCCACTCATGATCTGCAAGTTTACCAGTTCTTAGTTTATCAGACGAAAGACCAGTCTCAGATGATATAAGTCTTGTAATAAGCTGAACTGACGACATCTCAAGAGAGAAAAAAGCAACTGGTATTTTCTTCTGCACAGAAACATTTCTAGCCATTGATAAAGCCAAAGCAGTTTTACCCATACCTGGCCTTGCAGCGACAATAATTAAATCACTTGGTTGCCAACCAGATGTAAGCCTGTCAAGTTTATCAAATCCAGTTGATATTCCACTAAGACCTTCTTGTTTAGAGATTTCCTCAATTCTATTTTTAGCTTGTATTACAAGATTTTGAGCTGTTTCAGATGATCCTTTAATATTATTTTGAGCAATATCGTACAATTTTGATTCAGCTTCATCTAATAGATCTATAACATCAGTACTCTCATTATATGACTTTTGAATTATTTCATTAGAAATTGTGATTAGTTTTCTTTGAATAAATTTTTGTTGAATAATTCTAGAGTGGTATTCAATGTGGGCAGATGAAGAAACTTTCTGAGAAAGACTAATTAGATAAAAGTCACCACCAATGATCTCAAAGTTTTTATTCTTTTTTAAATCAGCTGAAACTGTAAGAAGATCAACTGGTTCTGATTCTCTAAAGAGTCTTTGAATAGATTCAAAAATTAGTTGGTGAGATCTTTTATAGAAAACTTCAGGAGAAAGAATATCAATTACCTCATTAACACCCTTTTCATCAATAAGCATTGCTCCCAAAACGGCTTCTTCTAGATCAATAGCTTGCGGTGGTATCTTGCCATCTGATAAATTAACTACAGATTGATTTTCATTTTCATAAATCTTTAAAGGGTTCCTTTTCTCCATTTAGTAAATGTATGGAAAAACATCCTCTAAAAGCTAAAAATTAAAAATGATATTTTATAAATCTTTAAACAAAAAAAATGTTGATAACTAAAGAATTTTGTTAATAGTAAATCTATGATTTAAACTTACCAATTTTTGTAAATTTTTTCCTTCTTTGAGTAATCATTTTTTTCGTAGACAATGCCTTAATTTTCTTTGTATAATAAACAATATTATCTTTTACAGATTGATATGTATCGATTGGATCATAGTGAGCACCTCCCAAAGGCTCCTCAATTATTTTATCAATAAGTTTATTTTTAAGCATATCTTTTGCTGTTAGTTTTAAAGCATCTGCAGCTAATTCTTTGTATTCCCAACTCCTC
>Ga0255761_10001690_pt1 | contig 20478 bp, 23 predicted proteins | sample 071ome_29_FD_179961 | JGI IMG/M metagenome (GOLD analysis project Ga0255761, IMG submission 179961) | Coastal salt marsh microbial communities from the Groves Creek Marsh, Skidaway Island, Georgia - 071407BT metaG (version 2) | ecosystem: Environmental > Aquatic > Marine > Intertidal zone >... | reverse complement strand
GAGTAATTGGTGAAAGAGCTCTCTTTAATTCCCCAAATCTTAACGGGCTTTTTCTTAGGTTATATGTAATAGCAATTTTCCACTTTCCACCAATAAGTTTAAGTGAATTTGTTATAGGGCAGTCAACTTTATTCATAGTATGATTTTATACACTAGTATGATTATTGTGTCTACTTGCTATTATCATTCTTTAGTCTATATTGTTTCGTAAATAATAATTCAATTAAAAAAAGGGGAAAAATTATGTTAGAAGAATTTTCAAAACAAATAAGATCAAAAGCAACAAGTGATGGGAATATAGAGCTCTCTATTGCAAAAGTAGAAAAACCAGTACCGGGAGATGATGAGGTTCTTATAGAGGTACAAGCATCCCCAATCAATCCATCAGATCTTGGTCTTTTATTAAGTTTTGCAGCTGATGTCCAAAATATTAATACAACTGGCTCTGGTGATGAAACTGTTGCAACAATGCCAGTGCATCCTGCGCTTATGGGTTCTTTAAAGCCTAGGCTTGATAAATCCATGCCCGTTGGTAATGAAGGTGCTGGTGTTATTGTTGATGCAGGGATTAATGTAAAAGATCTTATTGGTAAAACTGTTGGATTAGCAGGTGGAGATATGTATTCTCAATATAGATGTGTGCCAGCAGCAGCTTGTCTTGTAATGGAGGATGGTACAACACCAGCAGAGGCTGCATCATCTTTTGTTAACCCCCTTACTGCTTTAGCATTTGTTGAAACTATGAAAATGGAAAATCATACCGCTTTAGTTCATACTGCCGCTGCATCAAATTTAGGGCAAATGCTTGTAAAAATTTGTAAAAGCGACGGGATACCATTAGTAAATATAGTAAGAAAACAAGAGCAAGTTGATTTATTAAAATCTCTTGGGGCTGAATATGTTTGCAATACAAGTGATGATTCTTTTATGGATGATTTAGTGACTGCACTTGTTGAAACTGGGGCTACTCTTGGATTTGATGCAACTGGAGGAGGTAACAACGGAGAACTTCCAGGTCAAATTCTAGCTGCAATGGAAATTGCTGCTAATAAAAATGCCACAGAATACAGCAGGTACGGATCAGATACATATAAACAGGTTTATATTTATGGCGGTTTAGATCAATCACCAACTATTCTTAAAAGAGCTTTTGGGTTGTCATGGGGTCTTGGTGGCTGGCTCTTAACACCAATGATAGGGAAAATTGGAATGGAGAGATTTCAGGAAATGAGGCAAAGAGTTGCTAAAGAAATTAAAACAACTTTTGCTAGCTCATATGCTAAAGAAATTTCATTTGAGGAAATGCTAGATCCAGAAATAATAAGAGCATATGCGAAACAAGCAACAGGAGAAAAATATTTAGTCAATCCGCATAAGTAAGCTGTTAGAATAAGTTATGGGGAGAGATTATAGTAGCAAGAGCTACAGAACTTTTGTCTTAGTTTTATTAACTATTGTCTATGGGTTTAATTTTATCGATAGACAAATAATGGGTATTTTGGCTCCTTTTATTCAAGAGGACTTAGGCTTAACTAACACCCAATTGGGCTTGCTTATTGGTTTAGCTTTTGCTGTTTTTTATACATTTGTTGCAATACCAATTGCTTGGCTGGCTGATAGGTTTAATAGAGTAAATATCTTGTCTATAGCTTTAGCAACTTGGAGCGGATTTACTGCGCTTACTGGTTTAGCAAATAATTTTATTCAGATTGGTTTGGCACGAATGGGTGTAGGAGTGGGCGAGGCAGGTGGAAGTCCTCCATCACATTCTATTATTTCTGATATGTATCCTAAAGAAGAAAGGGCAAGTGCTTTAGGTGTTTATTCCATGGGCATACCTTTTGGTATTATGGCTGCTTATTTTGCTACTGCAGCCCTAATGGGATCTTCTGGAGATGTTGATTGGAGAGGAACTTTTATCTTTTTAGGTCTTACAGGAATAGGTTTAGCTGTAATTGTAAAGCTAGTTTTAAAAGAGCCAGTCAGAGGTGCAATGGAATTCGAAGAAGAAGTAGTGTTGAAAAAACCTCCATTCATAGATTCGTTAAAATCTTTATTAAAAATTCCAGCCTGGTGGGCAATGTGTTTTGGTATTGCTTTTGGTTCTTTTGTTTCGTATGCAAAATCTGCATTTCAAACAAAATTTTTAGTAAGTTTAGATCCAACTTTTGACTTTCAAACATTGATAATTATTCTTGGTGTCATGAATGGCATCACTTATGCTGGTGGTGCGTTTTTTGGTGCAAGGCTTGCAGATAAATGGGGTAAAAAAGATGTTCGAGCTTATGGTTGGCTTCCTGCTATTGCAATAGCCTTATGTTTACCAATCGGCATTTTATCTTGGTGGGCAACATCAGTTGAAGCCCACTTAATATATGCGACTTTATTTTTATTGCTCATTGGAATTTATTTAGGACCAAGTTTTGCTATTGCGCAAACATTAGCACCTATAAATATGCGAGCAATGTCCACCGCACTATTTTTCTTTATTTTAAACATGATAGCATTGGGTGGCGGCCCAACATTTGCTGGTTGGCTTATGGATTTTTATCCTGCTGAAAATGATCTTGAATCAATGAGGTATTCGATGACCATCACTTCATGTGTTTTTATACCATCAGTAATTAGTTTTTTAATAGTTGCAAAAGTTCTTCCTAGAGATTGGGCCGCAGCAGAAAAAAGAAATCTAGAGCTTGCTAACTCTAATTAATCTTTAACTTAGAAAAGCAAACTTAGCTAAAAATATTAAAGCTAAAAACCAGGCGCCTGAAGAAACATCACCTATCTTTCCTGAAGAAACTTTTAATGCTACGTATGCAATAAAACCAAGTGCAATTCCATTAGCAATTGAAAAAGTCAAAGGAATCATAATGATCATTATTAGAGCAGGTAAAAGTTCTGTATTATCAGACCAGTCAAGCTTTTCCATTCCACCTAACATTAAGATTGCTACATATATCAGGGCTCCAGCTGTAGCATAGGCCGGAACCATGGATGCTAATGGAGAGAAGAATATTGCAACTATAAAGAAAAGACCAATTGTAATGGCTGTAAGACCTGTCCTTCCTCCTGCTTCAACACCTGCTGAGCTTTCCACATAACTAGTAACAGGAGAGCAACCAAGAAATGATCCAGCAACACTTGCACTACTATCTGCTTTGAGCGCTTTATCTAAATTAGTAATTTTTCCAGAGTCTTCAATGAGGTTTGCTCTTGATGCCACTCCTAATAAAGTACCAGCTGTATCAAATAAATTAACGAAAAGAAAAGATATGATTACACTAATCATAGCAATATCCAATGCACCCAATATGTCTAGCTTTAATAATATTGGAGAAAGTTTTGGTGGCGCAGACACAATTCCATTGAACTGAACTAAACCAAAGATTAATCCAATTAAAGTAACTGAGAGAACTCCAATAATAATTGCTCCTGTAACTTTTCTTATTGCGAGAATTGAGATTATTAAAAAGCCTAATGCTGCAAGAAGAGTTTCAGAATTAGCAAAATTTCCTGACTTAAAAATGTTGCATCATTTTGAATAATAATGCCCCCAGTCTTTAAGCCAATAAAACCTACAAACAAGCCAACACCTGCACCCATAGCAATTCTTAGATTCATAGGAATGCTATTTAACATCCACTGTCTTAGCGGAGTCACGCTGATTATTACAAATAATATACCTGCTAAAAATACAGCTCCTAAAGCAACTTCCCAGCTATATCCCATTTCGCCAACTACTGTATAGGTAAAAAATGCATTTAATCCCATTCCAGGAGCCAAACCAACTGGCCAATTTGAATAAAAACCCATTGCAAAGCAGGCAATAGCTGCTGCTAAACATGTACCAACAAAACTAGCGCCAAGGTCCATGCCACTTGCGGCCATCATTTGTGGATTAACAAAAATTATGTAAGCCATGGTTATAAAAGTTGTTATACCTGCTATAAATTCCTGCTTAATTGATGTGCCATTTGATTTAAGCTCAAAGGTCTTTTCTAGTAATTTTGTCATGATTTTAATGGAATATAATTTACTTATTCATTCTACAATTTATAATGCGCGATTACTTTATTTGTTTGCTTTTTTATAATGTTATTTTGGCATATAAATTGCTTTCAAATACATATATATATAAACAAATATGTGCTGCAGTGACTTTGAAACACATAAGCACAAAGGGGATAACCAATGAAAACAACCAAATTAAATACATTAATGTATTTCTCTGCAGTATTTATGCTTACATTTAGTGCAAATGCACAAAATAACAATGTTATTGAAGAGGTTTTGGTTACAGCTGAGAAAAGAAGTGAAAGTCTTCAAGATATATCACAATCTGTTACAGCTTTAACTGAAGAAGAGCTAGAAATAAAAAATATAACTGATTTTGTCGGCCTAAGTGCAATTGCACCAGGTGTAACAGTTGCTAAAAATGAAGGCTATAAAACTATTATTTCCATTAGAGGTGTTGGAGATGAAACAAATCAAAATGCTATAGCAGCACCTTCAGTAGCCCTTCATATGGATGGAGTGTTTATTGCTTCTAAATTTTCCCTAAGAACTGATTTTATTGACTTAGAAAGAATAGAGGTTTTGAGGGGTCCCCAAGGAACCTTATTTGGTCAAAACTCAACTGGTGGCACAATTAATGTTATAAGTCAGAAACCGAGTTTTGATGAGGTAAAGGGAAAAGCAGATGTTTCACTGGGAAATTACGGTTTCATAAAAATGAGAGGAGCAGTAAATATTCCTTTATCAGAAAAAGTTGCAACAAGAATGTCGTTAGTCTCAACCGATAGAAATGGTTTTAGTAAAAATATTGTTAATGGACAGGACTTAGATGATGCTGATCATTACAGTTTTAGATCGGATTGGTTTGTTGACTTATCAGAAACAACAACTTTAAGAGTTTTTGGTCAATACTTTGAAGCAGATAATAATGGAGCTGCCATGAAAGGTCTTGATGATACAACACCAAACCCAAGAAGACTGGCCCAAGACTCAGACTCTGTGTATAAATTATCATCAGAAATCATTGCTGGTATTCTTGATATTGAGCTAGGTTTTGCCGATCTTAAAATTTTAGCAAGCATCCAAGAGGATGATATATATGTAAGTCGTGATAATGACAGACATAATTTTGGTGATATTCATGCCTCAGGTCCTTTGGAGGGTGTGCCATATATTGCAGCAGAATATAGGCCTGAGACCTCAATTGTCGATACAAAAACTTTAGAGTTTAATCTTATTTCAAACGAGCCAATTAATGGTAATGTAGATTGGATTATTGGCGCATTATATTTTGATCACAAAATTGCTAATGCCATATATGAGGTAAAAGATGTAAATAATATTAAGCAAATAAGTCTTATGGATGGAGCTTTTACACCATATACACATGCTCCAATTTGTGCAACTGAACCTTTTGCAGGCCCATGCTTTGCTGCATATGATGCTGAGCTTGGTTTTGTTTCCGAAGCTTATCCGTCAAGAGAATCATTATCCATCTATGGTCAAGCAACTTATAATGCTAAAGAAGACTTAAGGTATATTTTTGGACTTAGATATACAGAAGATTCATTTTCAAGTGATGTTACAAACTTTTTTGGACTTCAAAAATATTTAATTGAAGACGATATTGATGAGACAACTGGTAAATTTGCTATAGAACATGATTTAGACGATAGCACTATGGTTTATGCCTCATACACAAGGGGATTTAAGCCAGGTGGTAGTAACTTGACATTTGGATGGCCTGAGGATGATGAACAAAATTTTGGCGCTCAACCAGCTCCTCAGCTTATATTTCCTTTATTTGAAAGTGAAATAATAGATGCACTCGAAGTTGGTTTAAAGACAGATTTTCTAGATGGCAAAATGAGAGCCAATGTTTCTGCATTTGCCTATGATTATAAAAATTTACAATTCCAATCAACTGATCCAGATGTTTATAGAGGAGGTGTAGCTAATATACCAGAGTCTGAAATGAGTGGATTAGAGTTAGAATTAATAGGTATTTTGTCTGACTCTTTATCAATGGATTTAAGGGTTTCATTTCTTGATACAGAAATAACATCAGATTATGAGGCTTTAGATAATATTAAATCAGAGTTATATTTCTTTGGTGAAGAGCCTGAGAGATATGCGCAAAGAGAAAATATTGCTGGCAATCAGCTTGCTAAAAGTCCTGAGTTTACATCTAATTTTGGCATTAAATACGATGGAGAAACAAAATCTGGAATACCTTTGAGATCAACTTTAGAGGTTGTTCATAGAGGTGATTTCCAACAACGTGTTTTTAATAATCCATTTGTTGATACAGTTGATTCATATACTATTGTTAATTTAACAACTAGCTTAGAAATTAATGAGGATACTGGAGTTGATTTTATGATTTTAAATGCAGCTGATGAAGATGGTGTTAACTCCGCAATGACAGATGTTTTTGGTGTTGCAGGTACAGGTATTGAATTGATACCACCAAGACAGTTAATTTTTAGAATAAGAAAAAATTATTAAACAATATTAATTATATGAGTATGTGTTGTTATAAGGCACATACTCATATAGCATCTAATCATGGAAAAGACTTTTATTAAGGCAGATCAGCTATTAAAAGATTCCTATGAATTAGCATGGAAAGTTTTTGAAAGTGGTTTTCGTCCAAATTACATCGTTGGTGTATGGAGAGGTGGCGCACCAATAGGTATTGCAGTTCAAGAATTTTTAGAGGTTTTAGGCGTATCTTCAGACCATATAGCAATTCGAACATCATATTATTCTGGAATCAATCAAAGAAAAGATAATGTTCAGGTATACGGATTAAATTACGTTATTAGGCAATTAGAATCAGAAGATTCTCTTCTTATAGTTGATGATGTTCATGATACTGGCATATCAGTTCAACAAATAATAAATGATCTAAAGACTGCATGTAAAAAAAATACTCCTGAGATCAAGGTGGCAACCCCATATTTCAAGCCTTCAAAAAACAAAACTAATAGAGAACCTGACTTTTTTCTGCATGAAACTGATCAATGGTTAGTTTTTCCACATGAACTTGATGGACTGAGCATTGAAGAGATTAAAAAAAATAAACCTGAATTGAGAGACTTGATTGATAAAATATCGCCTATAATCAAGTAATGAAATATAGAAATCTTGGAAAGTCTGGTTTAAAACTATCAGAATTATCATTCGGTTCCTGGGTCACTTTTAATAAACAAGTTGATCATAATTCTGCGGAAGAAATGTTTGGAATCTGTCTTGATGCGGGTATTAATTTTTTTGATAACGCAGAAGGCTACGAAAGGGGCAAATCTGAAATCGTTATGGGTAAAGCTCTAAAGGCTTTAGACGCTCCAAGAGATTCATACTGTATTTCATCTAAAGTTTTTTTTGGGTCTAAAGATAATCCTTCACCTACTCAAATGGGTCTTAGCAGAAAACATATAACTGAAGCATGTCATCAAGCATTACAAAGATTGCAGGTTGACTATTTAGATCTTTATTTCTGTCATAGACCCGATCCAGAAACTCCAATAAGCGAAACAGTTTGGGCAATGCATAATCTCATAACTCAAGGAAAGGTGCTTTATTGGGGAACTTCTGAATGGAGTGAATCAGAAATAAGAGAGGCTTATATTTTTGCGCATGAGAATAATTTAATACCGCCTTCAATGGAGCAGCCTCAATATAACTTACTCGATAAGGAAAGATTTGAAATTGAATATGATGCTTTGTATAAAGATTTTGGCATGGGTACTACTACATGGTCACCACTTGCATCTGGAGCGCTAACAGGAAAATATTTAAATGGAATTCCTGATAATTCAAGAGCTAGCCTTTCTGGGTATGAGTGGTTAAAAAAATCCATGATCGAATCAGATAGGGGTCAAGAAAGAATGGTAAGAGTTGCAAAGCTAAAAGACTATGCGGATGATTTAGGTGTAAATCTAGCACAGCTTTCAATTGCTTGGTGTCTTTTAAATGAGAATGTTTCTACTGTTATTTTGGGCGCCTCAAAGGCATCTCAATTAGTTGAAAATCTAAAATGCATAGATCTTTTACCAATTTTTACAGCTGAGGTTCAAGAAAAACTTAGGAGGCTAAGTTAGGATCTTTTAGAAAGTTTTGACCAAATTCTATTGGCTAAATTTGAATTTAAAAAAGGCTTTGTAAGCTTGTAAACTCTTCCAGGAACTACATCATCTAAACCTTTCTTAGAAGCTTTTTCTGTCTCTATAACAACTTGTTCTGCACTAACCCACATCCAATTAGGTATCTTCTTTTCTAAATGATCTAAGCCTGACCTTTTATGAGCATTTGTTCTGACATATCCTGGAAGTGAAACAGTAACTTTTACATTTTTACTTTCTTTATTGACTGATCTTCCGTATGCATGAATAGCTGCCTTTGCGCTTGCATAGATTGATGATTTTGGCATTGGGGTTATTGCCCCAATACTTGAAATAATGACTGCTCTACCATTATTTTTATCTAAATGAGGTAGATATAATTGAATCATATCTATAACTCCACCACACATTAAATAGTATGATTCTTGTTTATCTTTTTTACTATAACTCTGAGCTTTTCCATTTATAGCAACACCCGCGCAAGCAATAATCAGATTAGGCTTTAGAGCAACCTCAAAGAGCCTCTCAATAGATTCTTCTTTTGTTAAATCAAATAAGAAGTTTCTTGCATTAGCCGATCCAAGTTCATGCATTGCACTATTTGATCTTTCTTCATTTCGAGAAACTATTTGTACATACCATCCATGCGCAATTAGATATTTTGCATAAGCTAAACCAATACCTGAAGATCCACCGGTAACTAGCGCAATTTTATTTTTGTACTGATCCATGAAAAATTTACTTAAACTTTGTTAATATAAAAAAGATGAAAACATTAATACCACCACCAATTGTAACCATTGTATTTTTATTTGTAATATTTTTTACAAAAGATTTGTTCAGATTTTCTGTAACACTTCCGAGTTCATTAGGATTAATAATAATATTTGCAGGACTTGTGATTATTTTTATCGCAGCAAGACAATTTAAAGCAGCTAACACAACTATTAATCCAATAAAACCTGAGAATGCTTCGGTGCTTGTAAGCAAAGGGATTTTTAGTTATTCAAGAAATCCAATGTACTTAGGGATGCTATTGATAATAATAGGCTTTTCAATAATTCATAACTTAATGGCAGTATTAGTCATTATGCCGTTATGGGTAATTTATATTACTAATTTTCAGATCATTCCTGAAGAAGAGGCTATGGAAATCCTTTTTAAAGAGGATTTTTTAAATTATTGTAAAAAGACTAGAAGGTGGATTTAATCTAATTTACCTTCAGATCTTAATTGTTCTCTTATTTTTGTAGCACTTATAGCTGAGACTGATTCATCAAATATTTCTTCTTCAAACTTATAACCAACACCTCTACCATAAGTTATATTCACAATATTAGGAACTAACATTATTTCGTATTCAATACCTCTTTTATATCCATCTTTTAGAAGACCATTTTCTATATTTTTACAAACATCATCCCAATCAAATGGATTATCATCTTGATCAATGCCACCTGATACGCCTTGAACGTCTCTGACCTGAATAATTACCTGCCCAGTTTTTGCTATGCATCTTTTAAATAATTCCTGGTGTCCATCATGCCATGGCTGCCATCTGCCTAGCATTTGTACAGTTGGCTTTTTAGGATCAAACATTTTTTAAGATTTCCTCTGCAACATCAACATGATTATGGTCATTCCACTCTTTGATATGAAAATCTACTTTCACAGGTGCTTCAAATATTTTGTTAGTGTCATCAAATCTGCTTTCAGAGATTGTATCCATCCAAATAACTATATCAGCTTGGAAATTTTTTCTTGTTTCTTTAGTGGGGCATATAAAATCACAAAGCACATATCTTCCACAAGATTTTTCATAATCAGCAATTGCTCTCATTCTCATGGATTGTCTTTTTCTTCCATTATCAGAAAAATCCCAATCATTTGCCATTTCACGAATTTTATCTGCGTTATACCATGCAGCTTTTAGCAAAGGCTGCAACCTTTCGGTTAAATATGTCTTGCCTGAGCCTGGTAAGCCCATTATTAATATTTTCATCTTTTTATAGTATAAATCGAAGATTATTCTAATACCTAAAATATTTGATATGCTATTTAAAGATAAATGAGGGAGGGTATTGTATGAGAAGAATAATTACTGGTCATAACAGTGAAGGTAAATCAAAAATTTTTATTGATTCAGGGCCGGCTAGATCAATAGGCGAGGATGTAGGTGGATTATTTGAGATTTGGAATACTAATAGCAATATCATAGATTCTGCTGACACAACTGACGTAGCGGATAGTGAGATTATTTTATCTCCACCATCAAATGGAACTAAATTTAGGTATTTTCAAATTAATCCATTGCCTGATGGGGTTCCAAGAGAAATATTAGATCAAATGGCAAAAGAGGGTTTTGCTCAGGTGCATGCTGAGCATCATTTAATAGATACAACTAAGCATCCCGCAATGCATAAAACCGAAACCATTGATTACATTATTTTATTAAAAGGTGATGTTAGTTTAATTCTTGATGAAGACGAGGTCAGGCTAAAGCCTTTTGATGTAGTGGTTCAAAGAGGAACTAATCACGCATGGGTAAATCATGGTGATGAGCCTGCATTGCTAATTGCAGTGCTGATAGATGCTGAAATTAAGTAATTAAAAGCCAGCTTGTCCTGAAGATATTTGATTATATTTTTCTTCAGTAAGTTTTTCGTACTTATCTGAATTTGGCATCATTACAAATATATCATCAGCATGCTTATCAATATGGTAGGACTCGTCTCTGAGAACATTTTTTTTCATTTTAAAAGTTCCAGTTGTATCCATCTCTTCAATAATTCTTGCAAAAACAGGTCTTGCGTACTTTGGTAGAGAAGCATTTACATATTCAGATAATTGATCCCAATCAATAGAGGATTTATTTTCGCTAACAAATGCAACCATGCCAGCTCTACCTTCACACCCAGGAACCTTTACACCATATACATTTGCCATATTTATAAACTTAGAGCCATTTAGAATTTCACCAACTTCATTAGTAGAAACATTCTCAGAGCGCCACCTAAAAGTATCACCAATCCTATCCACAAATTGATAATGAGTTTTACCAAGTGCAAAACCAACATCTACCGTTTTGATTAGATCCCCAGTGTTAAACCAAGCATCACCTTCTTCAAAAACATTTCTTAATATTTTCTTCTCGCTAGCTTGTGCATCAGTGTATCCATTAAAAACAGCGTTTGGGCCTATTTCATTTATGAGAAGCCCAGCTCTATCATCTTTAATTTCTATATACTTACCATTTTCATCTTCAATTATTTCATCTTGAGCCACATCATATTCTATTAAAGCTATTCGAGCATTTGCCATACCAATGGTCTTATCCTTATTAAGAATATTCATCATCATTGCATTTCCTTCACTAGCCCCATATATTTCTACAATTCGCTCAACCTTAAATCTGTTTCTAAAATCATCCCATAAATCAGGTCTTAAACCATTCCCTACCATTTTTTGAATTGGATTATTTTTTTCTTCAGGGCAGGGGTCTTGTATTGCTAAGTATCTACATAATTCACCAACATAAATAAATGCAGTTGTATTAAATTTCTGTGCCTCTTGCCAAAAACTTGAAGCAGAAAATTTTCTTCTTATAAAAGTAGAAGCTCCAACATGCACAGTTGCACAAACACCAAGCATTAAACCTGTAGAGTGATATAAAGGAAGGCAATTGTATAGACAATCATTATGATCCATTCGATAACCACCCTTTGTAATATTAACTGAGGCAGCTACTATCTTTACATTTGGAAAAATTGCAGCTTTTGGAACACCAGTAGTACCTGAAGTAAAAATATAAAAAGCTGTGTCTTTTGCTGTTACAGAATTAGTTTCTTCCAGATTGGATATATTGTCAGGATTTATTTTTGAATTCAGATCTACAGACCATTCAGGATTTTTATTCTCTACATTATCTTTCACCCACAAGAGATTTTCTTTATCTTTTATAATAATTTGGTCAAGTACGTCTTCTAAAGAATCCTTAAGCTCATCACCAAAAATGCATTTAATTGAATCAGAGCTATTAATACAATGAATAAGGGGATCTCCAGTTAGACTGGTATTAATCAAAACACCTACCGCTCCAAGCTTATTCAAAGCAAGAAGGCTAATAATGTATTCGGGCCTATTTTCCATAAATACAACAACTTTATCGCTATGCTTTATTCCTGCATCTCTTAGATAGGTCGCTACAGCATTTGCACGTTCGTTGGTTTCTTTGTAAGACCAAACCTGATCTTCAAAATACATAAAAGTTCTATCACTGAATTTATCAGTTGATGATTCAAATGATTTTGCTAGTGATACCACATCATCAGGTTTTGGCCATTGGTATCTTAGCAATGGAATGATATATCTAAGCTCACCAATAACCCGAAAAAATTCTTTAATTTTTCCCATTCTTATCCCCTATGTATTTGAATTACTTTTGTACCATTTTAGCAGCATCTTTTGCAAATGCTTTTGTGTCTTTTTCAGACTTCAAAAGGTTTTCAACTTTTACAGGCACCTTAATACCTGCCTGCATTCCAGGTTGCTCGTACATAGCATTTTTCCACCTTTCTAGATTTTCTAAACCATCTGTAGAAATACCTGACCACTTATGCGTTCTCACCCAGCACCAATTTGCAATATCAGCAATAGAGTAATCACCTGCAAGCCATTCATTGTCTTTCAGTTGTTTATCAAGTACTTCAAACAATCTTCTACCTTCATTTTGATACCTATCTATTGCTGGTTGCAATTTCTCAGGAAAATAGCGATAAAAAACATTTGCTTGACCCATCATGGGTCCGATACCACCCATTTGAAACATCAGCCATTCCATAACTTTATATCTTTTGGCAGTGTCTTGGGGTATAAGTTTTCCAGCTTTATCGGCAAGGTAAATCATAATGGCGCCTGATTCAAAAATAGAAAGATCATTTTCTGTATCCACTATTGCAGGAATTCTGCCATTAGGACTAATCTTGAGAAAATCTGGTTTAAACTGTTCACCCTCAGATAAATTTACAAGAATAGCCTCATAGTCCATTTGTAATGCTTCTAATAAACAAGAAATCTTATGTCCGTTGGGAGTTGGTGCAGTATAAAGTTTAATCATAGTCTCTTAATTCTATATTGAGTTGGCCTGCAAGTCCTGCTTCTCGGTGAACATGAATTTCCAGATATTCTTCATCCATCACCATATCAAACATAGCCCTTCTTGACGGATACATTGCTATTGCAACTTGATCCCATAATTCATCTATTTCTCCAACAGTAATATCTTTTACATTACCACCAAATGTCCATGAACCACCAACTTTGGCAAGCTGCTTTATAACCTCTTTTCCATATATTGCGTATGCTTCTTTACCACTTAAGTTTGTTTCTCTTCCATCTTTATACTCAGCTTTATCTTTAAATTTAAGAAGATTTAGCATATAAATTGGGCCCTCATCAACACCTTCAGATATTCTTTGAAGCTGTTCATCGCTCATGGTGACTTTATTTTCAAATTTCATTCATTTAACTCCTTATGAATAATTTCATCAGAATTTATAGGCAATATAAACATAGTGCCATCATTAGAAGAGGTCCATTCATCTCGGATATCATCTACTCCTCTATACATAATATCCTCCATCAGCTTATTTCTAGGAGCTGGAAGATGATGATAAAAAACTAGGTGTTTTACATTTGCTTCATTTGCTGCCCTAACAACTTCGACTATAGGTGTGTGATAATCTTGGATGTCTATAGTTACTTTTGCGGCCATAGTATTACCAATTCTCTCTGCATTTTTATTAATTAAATTTAATAGCTCAAGTGACATAGATTCATGAAATAGAATATCAACATTTTTAGAATTATTTACTAAGTTTTCATCGTAAATAGTATCTCCACTTATACTAATAGATCTTCCTTTGTAATCAATTCTAAATCCTAATGCAGGATCTACAGGATCATGAGATACGCTATAAGCTGTAATTTTTAAATCTCCATCATCGATTAAAATAGGGCTCTCTAAATCAACAGTGTGCGTATCAAAACCGGCTATATCCAATGGAGCAATAGTATCTCCGTGATGCTCATTTCGAAAAAAATAATCTTTTGTGTAAGCAAGCTCAATCCCATCAGTAAGCATTTGAACCCCCTCGGGTCCAAAAACTTTTTGTTTGGAATCTCTTCCTCCATTTATCCAAGTTGCTTGATGAAGATCAGCAATATCGAAGATATGATCAGAATGTAAGTGAGTATAAAAAACAGCTTCAACTCTATCCCATGGGGTATTCCAATTATTCAGATTTTCAATACTTCCACCACCTGTATCAAATATAAAAATCTTATCTCCTGCTTGAACTAAGATACATGCCTCAGCTCTACCAGGCGCAGGTATAGGAGATCTTGAACCACAAACAACAGCAGTCAGCGCATCCTCTTCAGGCAAGTAAGCTGATGGAGCTGCTATGTTCTCTATTGCTATTTCTAGCAATCGATCTTGAATTGATGGATGTCTTAACCCAAACTGAACTACAATTATTAAAAAAATAATAATTAGAACTAAATATTTAAAAAACTTTTTCATCAAACAACTCCCAGAAACTAATTAATAAGATATATTAATTCTCATTATTTGTAATGTGTATTTTTGCACAAAACATAGATATAATCTTACAAAAAATAGGGAAGTAAATATGCAGAACTTAGATTGGAGCAATCTTGAGTATTTTCTAGCTGTGGCTGAAACTGGGTCATTGAGTAATGCTGCAAAGATATTAAAAGTTAATCACTCTACTGTTGCAAGACGCATTGAAAAATTAGAAAAAGAATTAAATACTAAGCTCTTTAAAAGAAATCAAAGAGGTTATGTGCTTACAGAGCAAGGGGTTTCATTAAGAGAGGATACAAGAGTTATAGCAACAAGCGTTGATGATATTCATAGATCATTTAAATCTAAAGAAATGGATATGGTAGGAGATTTAAATATTGCTAAGACTGGAGGAGGTTCTCAAATTTTTGCGAAACTTCTTAATCAATTTCACAAGCTTTATCCAGATGTAACAATCAATATAATGAATATCGCAAATATAACTGCTTTCAAGAAATCAGATGCTGATGTTCTCCTTACTGTCACAAGAAATCCACCTGAAAATTATGTCGGTAAGAAATTTGTAACTGATTTGTATATCTGGGGATCGAAAGAATATATTAAGAAGAATAAATCTAAAAAATTAGAAGACTTAGATTGGTTAGTTCTTGTCGATGATTCACAGAACATGAATCCTGAAAAAGGGTTGCGTGCACTTGTTAGCGATCCTAAGATTGTTATGAGATCTAACTCGATTTCAGAGCTTCAAGATTATGTCGAGGCAGGCATGGGGGTATCAATGTTTAATAGGATTTCAATCTCTGATAGGTCAAATTTAGAGAGATTTAAACCAGAAATATACAAGTTTGAGTGGGAGCTATGGTTGCTTTATCACCCAGATTTAAGAGACAACCATAAAATAAAAACTTTCATAGAATTTTTTTCAAAAGGAGTAGAGTCATGGACAGAATAGATAAAAATATAGATGTAGTAATTCTTGGAGCATCTGGCTATACAGGAAAAATTGTATATGAGTATTTTTTAGATAAATATAAAGATTCTTCATTAGTTTTTGCTATTGCTGGAAGGAATATAAAAAAACTAGAGGATGTTCAAAGCTCTCTTAATGATCAGGGTAATACAAAAATTCTTAGGATAGATACAGACTCCAATGAGGATATTGAAAATTTAGTTAAATCAACTAAATGTGTTTTAACTACTGTTGGACCATATCAACTATACGGAAGTAAGTTAGTAGAAGCATGTGCAAAGCATGGAACCGATTATGTTGACCTTTGTGGAGAGCCGGGTTGGATGCATGAAATGATAACATCTCATAAAAATTTAGCTCAGTCTTCTGGAGCTAGAATAGTTTTTTCATGTGGTTTCGATAGCATACCTTTTGATTTGGGTGTGTGGTTTGTTCAGCAAGAAGCTTTAAAGCAAAAAGGTAAAACTTCTAATCATGTGAGAGCAAGAGTAAGAGCTATGAATGGTCAATTTTCAGGTGGCACCATTGCATCGCTAGGCGCAACAATGGCAAAACTTAAAACTAATCCTGAGCTTTTTGCTGTATTAGCAAACCCATTTTCTTTATCAGAGGGTTTTGAAGGCCCAGAGCAGCCAAAGGATAACAAGCCAATATATGATGATGCAATGCAATCATGGGTTGCACCATTTTTCATGGCACCAATTAATACAAAAAATGTTCATAGAACTAATTATTTGCTTGACCACATTTATGGTGAAGACTTTCAATATAATGAAATGTGGGCAACAGGTGATGGCGAAGCAGGACAGCAGATGGCTGCTGGAGTTGCATCTGCAAACCCTTTTGGTGGAGGAGAAGGTACACCACAACCAGGAGAAGGACCAACAAGAGAACAAAGAGAAAATGGAAATTATGATGTTGTTTTTTATGCAGATTTTGATGATGAATCCATTACTGCCTCAGTAGCTGGTGATATGGATCCTGGTTATGGATCTACTTCAAAAATGATTGCTGAAAGTGCTTTATGTTTGCTTGATCAAGCTAAGGATGTACCTGGTGGCATCTATACTCCAGGATCATGTATGGCAGAGGTTTTAATAAATAGACTAGAAGATAATGCGGGCTTAACATTTAAAGTTGAATAAATTGTTAGATAAAAAATTATTTCATAATCCAAGATGCAGTAAATCAAGACAAGCACTTGCTTTACTTGAAGAGCACAAAGTTGAATTTGAAGTATTTTTCTATTTAAAGGAGGAGCTCAACAGGGCTATCATTAAAGAGCTTCTTTCTAAATTAAATTTAGCACCAAGAGATTTATTAAGAAAAAGTGAACAAGCATACAAAAATCTTAATTTAAGTGATATAAATATTTCAGATGAGAAAATTATTGATGCAATGATCAACTATCCAAAATTAATAGAGAGGCCGGTTTTTATAAATAAGAAAAAAGCAATTATTGGTCGCCCACCTGAGGAGGTATTAAAAATTTTATGACTGTAAATACTAGTTTCACATTACCCTCGGGACTCACTTTAAAAAACAGAATAATCAAATCTGCTCTTACAGAAGGTATTGCAGACGCTAATAATTTTGCTAACCAAAGACACATAAATCTTTACTCAAAATGGTCTGCTGGAGAAATGGGAGCTTTATTAACTGGTAATGTTCAGGTTGATAAAAGATTTTTAGAAGGGCCAGGCAATGTGGCCATTGAAAAGGGCACAGTTGATAAGCAATTTGACTATCTTAAAAGATGGGCTGAAGCAGCCTCTAAAAATAATACACAAGCTTGGATGCAGATAAGCCATGCTGGAAGACAAACCCCAGAAGGTATTCATCCATCTCCATTTTCTCCATCTGATGTGCAATTAAAAATTCCTGGAAAAAAATATGGTAAACCAACACCGATGACAACTTATGACATTGAAGATGTTATTGAAAGATTTGTCTTTACAGCAAAAATTGCTAAGGAAGCAGGTTTTTCAGGTATTCAACTTCATTCAGCACATGGATACCTACTATCACAGTTCTTGTCTCCTGATATAAATTTAAGAGAAGATGATTGGGGTGGCTCTATAGAAAATAGATCAAGACTTTTAAGAACTATAATTAAAGAGTGCAGGAGTGAATTAGGTCAAGATTTCACAATAAGTGTAAAATTAAATTCAGCTGATTTTCAAAAAGGTGGTTTCTCTCCAGAGGATTCTATTCAAGTTGCCAAGTACTTAAATGAACTAAGGATTGATCTTTTAGAGATTTCTGGGGGTACCTATGAGCAACCCAGGCTAATAGGTAATGACAACATAAGCATTAATCCAAAACGAAGTCTGCCAAGAAAAGAAAGCACAATTGCGAGAGAGGCATTTTTTTTAGACTATGCTGCAAAAATGTCAGCAGTAATTGAAATACCTTTAATGGTTACAGGCGGCTTTAGAACTATGGAGGGTATGAAACAAGCTCTTGAGTCAGGTGCATGTGATCTTGTCGGTATAGGAAGACCCATATGTGGAAATCCATACTCAGTAAAAGAAATGCTAGAGGGTGATGAAGAATCATTACCCTCATATGAAAAAACATTGAGGATTGGACCTGGGCTTCTATCATCAAAAAGTCCCATTAAACTAATTCAAGCACTAAATGCCTTTTCTCAAATGGCATGGTTTTATACGCAAATAAAAAGAATGGGGGATGGTAATGAGCCAAATTTAGAATTGAAAATATTCAAAGCATTTAATATTAATAACAAAGATGAAGAAAATTCTCTTAAAAATATCAAAGATACGGCATGATAAAGCTCATATGGACCACAGTATTTCTTTTCAGTATTCCAGTATCTCAGGCAAGTGATATACATGATTGGGATTTGATTACAGACCAAGTTATGGGTGGTAAATCTGAAGCAATGATAAATATTAAAAACTGGAACTATGTTTCGGATAATGTCATGGGTGGCAAGTCATCAGGTGCTCTAACCGACAACAAAAAATATATTTCAATGCAAGGCAATGTAACCACACAAAATAATGGTGGTTTTATTATGGTAAGAAAGAAAGTCAAAAAAATTGCTTCAGATAAAACTGGTGTTAGGTTAACTGTAAGAGGTAATGGAGAGAAATATATACTATATGCAAAAACTAGACGCAGCTTTCCATGGAATTTTTATGGAGCTGAATTTGTAGCAAATGATGAATGGCAAACTTTAGAGATACCATTTGAAAATATTTATGCTTTTGGATATGGATCTCAATATAAAGTAAAGCCTTCAAGTTTAGGCTTTCTTGGTGTTATGGCATATGGCGATCTCGATGCTCAAATAGATATTCTAAATTTTGAAATATATTAATGAAATTTAGCTCATCTGATCATAGATATATGACAAGAGCTATTGAACTTGCAAAAGAATCCTATAAAAAAAAAGAAGTTCCCGTAGGGTGCGTAATAGTCTTAGATGAGGAAATTGTTGGAGAGGGTTTTAATAGAGTTATTGCTCAGAAAGACATAAGCTCACACGCAGAGATAAATGCAATTAAACAAGCAAGCAAAAAAATTGATAATTATCGTTTAAATAATTGTGTTATGTATTCAACTTTAGAGCCTTGTCATATGTGTGCAAAAGCAATAATTGATGCAAGAATTAAAAGATTGATATTTGCTACAGAAGAGCCAAAACATGGCAGCATAGTATCAGTTGATAATTTTTTTGATAAATCTTATTTAAATCATAGCACCTCTTATGAATCAGGATTATTAAAAGAGGAGTCAGCTTTATTACTAAAATCTTTTTTTAAAGAAAGAAGATAATTTAAAGAACTTTTTCCATTCTAGTATGGGGTATATTTGTTGGAGAATTATATTTATGAATTGGCTTGTACCCGTTTCTTAAATATAAATTCATCGCATTATTTCTTGCGTTTAGAAAGATTTTTTTAAGGGTTTTTTCTTTAGCAATTCCCTCAAGATAATCTAATATTTTTGCACCCAAACCAAGATTTCTATAATTTTCATCAACTGCCATATATCTAATTTGACCAACCCCATTTTCATAATGCAGTCTGCCACAACCAATTATTTTATTTTCGTGATAAATAACAGCATGTTCAGCAATTTCTTCATTACCATCTGTATTTGAATCAAAAGACATTCCAAGCGGCTTTCTGAGAACCTCCCATCTAAAATAAAGATATTTTTCAAACTCATCTTTATTTTTAGGCGATCTTATTAGGATTTCTGAATAAAATTTATTGTTTATAAGGTTACCCATACTGGACAATGATCAGAGGGCTTTTCCATGGCTCTGGCAACATGATCAATCCCGGTATCTTGGATGGTTGATTCTAAGTTATTAGAGACCAAGATATGATCTATTCTCAAACCTCTTTTAGGGTTGTCATCAAACATTCTAGACCTATAGTCAAACCAAGAGTAGGTTATTCCATCATCTGGATTTTGAACCCTCCATGAATCAACAAATCCTAAATCTTTAATACTATTCCACATTTCAAGTTCTTGAGGTTGAAAAGATGTTTTACCATCTCTTAGCCACCTTTTAACATTTTGCTCACCTATGCCTATATCTAGTGGATTAGGTGCAACATTAAAATCTCCCATAACTATAATATTGTCCTGTTCCTTTTTTAAACTACTGATGTGACTATGAAGATCGTCATAAAATTTAATCTTTTTTGGAAATTTAGTTTCATGTTTTATATTTTCTCCTTGTGGGAAATATCCATTAAGAATATCAATAGTCCCATTTT
>Ga0255761_10001687_pt1 | contig 20490 bp, 21 predicted proteins | sample 071ome_29_FD_179961 | JGI IMG/M metagenome (GOLD analysis project Ga0255761, IMG submission 179961) | Coastal salt marsh microbial communities from the Groves Creek Marsh, Skidaway Island, Georgia - 071407BT metaG (version 2) | ecosystem: Environmental > Aquatic > Marine > Intertidal zone >... | reverse complement strand
TTATGTTTTGGATGTTGTAGAAGCAATGATTCTATCTAGCAGATCAGAGGATAATTTATTTTTAAATATCGGTACGGGAGTTGAAACTTCAGTTAATCAATTAGTTGAAATAATGAAGGATAAATTTAATTCTGATATTGAGCCAATTTATCAAGATGCAAGAGAAGGAGAGCTACTAAGAAGTGTTCTTGATAATTCACAAGCTCTAGCAACTATTGGATGGAAACCTGTTTATGACTTAAATGCTGGTATGGAAAAAGTCGTTGACTGGCTTAAAGCCTAAAGAAAAAAATCTTCATCTTTTTTTCTTATTAAATCTTTAGCATTATTTTTTGAATCCCTGTAATTTACTCCTCTCAATATCGCAATTGGTATATTTAAAGTTTTTTCCATCACTAGTTCTGCAGATGATGCAATTTCATCAATAATTGCTATTTCAGTTGCATTTAATTCGTTCTCAAAAGTATCAGTTGAGCCTATATAGCTAACTAGTGGTTCAATTCCTGATGAGCCAATTGCAAAATTTACCTGACCAACCCTCCACGGTCTACCAAATGTGTCAGAGATTATTACTGCAACTTTTTTTTGTAGCTTTGTATATATTTGTTCACGATATTTGCTAGCAGACCTGTCAGGATCAATTGGCAATAACAAAGCATGTCCATCTTCAATATTTGATTTATCTATACCAGCATTAGCGCAAATAAATCCGTGTTTTGTTCTAGCAATAACAAGATCTCCTCTTTTTCTAATTATTTCGGTTGATTCTTCAGCAAGTAATTCTTCAAATGAAGTATCTTCTAAATTCCTAAGTCTTGACTCACTTTTTGAAACTATTTTCTGGGTTAATACAATAATGTCATTTTCTTCAATTGATATATTTGAATCTTCAAGACTATTGATAAGTAACTCTATTAGATCGTCACCAGCATTAATTTCTGGAAAATTTTTTACGGGAATTATTGTTATTTCACTCATAAGTTTGTATCTTATTTACTAAGTCAACTGAATCAGATTTTGACCTAAATAAAATGTTTTCTTCAACCACATTATTTGATCTATCTCCATCACCATGTTGCACGATAAAGACATCTACCAAATCTTTATAAAATTTCTTCAAACCTTTTAAATCTGGTGAAAATCCCATATCCAAGAAGTTCTTTACAGAAGGACCTTTTATTGCAGATTTACCAATGAAAGGACTTATTAAATAAACTTTTGGATGATTTAAAAGTTCGTTTCTAATTTTGCTTAAGGATAAAATTGGACCAATTGAAAGTATTGGATTTGATGGTCCAACAATTACTAATTCAGAGTTTCTAATTGAGTTTATTACTTCATTAGGTACTGATGCTTTTTTTGATCCCTCGTAGCCAACTTTACTTAATCTTGGTTTTGCCTTTTTTTTCACAAAATAGTCCTGGAAGTTTAACTTTTTACCATTCTTTGTATATAGTTTTGTTTGCACGAGGTCATTAGTCATTGGTAAAATTTTGCAATTTAGTTCAAATTGTTTAGATAATAAACTAGTTATTTTAATTAAATCTTTTCCTTCGTTTAAAAGTTGTGATCTAAATAAATTAGTAGCTAAATCCCTATCTCCAATTTTAAAATCAATATCGTAAAATTCATTTAGATGAGAATTAACAGTGAATTTGTCATCTTTTATACCCCAACCAAATTCTCCCTCAATTTCAGCAAGTCCGTAGATAACAGAATCAATATCTGGGCATAGATAAACTCCATGAATGAATTCATCGTCTCCAGTATTTACAATTATTGCTAAGTCTTTTTTGTAAACTTCATAAAGCCCTTTAGCAAATTTAGCACCACCAATACCACCACTAAGGTAGGTTATTTTATTTTTCACCTTCACTACATCTTTTCAACTAAAATTTTAATTATGATTGATAAAGATATTCTAGAAGGAATTTCAGAACTAAATGAATCTGATTTGAAGAGATTAAAGCTATTGATTGATAATAAATTGGATCTAGAAAATCAAACAAAGGTTTCATTTCGTACAAAATCTATTAAGTGTGGAAAAGAGGCTTGCCAAACTTGTCCGCATGGACCCTATTGGTATGCAGAGTGGACTGAAAATGGTTCTAGAAAAACTAAATATTTAGGAAAGCAGTTAGATGAAGAATAGTCAAACTTTTCAAAAATTCTTTAACCCAAGACTTCTATATTTTGCTTTGTTGTTGGTTTTTCTAAGAATTGATTTAAGTTTTTTGAACACCCTTCCAACTGGCGGTGACATGGGTGCACACATAGTTCCTACAAAATTCTTTGCAGAAAACTTTTTTACCAATTTTCAGCTGAGAGGTTGGTCAAATGATTGGTTTGCGGGTTATCCTTTGTACTATTTTTATTTCCCGCTACCACCTTTAATTACAAGTATTTTAAATTTTGTTTTACCATTTTCGATTTCTTTCAAGTTAATGGTTGTGTCGACACAAATTCTTTTAGTTTTATCTATTGAATTATTATTCAGAAGAAATAGTACTTTTTCAACTTTAGGCTTTGTTGCTGGTTTACTTTTTTTACTAACAGAATCGTTTACTATTTTTGGAGGTAATTTAGCTTCTTCTCTAGCTGGGCAGTATTCCTACACCTTATCTTTGGCATTTTGTAATTTGTCTATTTATTTTTTAACAAAAAGTAAGAATTCAAACAATACACTTATTAGTTCTATTTGTCTTGGTTTTGCACTTTTATCGCACTTGATACCATTTTTAATTTATAGCCCTATTTATCTATTTTATTTTTTAATTAAGAAATCCTCAACAAATGAAAAAGTCATAGCTTTTCTAATATTCAACTTTTTGACTCTGGATTTTTCGGTCTCTTTATTTACAAATCTTGAATTTACAACAAATATGACGTACGCACCATACTCGAGTTTTTCAGATTTAATTAAAATTGACATACTTCCACTAGTTCTGATTTCTTTCATATATTTAATCACTAAAGATATGTTTTCTATGTTGAGGGAAAATATAACTTCTGTTTATTTAGTAATTATTTCGTTATTGCTATTCTTTTATGGTCCCGAAAGTGCACTTTGGAATGGTCGTTTAGTTCCTTTTTTTAATTTAGGAATTATTATGTTCTTTTTTAATCAATGTGCAAAACAAAATAGAAGCTCTTTTAAAAGAATTGGAAATAAATTAAATTTACCAATACTACTCCCAGCTTTAATATTTTTAGTTTATAAATATGTTGATAAGTGGTCAGAATATTATTTAGAAACTTCGTGGGTTATTGTCTCATTGATTTCATTGTTGTTTTTACTGGCAATCTCAAAAAATCAAAATTTAACAGCGACCTTCTTAATTGCTTTAACTTTAGGAAGTGTCTCATATTTACCACACTGGGTTAATTGGAATTTTACTGGTTACGAGAACAAATCATCATGGGGAGATATAGAGAGCCTTTATAGTGTTTTGAATAATTTACCTCCAGGAAGAATAATGTGGGAGCCAAACTCTGATTTAAATAAATATGGTACTCCAATGGTTTTAATGACTATACCTATGTTCACACACCACACGAGCATGGAGGGTTTGTATTTTGACTCAAGCATAACAACACCTTTTCACTTTATAGCAGTTTCTGGTTTGGCGGAAAGACCGTCTAATCCAGTTGGAGGCCTTTCTTATATAAATGGAAACTTTGACAAAGGTATGCGAATGATGAATGATCTTGGTATTGATTACTTCATTGCCTATACAGAAAATATTAAAGATAAAGCAGATAGAGCTATTGAATTAGAGTTAATTGCCGAGACAGAAGTATTTAAAATTTATGATGTAAATTCTCAAAAAGTTGAACTAATTACCAAAAGTTTACTAAATTTTGATTCGCCTAGTTTTAAATCAAGAATTTCAAGTTCATTAATCAAAGATTTTAACGATCAGAGTTTTTTTGACCTTGCTGTTGAAAATTTTCTAAACGATTCAAATTTTAAAGTAATAGAGAATTTAGATTTTTTAGACTATGACAGTCAAGATTATACAAGATTAAAGATTACTAATCTAAATATTGATAATGAACAAATTACTTTTACAACTAATAAAGTAAATTATCCACATTTAATTAAAGTATCTTATTTTCCTAATTGGCAAATCAAGGAAGGGTATGGACCATATAGAGTATCACCTTCATTTATAGCAGTTGTTCCAACATCATCAGATGTAAAACTTGTTTTTGAGACTGGTTTTTATGAAAAAATATTAGATACGGTATCAATTATTAGTCTTGGACTAGCATTATTTTTATTCAGAAAAAAACATAAAGAAAATGTTTAGTTTTTTTAAAAAGAACAAAAAAAATTTTCAGGAATTATTGAAAACATATGTGGTTGGGATAATCAATCTTATAATTGGATTAAGCCTTACTTATATTTTTCAATTTTTTGTTTTTCAATTTATTTCTTTTCCATTAAGAACCTACCTAACGAATGTGACTTCATTTTCTATTGGTGTGGTTATTTCTTACTATCTATCAAGACTCATTATTTTTAATCTAAAATTGTCTGAAGGAAAACTTAAAGAATTTCTCAATTTTCTTAGTGTAAATTTAATTAGTCTTGTAGTGCCTAACTTAGTTTGGTTTGTGATTAATTTATTTAATTCAGAATGGCAACAAGATGAAGTAGCTTTTCTTGTTATTACTTTTTTAATTAATGGTTTTATTCTGCCTTTAAAGTATTTATTTTATAAATTATTTGTCTTTAAAGATTCTTTATAAAATACAGTTTTTAATTTGATTAAGCTTTTTATAGTTCTTGGTATTCTTTTATAAATCACAGAAACACTGGGTCTAATTTCATTCACTATTGCTGGAACTTCTCTAATTTTCTTACCGCTTTTTTCGATTCTTATAAGCAATTCAGTATCAAAAATATCTTGAGTAGAAACTACAGTATTAATAAATTCATCTATGCATTGTTTTTTAATTGCTTTCATACCGTGAGTATCTGAAAGAGAGGTGTTAAACAGAAATTTTAAAAGGAGTACAAAACTGTTAGTTGCAATTTTTCTCACAAATCTTCTACCATCATTTGACTCAGCTAATCTTTTAGAGGCTGTAATCGCAGAAAACTTATCGTCCAAACACAAAGCTTCATTTAAAAAATTCTCAGAATAATAATCTATATCGAATGAGACAACCAACTGATTTTTAGCTTCAACAAAGCCACTTTTAAGTGCCATTCCATAATTAGGTATATCCGAATGAATCACTCTAATTTCTTCATGTTTGCTTGAAATATTTTTTGATATTTCCAATGTCGAGTCGGTTGAACCATTTTCTGAAAGAACTATTTCAAAATTAAGCTCAGTTCTTTTGCAAATTGAGAGTATGTTATTAACAGATTCCTCAAGAATTGCTTCTTCATTGAATATTGGTATGACAACTGAAAAAGAATTGAAACTAAACTTTGATTTCATGATGATTACAATAATTACATAATGGACAAAAATAAACTAGATTTAATTTTTAAATCTTATGACATTAGAGGTGTATTCAATGAAGAGATAACGCCTTCAGATGCTTATAAAATTGGAAAAGCGTTTTCAAGTTTTGTTCAGTCTAAAGAAATAATAATTGGGCATGATGGAAGGCTTTCAAATTTAGAAATGTATTCAGCTGTTTCAGCCGGAGTAAGAAGTAACGGTTCAAATGTTAACTACATAGGGCTAGTTCCAACAGATGTTGTGTATTCTGTATCAGGTCTATTAAACTTGCCAGGCATAGTAATTACAGCCTCACATAATCCAAAAGAATACACAGGCTTAAAACTTTGCAATTCAGGTGCTGTTCCAATTGGTGAAAACTCTGGCCTTTTAGAAATAAAAAGGGATGTGTTAAATATGCATCATGAAGAGATTTTATTTACTGAACCTCAAGAACCAAGTTCAATACAAATATATTTTGATCACATTAATAATCTTGTAAATCCTACAGAATTATCAAATGAAATTCACTTTGGAATTGATGGCGGCAATGGAGCGATTGGTTCAATAATTGAAGATCTAAAAAAACAATACAATTTGAACTTTGAATCTTTATATCTAGATGTGGATGGAAGTTTCCCAAATCATCCAGCAGATCCGTCTGACGAAAATAATTTACAAGATTTAATTAAATTAGTAACAACAAAAAAATTAGATTTTGGGGTAGCTTTTGATGGGGATGCAGATAGAGCAGTATTTGTTGATGATAGGGGAAAAGTTATTTCTGGTAGCATGATGACAACGTTTATTGCAGATTATTTAAATACAAAAAATAATCAATTAAAAGTTGTTCATAATGTAAACGTATCTCCACATGCTATAAATTTGTTAAATGAAAAAGGTATTGAACTAATTAGAACAAAAGTAGGACATTCGAATATTAAAGCCGTAATGAGAAATGAAAATGCAGATTTTGGGGGAGAACATAGTGCTCATTTTTACTATAAGGAAAACTTTTTTGCGGATTCCGCAATTCTTACATTGTTAGTATTTTTGAGTATTGTTTCTGAAAAAAAGAAAAGCATAAATGAAATGATATCTGCATACAATTTTCCACCATGTAGTGGTGAAATAAACTTTAAAGTCGATAATATTCAAACTTCAATAAATAATATAGAAAATATTTTTGATGGAGATTTTGATTACTTAGACGGACTGTCATATTTTGGTAAAAATTTTTGGTTTAACATCAGGGGTTCAAACACTGAACCTAAGCTAAGAGTTAATGTTGAAGCTGAGACCGAAGAATTGTTAAGCGAGGTTTTAGAAAAAATTTCAAGTAACATATAGGTTGAAATGATAGAACACGTATACAATCTTGGAAATCAAATAAATAAAGAGTTGCTAGTTTCAGATAATTTTGAAACTCCAGATTATCAAAACTTATTAATTGTAGGCATGGGAGGATCTGGTGTGGCTGGAGATATTCTCAAGTTAGTACTTAATAAATACTCATCAATTAATGTTGAGGTATCGAAAACTTATGGAATTCCATCACATTTGCTCAAGGCTAAACCAAAGTGTTTATTTCTATCATACTCTGGAAATACAGAAGAGACTATTAGCGCTGTCAATGAAGCTCTTGAACAAGGTTTAGATTGGTTTGCAGTTGCAAGTGGAGGGGAACTTCTAAGCATTGCTGAAGAAAATAATAAACAATATGTAAAAGTTCCAACAGGACTTCAGCCTCGAGCTGCACTAGGCCATATGGCACGCGCAGTTTTACATTTCATTCCTGAGAACATAGAGTTTGATTTTAAAACTTCATGTGATGATGTACAGAGTCACATCAATGAACTTTTAGAAGAAAATTCTCAAAGTGACATATTAGATTTGTCAAAAAGATTGGCTTCTGAAATCGGAAATAAGACTGTTGTAATTTACGGAGGAACTCCGGGTAGTTTTCTCGCTGCTCAAAGATGGAAAACTCAAATAAATGAAAATGCTAAATCAAAAGCATTTGTTGGTTATATGCCAGAAATACACCATAATGAGATTCTTGCTTGGGAAGCAGACAAAAATGGTTCAAAGAATAATTTTTATTTAATTTTTCTTAGAGATGACCAAGAAACTGATCAAGTCAAAAAAAGGTTTGAATTTACAAAAAAAATAATAGGTGATGATGTAAATATTTTCGAAGTCGAAAATATAGAATCCGAAAATTTAGTTAAAAAATTATTTCATTTAATCTTGTATGGTGATTTAGTAAGTGTGTTTATGGCTGATAATCTAAGCATTGACCCTTACGACATCACTAATATAGAAAATTTAAAGTCAATGTTGAAAGGTAATTAAATGTCAAGCATTAAAGATTCAAATTTAGCCAGTGAAGGTGCGGCTGAGGTAAGTTGGGCACAGAGGCAGATGCAAGTTTTGGAGGAAATCAAATCTGAGTTCGCTGAAAAAAAACCTCTTGAGGGATTAAACATTGGTGCATGTATGCACGTTACCAAAGAAACAGCAAATTTAATGCTAACTCTTAAAGCTGGAGGAGCTAACGTTGCGCTTTGTGCTTCAAATCCACTTTCGACTAAAGATGCTGTTGCAGCATACCTTGCTGAAAATGAAATTGAAGTACATGCTATTCGAGGCGTATCAAACGATGAGTTCTTTAAACATTTAAATCTTGTATTAGATACAAAACCGGATATAACCATGGATGATGGTGCAGATCTTGTTAATCTCTTGCATACTTCTAGAGAAGATTTACCAATACTTGGATCTATGGAAGAGACAACCACAGGTGTTATTCGCTTAAAATCAATGGAAAAAAATAATAAATTACGTTTTCCAGTTGTTGCTGTGAACGATTCTGATACTAAGCACCTCTTTGATAACCGATTTGGCACAGGCCAAAGTTCAATGGACGGAATTATTAGAGCAACGGATTTATTAATTGCAGGTTTAAATGTGGTTGTATTTGGTTTTGGAGATTGTGGAAAAGGTGTTGCTGAGAGAGCATACGGTATGGGGGCAAAGGTTACAGTTGTAGAACCAGACTCAGTGCGAGCTCTAGAGGCGTTGATGCATGGTTACGAAGTAAAAACTAGTTTAGAGGCATCCAAAATTGCAGATGTAATTGTAACTGTAACGGGTAATCGACATGTCGTAGATGTACATCATTTCGATGCTATGAAAGATGGTGTCGTTTTAGCAAATGCCGGTCACTTCGATGTGGAGATTAATCTTGTTGAGCTAGAAAACATATCTACAACTGTTAATCGTATCCGTGAGCATGTAGATAGTTATGACTATAAAGGTAAAGAAATCCTTGTTCTTGGAGAAGGAAGGCTTGTAAACTTAGCAGCTGCAACTGGACACCCTGCATCAGTTATGGACATGTCATTTGCTAATCAGGCTTTAGCTTCAGAGTGGATTAAAGATAATTACAAAGACTTAGAAAATAAAGTTTACACATTACCAAAAGCTGTTGATCAAAAAATTGCTGCTACAAAACTTAAACTTATGGGTGGCCAATTAGAAGTCCTTACGGAGGATCAGGTTTTGTATCTAGATTCTTGGGAGTTTGGCACTAGCTAGAGTGAACGTTTTTAAAAAAGTTCTATCTGTTGGAAGCGGTAAACTTGCATCAGAACTAAATTCTGTTGTCGATAAAATCAATGCAAAAGAATCTGAATTTGAACAATTAAGTGACGATCAGATAAAATCAGGATTTCAAAATTTATCAAAACAATTAGAAAATGGTGTTGAATCTATTGAAGTAGATTCTTTTGCTTACATTCGTGAAGCATCAAAAAGAACATTAGGTCAGAGACATTATGATGTTCAATTGTTTGGCGGACTAGTCTTGTTGAGAAGTAAAATTGCAGAAATGAAAACTGGTGAGGGTAAAACTTTAGTCTCAACTCTTCCAATTTCAACTATGGCTTTGTACAACAGAGGAGTCCATGTTGTAACTGTCAATGATTATTTGTCAAAGAGAGATGCAGAGTGGATGGAGCCAATCTATAACTTTTTAGGACTCGAAGTTGGATTGGTTTATTCAAATCAAGATAATTTGGAAAAAGCAGAAGCTTATAAAAAACACATAACTTATGGAACCAATAATGAATTTGGTTTTGATTACTTAAGAGACAATATGGCAATTTCAAAAGAACAACTTGTTCAAAGAGAGTTATTTTATAGCGTGGTTGACGAGGTTGACTCCATTCTTGTGGATGAAGCCAGGACACCTTTGATTATTTCAGGAAAGGTATCTGATTCAACAAAGTGGTATCAAGATTTTTCAAAAATTGTTAAAGGTATGAAACGAGATATTCACTTCGAAATCGACGAAGCTAAAAAACAAGTGCATCCTACAGAAATTGGTGTTGAGTACGTAGAAGGAAAGCTTGGAATCAATAATCTTTATGAAAATACAAAAACAAATTTAATACATTATCTTACTGCAACTTTACGAGCTCATACAATCTTTGCTAAAGACGTTGATTATATTGTTTCAGAAGGTCAGATTAAAATTGTTGATGAATTTACTGGTAGAGTCCTCGAAGGCAGAAGGTATTCTGATGGATTACATCAAGCACTTGAAGCAAAAGAAAATGTAAGGATTCAAGATGAAAATCAAACCTTAGCTTCAATAACTTACCAAAATTATTTTAGAATGTATGAGAATCTTTCAGGAATGACAGGAACAGCTAAAACTGAAGAAGCAGAATTTATCCAAATTTATAATTTAGAAGTAGTTGAGGTTCCAACAAATGTTCCAATACAACGTATTGATCAACAAGATGCTGTTTATAAAACAACAGATGCAAAATTAGATGCTGTTATCCAAGATGTAGTCGAACGAAATAAAAATGGTCAACCTGTCTTACTCGGTACCGTCTCTGTTGAGGCATCTGAAATACTGTCTAAACGATTGACTGAAAAAGGTATCATTCATAATGTTTTAAATGCAAAAAATCATGAGCAGGAAGCGCAAATAATTTCTCAAGCAGGTAGAAAAGGCTCAGTAACAGTTGCAACTAATATGGCTGGAAGAGGTGTTGATATTAAACTTGGAGGAAATGCTGAGGAAATGGCAATGCAAAAACACCTCAAAGACAGTTCGGAATTCAACCAAGATGAATTTGAAAAAATTATCTCAGAAATTCAAAAAGAAGTAGAAATTGAAAAACAAGAAGTGCTAGATATTGGTGGGTTGTATGTACTTGGTACAGAAAGACATGAATCAAGAAGAATTGACAATCAGCTTCGAGGAAGATCTGGAAGACAAGGAGACCCTGGTGAATCAAGATTTTTTATATCTTTACAAGATGAGTTAATGAGAAGATTTCAAGGTGAAAGAATTGAGTCGATTATGAATAGACTAAATCTACCTGATGAAGAGAGAATAGAGCAATCAATGGTTACAAAGAGTATTGAAAGAGCTCAAGCTCAAGTTGAATCTTTAAATTTTGAAATTAGAAAAAATGTACTTAAATTTGATCAAGTACTCAATCAACAAAGAGAAGTAATTTATAAGTGGAGAAAACAACTACTTCTCGCAGATTCTATTAAGAAACTGATTACTGATTGGTTGGATGATGTAATTAGTCAGGTCTCTTCTAATTTCGAAAATTTGAAATCAACCTATGAAACTCTAGAAGAATTTGAGTCTTTGGTATCAGAAGAGCTATCAGAATTATTAAGCGATTCGTCAAAAAATAAACTCTTAAAAGGAATAAAAATTGATGATAGCTTAGATATTTATTCAGAATTAAAGTTGTTATTTGACCAAAATAGTCAACAAGATGAGAACAATTTTTGGAATTTAGGTAGAGCATCGTCTTTATCATTTATTGACCAAGCTTGGAAAGATCATTTAGCTGAAATGGATTATTTACGTTCAGGAATAGGATTGAGAGCAATGGGTCAACGAGACCCCTTAGTTGAGTACCAAAAAGAGGGTTATGATTTATTTGAAGATTTAGTAAATAATGTAAAATACTCAGTTGTTAGGATTTTGCTAAATTTTGACTCTAGTTTGATTAAACAAAGTAATGATGAAAAAAAAGAAACTAATATAGAGGCAGATAATAAAGTAGGTAGAAATTCACCATGCCCATGTGGTTCTGGTAAAAAATACAAAAAGTGTCACGGTTAATATGTCTAAAGAATTGATACTAAATATTGAAAAAATGTCTGAGAGACTGATCTCAGCAAAGGAGTATCTTTGACATACCAAAAAAAACAACTCAATTAACAGAATTAAACCAACAAATTTCAGACAAGAATTTTTGGAATGATCCAAATAAAGCTCAAAAGATTTCCAAGGAAGCTTCAGAGATAGAGAAGCTCGTATCTTCATTTACAAAACTGGAGAAAGATTTAGAAGATTTTAAGGAACTGTTGTCTATTTCTTCAGGAGAATCTGACAATGATGATTTTGAAAATGAGATTAAATCCTTAGAACAAAATTTATCAAATATAGAAAATGAAGCCCTGTTCTTTGGCGAATATGATGATCTAAGTGCAATGTTAACAATAAATGCAGGTGCAGGTGGAGTAGATGCACATGATTGGGCTGAGATGCTATACAGAATGTACTCTAGGTTTCTTTCTCAAAACGATTTGAGTTTTCAAGTTGAAGAAATTTCCCAAGGTGAAGAAGCTGGAATTAAATCAGTGTCGTTAAGGGTCGACTCTTATAGAGCATATGCAACATTAGAGAGTGAGAGGGGTGTGCATAGACTTGTTAGAATAAGTCCTTTTGACAGTAATAAAAGAAGGCACACAAGTTTTGCAGGTGTTGATGTAGTGCCATTAATCGAAAATAATGATGATATTGAAATCCTTGATGAAGAGTTAAGAATTGATGTTTATAGATCCTCTGGTGCAGGAGGTCAGCATGTTAACACTACAGATTCCGCTGTAAGAATTACTCATCTTGAAACTGGAATAGTTGTTGCATGTCAGGCTGAAAGATCACAATTACAAAATAAAAATAGGGCTATTGAGTTATTAAAGTCTAAACTTTTATTGAAAAAACGTGATGATGAGCTAAAAAAACTTGATGAGATTAGGGGAGATCAGCATGAAGCTGGTTGGGGTAGGCAGATTAGATCTTATGTATTACAGCCTTATCAACAAGTGAAAGACTCAAGGATGGGTACAGAGGTAGGCAATGTTCAAAGTGTATTAGACGGAGAAATTTCCATATTTGTCAATGACTATCTAAAATGGCGTAGGCAGGGAATAAATGATTAAATTAAACAATGTCTCGTTAGTGTTTCAAGGCGGAAGTGTAGCCTTGTCTAATATATCTATTCAAATTAATGAAGGTGAATTTGTATATTTAATTGGTCATTCAGGAAGTGGAAAGTCATCATTGTTGAAAATGTTATACAAAGACTACTTTCCAACAAAAGGTGATATTGAGGTAGCTGGGATAGATGTAGTAAAGTTACCTAAGTGGAAAATTCCAATTTTAAGAAGAAAAATTGGAGTTGTTACACAGGAACCTCAATTACTCGAAACCAGAACAGCTTTTGAAAATATTTCTTTTGCATTGGAAGTATTGGGTACACCTTCAGACGAAATAGATTCCAAAACTAATACTTTGATAGATTTAGTGGAGCTAAATGAAAATGCATTTAAGTTCCCTTCTCAACTATCTGGAGGTGAACAAACCAGAGTTAGTATTGCACGTGCACTTGCAAATAACCCACTTCTTTTGCTTTGTGATGAACCAACAGGAAATCTTGATCCAGAATTAAGTGTTCAAATTTTAGGTTTACTTGAAAAAATAAATAGAGCTGGGACAACTGTAGTTATGGCAACTCATGATTCGACCATCGTCAATAGAAGAAAAAAAAGAGTTATTGAACTTTCTCAAGGGAAACTCAAAAGAGATGAAGGAAATGGTAGCTACTTAAAGGTATAAAATGAACAAACTCTCATACGCACTTAAAAATACTTTAGTAAATATGAAAAGATCACCTCTATTAGTATTTGCGACAATAATAGCTATTCTTGTTTCTAGCTTCTTAGTTTTCTCAACAATCTCTGCTAGAACAATTGTAGAAAATAATACCCTTCGCTGGCAGAATGGAACACACGTTGTTATTTTTTTAGATGACAGAGTTACTACAACTGCTCATAAACAGTTGCAAACTGCAATAGAAAATTATCCAGAAGTAAGAACTGTAGAGTATTTTACAAAGTCTGAAGCTGCAGATGAGTTCAAGCAATTATTCAGCGATCAACCAGATTTACTCAGTCAAGTAGATTATGAAATCTTACCATCTTCACTTAGAGTAAATTTAAATGACCCATCAGATTATAAGTTTATTATCGAAAGAACTGAGGGAAATTCTGCAGTTAAAGAGATAAGAGCTTCTGGTGAGGCTATTGATAGATTATTAGGACTAACAGATACTTTGATTATCGCAGCAACATCATTTGCAGTTTTAATTGGATTCGCTGCCTTTATTTTGATTGTTAATACCATGAGATTGACGGCCTTTTCTAGAATAAAAGAAATAAAGATTATGAGGCTTCTAGGAGCATCAGCGACCTACATTAGGTTACCTTTTATTTTCGAAGCTGTTATTGAGTCATTAATAGGTACAAGTATTGCTGTTGGTTTGGGTTGGGGTTTAATAGAGTACTCGAAAACTTCATTTATTTCTGATGGAATTTTTGAAATTAATTTTTCTGATAGTTATTTAATAACTCTAACTTTATTTATGATTTTATTTTCATTTGTATTTGGTGTAGTTGCTTCTTTTATAGGAATAAGAAGAGCGCTAAATGATTAAAAAAGTATTTTCAATTTTTATAGTATTTTCAATTTTTGCCAATCTTTTTTTCATTGAACAATCTTCAGCTATTACTGCAGAAGAAAGATTAATTGAGGTTGAAAAGCAATTGCAAGCAATTGCTGAACAAATTGATAAGTATGAAGGTGAACGCTCTGATTTAGAAAAAGCAATTATTGCCAATAATGCAGATTTAAATAAGGTGAATTCTGACCTAGCTGCGGTTCAAGCAAAACTCAATTCAGCAGAAAGAGAACTGGAACGAGCTTTAGAAAATTATGATGGTACATTAAATGATTTGGCTTTAGTGCAGCAAAATATAGTTAGAGAACAAACTAGATTAGGAAAAATTAAAACTGAAATCAGAGATGTAGCTGATGAACTTTTTGAAACACAACAAAGCCTTGTTGAGGCTGATGAAGAATTTCAAGAACAAGCAGTTAGTTTATATATAAATGGAGTAATGAGTCCAGCTACTGCGTTGTTTATAGAGTTAGAAGAACTATCAAGTTTTCTAGTTGCTCTTGGGTATACATCAACAATTGTAGATAGTGCATACGAAATTGTAGAGCAACTTAACGCATTAAGAAATCTTGCAACAAATCAAACAATTTTCTTAACTGAGAGGGAAGAAGAGAGAACACAGATTGTTGAAACTCTCCAAAATGAAGAAGAAAGAAAAAATCAAATCTCTCTAGATGCTGAAGAATTTGCTAATGAGGTTGAACAAAAAAGAAATGCAGTAGAAAGAGAAAAAGCTGTGGTTGAAGCTCAAAAAATTCAAGTGCTTAAAGCAAGGCAAGAAGCACAAAAATTACTTAATCAAGCTAATAAGGAATTGGAAAAACTTGATAAAGAGCACGCTGATTTAGAAAAACTTGAAGATGCAATTCAGGCAGATATAGATAGATTAAGTACCTCTGGAGGTGTTGCTCCAAATCAATTGACATGGCCTGTTACAACCGGTTACGTATCAAGTGGGTATAAATGGAGAAGACTTGGAGGAACTACTAGCTTTCATGGAGCAATTGATATTGCTGCTAATCGTGGCACTCCAATTAAATCCGCAGCTGGAGGGGTAGTAATCTTAGCACGTTACTACGGTCTAGCAGGTAATACAGTATTCATAGACCATGGTGGAGGTATGACTACTCTTTATTTTCACATGGATAGAATTTTAGTGAATGTTGGTCAAACAGTTGTAACAGGAGATCAGATAGGTACTGTTGGAAATACTGGAAGATCTACGGGTCCTCATTTACATTTTGAAGTAAGACTAAAAAATCCAAGTTCTGCAAATTGTAGCCTGCCTTATTTAGACCCAACTTCTAGAGGCAGAGTAAATCCTTACTGTTTCTTAAACTAATGAAGGTTTTTGCTGAAAATAGAAAAGCAAGAAACTCGTATAGTTTTGAGGAGTTTTTTGATGCGGGAATAGTTTTGACAGGTCCAGAAACAAAAAGTGTTAGAAATGGTGCAGCTTCAATTGTTGATGCATTTGCTGTTATTGAAGAAGAAGAGGCCTATATATATGAGATGAACATTGAACCATATAAGTTTGCTCAACAAACTGACTATGACCCAAAAGCTAGGAGAAAACTTTTATTTCACAAATCAGAAATTAAAAGATTTATTGGACTGACGTCTCAAAAAGGATATACGTTAATTGCAACTAAATTATTTGAAAAAAATGGATACGTTAAAATTGAAATCGCTCTTGCTAAAGGTAAAAAAGATTACGACAAACGAAAAAAATTAATTGATAAGCAACATAACAGAGAGATTAAGAACTACTAAAGACTGACTCTGTCCCAACTCTTATGTCAGCTGTACCATGAAAGCTATCTTTATATTTGTAAATTGTGCTAATTGGACCATTTCCCTTCAGCATTTTGTCGATAACTTCTATGTCATGACCTTTTGATTCAAGGTATGTTTTTTGTTCTTCGTCAATTTTTTCAAACCTTAATTTAGAAGTGCTGTTTTTTTGGAAGTAATCAATTGTCCAACGAGGTTGTGTCATAATACTGCTAAATTCAATACCATCTTTGATATAGGGCAAAATTACTTGTGCCAATAATTGCGGTTGGTATCTCCCTCCTCGTGTACCAATAATAAATTCTAAGGAGTTATCTTTTGTCCACAGTGTTGGAGAAAGAGTATGCAGTGGTTTACTTCCTGGTTGTAGATAATTTGGATGATTAACATCTAAGTTAAAACCACACCCTCTGTTATGTAAAAAGAAGCCATAACTTCCTACACCTATTCTGCTACCAATTCCATAAAAATTTGATTGAATAAGAGAAACTCCCATGCCAGATTTATCAACAGTTGTCATATAAGCAGTTCCTCCACCATGTGGTTTTGGAGCATTAAATTTTTTCATCTTTAAGTCATCTATCTGAGACACTATTGAATTAATGTAGTCATCATCTACACCAGGAAATTCATCCACTTTATCTTTGTAGTCGTAAGTTATACGGTCACGATCTGCTGCAAAAGCTCTATAGGTCTCAATTAATTTATGTTGATCAAATTTACCATTATCTAAAAGCTCATATCCTCTTAATGCACTTAATGTTAAATACCCTTGAGTTGGTGGAGGAGTTGTCCATGCATCATATCCATAAATATTCAATTTAAGTGGTTTTCTCCAAATTGCTTTAAAGTTTTCAAGATCACTTTGAGTCAAGATATTATTTACACTTTTTGAGATTGAGTTTGCTATTTCACCGCTATAGAAAGACATTAAACCATTATTTGCAAGCATCTCTAAAGTTTTACCGAGTTGCACTCTTCTAATTTTAGATCCCACCTCTAAAGGTTCTTCATTCCTGTAAAATGAATAACCAGACTCTTGTCCGCTTAATTCATCAACATGGTGATTTAGAGAGGAATAGAGTTCTTCAGAAACTTCAAAACCGTTATGACATAACTCAATACCTAAGTTGAGAATCTCGTTAATATCCAACTTTCCAAATTGTTTACTTAATTCAAACCAACCTGCAATTGCTCCAGGAACAGTCACAGACATTGGATGATTAAGAGGTATAGACTCAAAGTTTTTTAACTCTTCAGGGTTTACACCACTACCCGCATATCCAGCTGCATCTAAGTAATAAGGTTCTTTCTCTCCAGGAATCCAAACAAGTGCGAACAAATCTCCGCCTATTCCACATGTTTCTGGAGCTACTATGCCCTGAATAAGATTTGTTGCGATGGCAGCATCAACGGCATTACCACCTTTGTCAAACACTTTAGAACCGATACTTGTAGAAAGGTGGTGGGGAGAAACAATTACATTATTCATTATTATTAAGTATAAATCTTTAAGATAATTGCTTGTATAAACTCATCTAATATAAACTAAATTTTTGAAAAGGAGAAAAATTGAAAGATATTAATGCAGAAGAGTATTCACAGCTTGTGAATTCTGAATCACCAGTAGTTATTGACTTCCATGCTACCTGGTGTGGGCCTTGTAAAGTATTAAGCCCTATCCTCGACGAACTATCAGCCGAAGTTGAAGGTGTAGAGTTTGTTAAATTAGATGTTGATCAATATCCAGAAATTGCTGGGGCAAATGGCGTTATGGGCGTACCTACCGTTGTGATGTTAAAAGGTGGGGAAGTAAAAGAACGTTTTGTTGGTGTTCAACCTAAAGAAGTTATAAAAGAAAAAGTATCAGCTTTAATATAAATTGCTAAAAGCTGTCCTCTTTTTACAGGTAGTATTACTGGTCTTATTTCTTGGAGCAGGATACTTTATTTATGTTGAAGTAGGTGCAATTTCATCTGCTTTAGAAGAAGCTATGGGTGTTATCTCAGACATTCAAGACTTGCTTCCAAAACTTGATGCTACAACTGAGGTAGTAACTTCATTGCAAGGACAGTTTGACGAAGCATTTCAAACTTTAAATGACTTGTCATTATTTCTTGGTGGCTTTTTTGAATTGCTTCAACAAGCTGATTCGAATTCTTAACTATGAGTATTAAATTTTATACAACTGATTGGTGTGGTGACTGTATTCGCTCTAAAGCTTTGCTTAAGAAGTTAAATGTAGAATTTGATGAAATAAATGTAGATGACGATACCGAGGCAAATGAGTATATTACTAAACTACAAAACAATCAAAGAAGAATTCCTACAATTGTATTTGAGGATGGTTCGTTTCTTGTCGAGCCCTCAGATCCTCAACTGCATTCCAAATTAGAAGAACTAAATCTACTCTAAATTAATTTAAAATAAGTAAAGTATAGATTTATGGATAATAATTCTATTGATATAGATTCCCTAAAAACATTTATTAGTGATGCTTTAGATGAGTCAGGAAAAATTGCCTTAAGTTATTTTAGACAAATAAGAGATCTGTCTCTGAAAGGGGATTCAAGTCCGGTAACTCTTGCGGATAAAGATATTGAGAAATTTTTGAGAGAAAAAATCTCTTCATCCTATCCAACTCACAACATAACTGGCGAAGAGTTTGACACACTTGATAACAATTCCAATGTTCACTGGATTATTGATCCAATTGATGGGACAAGAAGTTTTGTAGCAGGTAAATATGATTTTGGAACATTGATTGCAATTGTAGAAAACAATGAAGTAATTGCTGGTGTAATCGATTGCCCAGCTTTAGAAGAGAGATGGTCATGTTTTGGTGATTCATTCACAGAAGTAAATGGCAGAAAGACTCAATGCAAATCAGTACAAAAATTAGAAGATGCTGTAATGGCCACAACATCTAGTCATGAATTTGGTATGCAAAAATGGAGATCTTATCAATCCCTAGAAAAATCAGTCAAAGTTACAACGACAGGTAGCGATTGTTACAATTATGGTCTTTTAGCAAGTGGACATATCGATCTTATTGCAGAGAAGCTATCAGCCCCACACGATTACCTGCCTTTAACAAAAATTGTTGAAGGTGCTGGTGGTATTATGACTGATTGGGAGGGAAACAAACTAGGCCTTCATGAGAAACATGTGTATGTGTTAGCAAGTGCATCTGAAGAATTACACAACTTAGCTTTAGAAAAATTAAGGACAAAAGAATGAAGTTACTTATTTGCGATAAATTAAATTCAAAAGTCAAAAGTGAATTAGAATCTATTGGTTCGTGTACTGATATTTCAGCTTTTGAAAATAAACAAGATGCACTTATAGAAGAGATAAGTGATTCTGAAATTGTTGTTATTAGGAGTGGCACTACATTAACTGAGGATGTACTTCAACATGCTAAAGCCTTAAAAATAATTGCTAGATGCGGTGTTGGTGTTGACAATATCGATATGAGGTATACAAAAGAAAACAACATAAAAGTAACTAATTCACCTGCTGCAAACTTACTTTCAGTTGTTGAGTTAACTGTAGGTTTAATTATTTCTTTAGCAAGAAAGATTCCTCTGTCCGATCAACATGTGAAAAGTTCTAAATGGGAAAGAAGTCAATTTATTGGAACAGAGCTTTACGGGAAAACTTTAGGAATAGTTGGATTTGGTAAGGCTGGAAAGTTAGTTTCATCAATATGTCAAAGTTTAGGAATGAATATAGTTTTTTACGATCCTTTTATACCAGATTGGGATGGGGTTGAAAAAAATTTGGAGTTAAATGAACTACTCTCTATTTCAGATGTTGTCACAGTACATGTTATAAAAACTAAAGAAACTGAAAATTTATTATCAAAAGATAAATTAGATTTACTAAAAAGCAATTCAATATTAATTAATACATCCCGTGGTGGAGTAGTTGATGAAAAGTATTTAATAGAGCTCCTAAGGGAAAATAAAATTTATGGCGTTGGTCTTGATGTTTTCTCCAAAGAGCCACCAGAAAATGTTGAGGATTTTAAAAATTTAAATATTGTAACCACTCCACATATTGGAGCTTCAACACACGAAGCTCAATTCAAAGCAGGTATGGATACGGTTGAAAATATTAAAAAGATACTATCTGGAGATGATTCTGCTGTTTTATAAATCTAAAAAAACTGTTGTAATAAATTCAAAAAAATATAATAATTAAAATACATTTTAGTTGTTTAGGCTGGCACCAATAACTAAAAAACTTCTTGTATAGATTTCAAATTTGATACATAATATGTCATGAAATATTTAGATCCAATTTTAGAAAATGTATCCTACAAATCGATACACAACGTAGTTGCCTTTTTTGCAGGACTATCTGCACTAACAATTGCTTTAGCT
>Ga0255761_10001683_pt1 | contig 20520 bp, 16 predicted proteins | sample 071ome_29_FD_179961 | JGI IMG/M metagenome (GOLD analysis project Ga0255761, IMG submission 179961) | Coastal salt marsh microbial communities from the Groves Creek Marsh, Skidaway Island, Georgia - 071407BT metaG (version 2) | ecosystem: Environmental > Aquatic > Marine > Intertidal zone >... | reverse complement strand
TGTAGACATAAATGCAGCATGAGGCCCGCCGTACCCAAGTGGCACACCAAATCGTTGACTATTACCAACAGCTATGTCAGCTCCTAAATTACCCGGAGCTTCAAAAAGTTGTAAGCACATTAAATCGCTTGCAAAGATGACCTTACAATTTGAATTATGTGCATCAGATACAACACGTTTGTAATCGTTGTCTGACGCAATTTGTCCATATTTATTTGGATATTGGACAATACAACCAAAAGCATTGGTAAAATCAAAATTTTTAAAGTCTGTTACAATGATTTCAATATTTAATGGCTCAGCTCTTGAAATAATGACGTCTATAGTTTGTTGAAAACATTCTTTATCAACTAAAAATTGCGTTTTTTCAGATTTATTTTTGCGATAAAGCATTAACATCGCTTCACTCGCTGCAGTTCCTTCATCTAAAAGGGATGCATTGGCAATTGGTAAAGCAGTAATTTGAGTAATCATTGTTTGATAATTCAAAAGAGCTTCCAATCTACCTTGTGAGATTTCAGGTTGATATGGAGTATACTGTGTATACCAGCCTGGATTCTCAAGTATATTTCTTAAAATGACGTTTGGAGTAATGGTATCATAATAACCTTGGCCGATTAAAGATCTATGGACTTTATTATTAGTACCAATATTTTTAACGTGATTTAAAATATCATTTTCTGAGAATACTTCATTTCCAATAGACATGTCATCTATATCAAGAATATTTTTAGGCACAATCTTATCAAGAAGATCATTGAGACTACTGCAATCAAGATATTGCAACATTTCTTTGATTTCACTCTGTGAAGGACCAATATGTTTTTTATGAAATTCAGACATAATTAAGAGATATTTCTCAAAAATAGTACCCCCGGAAGGACTCGAACCTACAACCAAGGGCTTAAAAGGCCCCTGCTCTACCATTGAGCTACGGAGGCAAAACTAGGCTAAAATATAAGCTATGAAAATTTAAATTAATACTCTTAAAAAGTCATTTTTTAAAATTTTTTTCAAATTTGAAATAAAAAATATTGACCAATTATAAAAATTAATATTAGTTTGAGGGAGTCTAAAATTAGATTATTGTAAGCAAATACAAGCAATCGAAAAGGCTCTGGGGTTGGCGCTGCAGAGCCTTTTTTGTTTCAAAAATATATTGTATCTTCGATACTATTTGACAATTGGGGGCGACCGGTTTCGACATTTTAGAATGGAATCTTAGATTGCATGTAGAGCTTAGTACCTCTTAAAACTTCTAACCTATATTAAGTGCCGATAATGGCCAAATGGCTTTCGCTTAATTGCTAAAGCCCATCATCAGTAGACGTTTCTCATCGTTCGCTGAATGGTGTCATAAAAATGAGATAGTTTATTTTTCTGCTTCTGTTAAATAAATGAAACCTTAGAAGATTGCTTTATAGCTGTTTGTTCTTGTACAGGTATCTAGTGAAACACGATCAAGAAACTAAACATGTAGATGTCTACTTTTTCTCTACTTTGGACGGGAGTTCGAATCTCCCCGCCTCCACGAAAATTCTAACATTATTCAAACATAATATTATTTAAATTAATGTATGAGAAAATTTTTTTGGAATTTACTTGGTTCATTTGGAATAATGTTTGCTATACTCTCATGGCTCCAAGAAAGTTTTCTTTTAGTTTTTCCTTTACCATTTTTGAAAGGATTGATTGCATTTGTATCTGGAATTATTTTATACTTTATTTTTCCTGCTAAAATTAATGATTAAATTTTATCTGGAAAGTCTGATATAATCCCATCAACTTTAAGTTTTTTCATATAATTAATATCATCTTTACTATTCACAGTCCAGGTATAAATTTTAAAACCATTATTTTTAATCTTTTTAACCGTTTTTTCATTAAGTAGTTTAAAATTAGGGTGTATAGCCTGCGCATTGATTTTTTTCCCAAACTCAATAGCTTCATTTATACTCATCGAATTACTTAGTAGTACTCCAACTGGAGTATTTTTATCTATGGATCTAAATTGTTCAAGCTCATTCCAATTAAAACTTGAAATAATAAAGTTTTCTAATCTCCATGAAGTGCTTTTAGATAGATTCGTAATAATTTTAGATGTGGATTGCGCTGTATTTAATCCTTTTAGCTCTATGTTGACAAAAAATGGCGTTTCAATTGTCTGTAAAACATCTGTCAATGTGGGAATTTTATACTTTCCAACTACCAAAAATTTTTTAAGTTCACCTAGAGTTAGTTTTTCCAATTGACCTGATTTACCAGTTAATCGCTTTAAGTTATTTTCATGTGATAGAACTAGTTCGCCGCTCAAGCATTTAAAAACATCAATCTCAATTCCATCTACTCCTAATAAAATAGCATGCTTAATCGATTCAAGAGTATTTTCTGCAATATAGCCTTTTGAGCCTCGGTGGCCGATTCTCAACACGTTCATATTCACATTCTTTCAGGGGCACTTATCCCAAGAATTGATAATCCATTTGTTAAAATGATTTTTGTTGCTTCACATAATTTTTTTCTAGCTGAAGATAAATCAGTGTTTTGTGGATTAATCACTTTATGGTTGCCATAAAATTTGTGATATGCTGCAGCTACTTCTTCCAAATATGTTGCAATCTTTCTTGGCTCTAGTGAATGTGAAACATCCTCCATTTTAATAGGGAATTCTGATAATAGCTTTACTAGGGAAATTTCATCCTTTTCTTTTAATAGAGAGTAATCAATTTTACTGTCTATAGAAATTTCTTTATCATATCTTTTTAGTAGATTTGAAATTCTTGCATTAGCATATTGTAAATAATAAACAGGATTTTTTTCAGATTCATCTTTTGCCAGATCTAAGTCAAAATCAAGGTGACTATTTGCACCTCTCATGATAAAGAAATATCTTATAATATCTGAGCTAAGCTCATCTTTTAGTTCATCAAGAGTTATAAAGTTTGCTTTTCTAGTGGACATTTTTACAATTTCTCCACCTTTTTTAATTGTTACAAATTGGTGAATAACAACTTTTATGTGTTCAGTTTTTTTATCCAAGCATTTAAGCCCTAAAATTACATCTGGATATGTATCAATATGATCAGCACCAAAAATATCTACAATTAAATCGAAACCCCTATCAACTTTATCTGCATGGTATGCAATATCAGGTAATCTATATGTTGGTTCTCCTGAGCTCTTTACCAATACTTTATCCTCTTTTTTATTAAGGCTTGACGTTTTAAACCATACTGCACCATCTTTTTCATAAGAAAGATTTTTTTCTTTTAAGATTTTCAGAACATTGTCAATTGCACCGTTTTTATAAAAAGTTCCTTCTTTGGTAAAAACATCAAATTTGATACCAAGGTTTTCTAGGGTATTTTCAATATTGGCAAAAATTTCTTTTTCTGTAAAGTCTCTAAAAATTGGATTATCAGATTCTAAATTTTTTCCATGTTTATTGACAATTTTCTCAGCAATTTCATCTAAATATGTTCCAACATATCCATTCTCAGGCATTTCAAAATCTTTACCAATCTGTTTGGCATATTTAGCATAGCAAGATTCTGCAAGCACCCTCATTTGTTTTCCAGCATCATTATAGTAATATTCTCTTGTAACATTATATCCATTCCACGTTAATATATTGGAGACCATGTCACCAAGGATTGCCTGTCTTCCATGACCCACTGTAAGAGGTCCTGTAGGGTTGCTGCTTACAAATTCTACATTGGCTGATTTATTTAATTTTTTCTTTTTGCCAAAATTTTCTGATTCATTAATAATTTGCTTTAAAATTTTGAGATAATAATCATTAGAAATATGAAAGTTCACAAAGCCAGGTTGAGAGGAGCTTAAAGTAAAAACATTTTCTGAAGTGTTTGAATGAATAGCAATATTTTCTGCGATTTCAATAGGTGCCTTTTTTAATATCTTTGCTAGCTTAAGTGCAATATTAGAAGAATAATCTCCAAACCCTTCTTGATTGTTAACATTTATACTCCATTCCGAAAATTCAATTTTATTTTGATCTAAATAATCTTGTAAAAAATCATGCATGAGTTTTTTTAGCCTCATACTTTAACTACCTTTGCATCAAACCAAATTCTTTCCAAATCATAGTATGATCTCATTTCTTCAAAAAAGACATGCACCACTATATCAACATAATCTAATATAATCCATGTTCCATTTTCATAGCCTTCTGTTTTCCAAGGATTTTCAGAAATATTTTCTTTTATATTATCTGCAATTGCTTTGACTTGAATAATATTTGAGGCAGAACACACAACAAAATATTCTGAAAGTGAAGTAATGTTAGAAACATCTAGCGCTACAATATTTTCAGCTTTTTTATCGTCTGCTAGCGAAACAATTTTTTTTAGTAGTGGTTTTGAGCTCATTGATTCAAGTTTAGAAACTCTTGATAGTCTTTACCAATAATTATTTGAATATCTTCATTGGGATTTATTGTTGCATCAAATTCAACATTACCTGCATTGATGTTTGTTCCTAAAATTGTAAGCAAATTCTCAATATTTGGATTATCCTTGCTTAAAATAACAATAGTTGTGAATTCGTAATTAAAGTTATCTGCATTTTCAATTCTAGTCACTTGTAGTCCATATCTATTTGTTAAAATATTTCCATATGAATTGCCAACACCACTTACGCCACAACCGTTTAATACGGCCACTCTCAAAGTTTGCGATGAATAATTTTCGAATAATTTAATTTTATTCGTTGATTCTGTTGTATTTATGCGAGTGAAGTCTGTCGCAGGAGTCTCTTGTCTAAGATATGTATTAAATGATAAGACAAATGCTAAAATAATCAAGACTAAAGAACCGATGATTATATTTAAAAAGTGGTTCAAGACTCAAGCTCTTCCAGCTGATCAACTGTGTTGACCCCTATTACTTCGTTAGAATTTGCAATTTTAATAGCCTTTATTTCCATATGGGATTGTTGAGCTAATCCAATTGCGTCCGTTAGATAATATTCCTTAGAAGCATTATTTGTCTTAATGTCATTTAAAATTCTAAACACTTCTGGAATTTTGAAAATGTATATACCTGGATTCCACTCTTTAATTTTTCTCTCATCATCAGTACAATCTTTTTCTTCAACTATTTTTAATAGGTTATCATTTTTATCTCTAATGATTCTACCATAGCCTGTAGGATCATCAATCTCTGCAGTAATTAAAGTTAAGTCACGATTGTTTATTAGATGGTCATCAATTATAGGTCTAAGCGTTGATTTTTTGATGTTTGGAACATCTCCATACAAAATTAAAATATGCCCCTCTTTATTTTTTAATAAATCACCTGTTTGTAAAACAGCATGCCCTGTACCTAGTTGCTCCATTTGAGTGACATATTTAAGATTAGCCCTATGTTGAGTATGTAAGATAACTTGCTCTTTTTTAAATCCTACTACTAGTATTGTTTCTTTAGGATTCAGAAGTTCGCTTTCATCAAGCACAAAATCTAAGAGAGCTTTACCGTTTAATTTGTGCAACACTTTCGGTAAATCGGAATTCATTCGAGTTCCTTTTCCTGCAGCCAAAATAATAATTCTTAGTTCTTTACTCATTTATTTCCTCGCCTAAATAAGGTATGTTTCTTTTTCTTATTATACCTCCGCCAATACAAATATCATTTTCATTATATAAAACAATTGATTGGCCAGTAGTTATTGCTTTAATTGCATGGTCAAATTTAATATAACATTCATCTTCATTTGATGATAATATTTGACATGAATGGTCAACGTCTCGATACCGCACTTTAGCTTTGCATTTTAATGGAAGTAATTTAGAAATATCTAGATTCCAATGCATTTTATCAGCTAATAATTTATCAGAGAACAAAGCACGATGATTAGCTCCCTGAGCAACAAATACAATGTTTTTGTTAATATCTTTATTAACAACATACCAAGGTTCATCATAAGCAGAACTTCTGGCTCCAATACCTAAACCTTTTCTTTGACCGACGGTAAAATACATATGCCCATTATGTTCACCAATATTTTCACCATCTACAGTAATAATTTTACCCTTTTTATCTTTTAAAAATTGTCCAACAAAATCATTATACTTTCTATCGCCAATAAAGCATATACCTGTACTATCTTTTTTAGATGCATTAACTAAGTTATTTTCTTCAGCAATTTTTCTAATATCTTTTTTTAATAACTCACCAAGTGGCAATTCAATATTCATTAACAATGAACTTTTTAATTGGTAAAGAAAATAGGATTGATCTTTCAATCTATCAGCAGCTTTACCTATAAAAAATTTATCATCTTCGCTAACTATTTTTGCATAATGACCTGAGGCAATTTTTATTGCACCAATTTCCTGTGCATGTTTTTGAAAAACATCAAATTTTATTTCTTTGTTGCATAAAACATCAGGATTAGGGGTAAACCCTTTTTTATGGTCATCTAAAAACTGAGAAAAAACACGTTCTTTATATTCTTTTGTATAATTTATTTTTTTTAAAGGAATATTTAGTTGATTGCATACACTTAGAGCATCTGCATAGTCGTCCTCTGCGCTACAAATAGCATTTTTGTCGTTCCAATTTTTCATAAAAACACCATATACTTCAAAACCTTTATTTTGAAGTAAAACTGCTGCTACAGAACTATCAACTCCACCGCTCATTCCTAAAACTATTTTTTCTTTTTTCATTTTGATTACATAACTATCTTAATAAAAAAAATTATGACTTCAAATCAATCACATCAAGCAGTTGTATTTGGCTCAATTAGTATTGATAAAATCGTCAATAAATACGGCGCATTTTCAAATGTTTTGGGCGGATCGGCAGCATATGCTCTTCTTGCTAATAAAAAAAACACTTGTGAGTTAGTTGGAGTCGTTGGAAATGATTTTCAACGAAAACATTTTAATTTACTTTCTGAGCATTCTATTTCAACAAATTCATTAACACAGTTAGCTGGGAATACATTTTGTTGGGGAGGGGATTACAAACACGATTTTTCTTCAAGAGAAACTTTGTATGTTGATCCTGGAGTGTCAGAATCTTATTTACCTGATTTATCTGAAGATTCAAAAAATTGTCCTTATCTATTATTGGGTAATACAGCACCACATTTACAAACTGAGCTTTTAAATCAAATGCAAAATAATCCATTCATATTATTAGATACATTTAAGCTCTATATTGAAATCGCAAACAAAGAACTAAAGGCGCTAGTAGAACGAGCTGACTTATTTTGTATTAATTTTAATGAAGCGCGTGCTATTTCCGGTATGGATGGATCAAATTTGAGAGATATGGCTAAATCAATTTTAGATCTTGGCCCCAAAAGCTTAATCATAAAGGATGGAAAAAACGGATCTCACTTCTTTGATTCGCAAAATAATTTTTCAATTAAAGCATTTCCAGTACATAAAGTTGTTGATACGACTGGCGCAGGAGATTCATTCATTGGCGGCATACTTAAGGCAAAAATGAACGGAAAAAATATGTTTGAATCGATGAAAGTGGGTGCTGTAACAGCATCTTTTTGCATTGAAGGTGTAGGAATAGACGGTTTGCTGAAAATAAATGATAAAGAATTTTCAAGGCGCCTAGAATGGATGAACATCAACCATACTTCTTGAAAACTCATTATATTAACCCTAACTTGATACTCAAACACAAGGAGAATTATTAGAATGTATTATTTTAAAAACTTTATCGCTTCAGCAGTTTTAGTTACAACTTTATTTGCTGGGCAAGCACTAGAATCTGCAAAAATTAGAATCAAAGATAAAGAATGGGGAGAAGCAGAAAAATACCTACTGGAAGCACTAAATCACCCAAAAGATAAATGGGAGGCAGCATTCCATTTAGGAGATAAAATTTATCCAAGAAAACAAGACTGGTCTTCTGTCAAAAAGTATATGGATATAGCAAGAACAGCTCCAAGTAATCTTAAAATTCGTCCAACCAGAAATGATAGGAGAATTTCTATAGAACAAGCTATTACTGCATCTATTACAAAAAGCTATAATCTAATTTATTATAAAGCTTCAGGGTTTTTAGCACTTCTAAATAGAGCGGCAAGCGCAGAACAAAGAGATGCGCTAGTAGATCAAGCAATTCAAACTTCATTAGATGCAAAAGAGTTAGATCCTTCTCAACCGGGATCATATGCTTTAGCAGCGCTTTATTTCTCGGTCAAGGGAGACAAAGAAAATACTATCAAGTATCTTGATATGGGGTTGTCCCTTGAAGACATACCAGAGGACACTAAAATCGCTTTACTAGTTAGTGCTGGTCAGAGCGTTGTTAGATTAAGGGAATTTGATAAAGGTTTAGAGTATTATGAGCAAGCGCTTGTGATGAACCCAAATGAGCCTACAGCATTAAAAAGTTTAGGTGCTTTGTATTTAGCTCAAGATAATTTTGATGCAGCTTTAAAAAATCTGGACTTGGCAATCGAAAAAACAAATGATGATAAAGAATTAGTTGACTTATTTTTTAATAGAGGACTGGTTTATTTGAAAATGGAAAACTTCGAAGAAGCAGAATATAATTTTGAAGAAGCATATTTTTTAGCACCAGATGATGCTGAAGCATTATTAGGACTAGCTAAAGCTCTTGAACAAGCTGAAAGATGGAGAAAATCAAGAAATTACTATATGGAATTAATTGATAAAAATCCAAATGATCCTCAATATTACTACGGTGTTTATAGAACCTATTTTGGAGAGGGTCGTCTTGAAGACGCTCAGGAATATTTAAATAAAGCAACAGCTTTAAGAAATTCTAATTAAAAGCTTTTTAATTAATTCCTAACGACATTCCCGTGCCTAATTCGTAGAAATGCTGGATCGATTCAACTAACATTGTTCCCAATGCAATATATGCATATGGACTATCTCTATGTCCGTTATATGGAGTTGAGAATTCAACGGTGCTAATATTTGAAGTTTCGGTTTTAGCATATTTATTTACAGTGTAACCACCGGGATTATAATCATCGCTTTGTGGAGAAGGAAATGATGGACTTGGTGTAACATCAAAAGTATAATAAATTGGTTTACAGCAATTTAATTCCATCATTTTTTTACCTATGCTATCAAACCCTCTAACTGATTCACTAAATTGTGCATCTGAGACAGTAGAAATAGCACTTAAGCTGGATTGTGAAGCAAAATTTTCAATATATGAATCAGAATTATTCAAATCATCTTTTGATAAAAGATATCCAAGCTCAACTAATTCATTATCGGCATCTTTGTGTGCTGATAGATTAACTAAAATACCAATCCCAAAATTAGCTTCAGTAGAATCAATGGCGACTTGGATGTAATTATGATAGCGGTTGAAGTATGCTGTGGCATAATTACTTTGAGCACCAATTTCGATACTTGTATCAGGATCTAGCCTTGACCTGTTTATATTATTTATAATGATATGAGGATATAGTCCGTTAGCACCGTTGTTTGTAAAAGTATTGTAGAAATACTCTGCAATTCCTAGGGTGTTTTCAGCTTGTGTTGTATCTCCAGTTCTTTCAGGAATAGTAGTTGGTATAATGTCCCCATCGTGTGGTACAGTTACAATGATAGGAGTATTTCCAACATAATATTGAATATGATTATCAATATCCGAAACTATTTCTCCAGGAGTGTAAGTAACAACTGGTGTTGGAAGAACAGATTGTGTCGCTCTACCTGAATCGCCACACCCAATTAAAAAAACTGTTAATATTAAAAAAGTTCTAATAAGTGATTGCTTCATTTCCATTTTGATTTCCTCTTTTATCTGCTCCTGTTATAAATAATCCATTTTTCCTTTGAATACCATGAGTCCTTGCTAAATAAGAATTACCAGGAAAATTGTCATAATTAAAAAATGAATGATTTAATTTTTTAAGTTCATTAATAGTTTCTTTTGTTAGAGCTTCCTTTTCATAAAAAATTAGATCTGGCAACCATTGTGAGTGAGTTCTACCAACATCCATTGCTTCTTGGATATTTAAGTCGTGGTCTAAAACGCTAATTATAATTTGAAGCACTGCGGTAATGATTCTTGAGCCACCAGCAGCACCAACAGTTAAAATTGATTGCCCATTTTGATCAACCACTAATGTTGGGGACATAGAGCTCAAAGGTCGTTTGTATGGTTCAATAGCATTTGCTTCACCGCCAACAAGACCGAAAGCATTTGGAACGTTTGGTTTAGAAGAAAAATCATCCATTTCATTATTTAGTAAAAATCCTGCACCATCTACAATTTTTTTATTGCCGTAGCTAAAATTTATAGTTGTTGTAATTCCTGCAGTATTACCTTCTTTATCCATCACAGAATAATGTGTAGTTTCCATACTCTCGTTTAATTGGTTTCCAGCAGCAATTTCGGTGCTTGCTGTAGCAGTACTACTTGAAATAAGTTTTAATCTTTCTTTAGCGTATTGTTTAGACGTTAACATTTGTATAGGATTTTGCCAAAAATCCGGGTCTCCTAAATGAACTGCTCTATCAGCATAAGCTAATCTTTGTATTTCAGTTAATAAATGCACAAACTCAGTTGAATTTCTTTGCATATTTTCAAGATCATAATTTTCAAGCATGTTTAGCATTTGAATTAATAATGTACCTCCTGAACTTGGTGGACCCATAGAAACAATGGTATAACCTCTGTATGTTCCAACCACAGGAGTTCGATAAATTGATTCATAGCTCTCTAAATCTTCATAAGAAATAAAACCATTATTTTTTTTCATTTCTTCAACAATTAATCTCGCAGTTTTACCACTGTAAAATCCTTTATTTCCTTCTTTAGAAATACGTTTTAAAGTTTCAGCTAAATCTTTTTGAATAAAAATATCTCCAGTTTTCCATTCATCAATATTGCTAAGCAATTTTTCATAATCAGTTTTGTTAATTTCTCCATTATTTAAACGCTCTTGTAAATTGCTAACTTGGTTGTTAATATTTTTTACAAATAATAAATTTGAACCTTCGTCCTGAACAAAATATTTTTTGTTTATATCAAATCCATATGCTGCATTTTTCTCTAATGGAAAACCATATTCAGCGAGGTTGATTGCCGGACTAATTATTTCTTCTAATGAAAAATTTCCAGAACCATAATCTCGAAAAATTTTAATCAAGCCATTTACAGTTCCTGGAACTCCTGAGGAGATATGTGAATACAGAGCTAAATCTTTAACATAATTTCCATCTTTATCTAAAAACATGGTTTCATATGACAATTGAGGTGCTTTTTCTCTAAAGTCTAAACTTATTAGCTCACCATTAGCAGTTCTCGCAGTTAAAAATCCTCCTCCACCTAAATTTCCATTTGCTGGTGAAGTTACTGCTAGCGCAAATCCAGTGGCTACAATCGCATCAAAGGCATTACCACCTTTTTTAAGAACATCTATCCCAACTTGAGAAGCAATTCTTGATGTTGATGATACAGCACCGTTCTGATTAGATATTCGATTTGTACAGCTGGTAAGTAGCAATAAAGCACATGTGACTATAGTTAGTGTTTTTTTATACATTATTTTATCAAAGGTAATAAAAAGCCCCTACAAAAAGTAGAGGCTTTTTATTTTTTTTATGACTATAGATTATACTATAAAGTCATATCTAGACGTGTGTAAATGTAACGTCCGTTAAATCCGAATGGACTATATCCTGAATGTTGGAAGATTCCATTGAAACTATTTATTTTAATAGTTTTGTCAGGATAAACATCAAATAAATTGTTAGCACCAAATGCTAATCTTACTTGACTGTTAACCTGGAATGCATATTCCGTATCAACTGTCCATTTTGAACCTAATACCTGTTCTCTTGCAACAGTGCTTTGTGGGATAGTTACTTCACCCCAACGATTTAGCTTAACCAGCAATGTAGATGTTGGTTTTTGTAAAGTTGCTGAGAACTGAAAGTTTTCTCTAGGTGATGAACTTTCATATCTTACTGTGTTAGCTCTTCCAAGTAGTACACTTGAAGTGTAAGCAGCTAACTCAGCAGGAGTTTCAAGTTCACCCTTATTGGTAACTTCGGTATCATTAAAGTTCATTGCTGCTTTAAGCAATAATGAACCACCTGCAACATCTTCTCTCATTGTTGCAACGATGTCTAAACCATTAGTTTCAGTATCAATACCGTTAAAGAAGTATCTACCTGCCGCAGCTGGTACACCTCTTTCAGCAAAGAAAGAAACCATATCAGAAGTTGTACCTGAACCTCTAAATGTCTCACTCATACTAATACGATCTTCAACTGTGATCATGTAAGCATCTACAGATAGTGAGAATCTATCATCTTTATAGGTCACACCTAAAGATAGATTTTCAGATGTTTCTGGTTCAAGGTCTTTAGCTCCAAGAGCTCTAGCTGCTTCAGTATCAACTGGGAATGTACCTACTTCAAGAGGCACGCCATCGATAAAGTTAGTAGCAATTGATGAGAAGTATGCTTCTTGAAGAGCAGGGGCTCTAAAGCCAGTGCTGAAAGAACCTCTTGCAGCAACACCTTCTTCAATTTCATATCTCATTGCCAATTTACCATTAGTAGTTGAACCAAAGTCACTATAATTTTCTGTTCTTAATGCAACATCAAGTGATAGGTCTTCAGTAAGATTACCGCCCAATTCAGCATATAAACTGAAAGCGTCTCTATCACGATCTTGTTCGTTAGCTGGAGCTAGTCCAGGTAAACATTGACAACCAACTGCTGCAGAAGCACCAGCGTTAGGACCATCTAATACATCATAGCCGTAGTCAGCATAACCTGCTTCTTCACCAGCTGTAATTTCATAGTTTTCCGTACGCAGTTCAGCACCCATAGCAAGGTTAACAGGACCTTCAAAACCAGCCATCTCAACTTGAGTAGATAGATCAAAGTTTACTGTTGTTTGGCTGTATCCTAATGTACCAAGATCAAATTCAGATTGTTGGTTAGGACCAGTACCTGCGGTTGCATTGTGAGAATTTTTCATTCCCCATGAAAATTCGTTACTTCCTGTAGTAACACTAAAGTCGTAAGCCATTCCATCAAACAACGTTCCGTCCATAATACCTTTCATACCTACAGCTAACGAAGTATCTGTAAGTGTTGGACTGATTAACGGTAAGAATCCATCAGGATACCATGCACGTAGTGTACGATTATCCTGTGCTCTTCTGTAGTAACATCCACTTTCACCGTCACGCGTATTCATTCCACCAAATGCGTAGAATGTTCCACCACGTTCCATTGGGAAGGTACCATTGAACATAACGCTTACTTGTTCGAATGCTCCAGCACCAATACGGTGATTTTCTCTATCGAATGCATATTCTTTATCATCCATTCCCGCAAAGTACTGTCTTCTTGGGTCTAATCCTGCACGATTAGTACGACCACCGTCACGAATTTGACCACTTATATATACGCTTCCACCAAAAAGATTCAAACCGTTACCAGCATGAATAATTAGGTTTCTGCCGTCTTCTTTTAGAACTGTCTCAAGACCTGGACGAGCCCAACCTCTATCAGCAGAATAAGGAAGGTAACCAGTACCTTCTACGTCTTCATCAAGATCCCAACCATAAGATGAAGCATCTTGACCATCAATAAGACCTTCTCCTGCAGCGTAACCTCTTTCAAAGAAAGAAAGGTTTTGACCGTAAGTTGCACTTAGGTCAGCTCCACCAGATTCTTTTAAAATAATGTTGATAACCCCCGCGACAGCGTCTGAACCGTATTGTGCAGCAGCACCGTCACGTAGCACCTCAATTTTTTGAATAGCGCTAGCTGGGATTGCATTTAAGTCAACCTGAGTTGAACCACGACCAACAGACCCGTTAACGTGAACTAAAGCACCCTGATGACGTCTTTTACCATTTACAAGTACAAGAGTCTGATTAGGAGCCATACCACGTAAAGTTGCAGGTCTCATATGATCGGAACCATCAGTAATGTATCCACGTGGAGCATTATATGATGGAACTAGAGATTGCAGCAATTCATTGGTTTCAGTGAAACCAGTTGCACGAATTTCAAGCTCAGTAATGACTTCTACTGGAACTGCTTGTTCATCAACGTTTCTTGCAAAACGTGAACCAAGAACAGATACTGCATTACCAGCAACTGCGCTCGATGCTAATGAAAAATTAGCAGTAGCAGCACCATCTACACTTACAGAAACACTTGCAGATTCATATCCAATGTATGAAGCAGTAACAGTGTAAGTACCGCTTGCAACACCGTCGACTGAATATGATCCATCAGCTCCTGTTGCAGCACCAGATGAAGTACCTTCTACCGTAACATTTGCTCCAAATAGTGCATTACCATCTGCATCAGTAACTGTACCTGAAACTGATTGAGCAAACATTAAACTAGAAAATAAAACTAGTGCTATCATGTTATATAGCTTTCTCATTGTTTTTCCTTTGTTTATGTACATATTAATAAATCCTTGGTATGTACCTCTTTTAGAGGTATAAATATACCCTTAGTTGGCATAATCTAGGAGAAAGTGTACTTTATGTCAATAATTTAAAGAGGGGGGGGATATATTACCTTCTACTTCTAAGTTTCATTAGCAGATTAAGTATTTCGATATAAAGCCAGATTAGAGTAATCATTAGTCCAAATGCAGCATACCATTCCATATATTTTGGAGCACCTTGCTCGGCTCCATTCTCGATAAAATCAAAATCTAGTACAAGATTTAAAGATGCTATTCCTACGACGAAGAGTGAAAATAAAATACCTGTTAATCCATTACCAAATAAAGGCCCCATGAATGATACACCAAATAAAGAAAGGATTAGATTCAATACATATATAATCAGAATGCCAAAGGTGGCAGAAAACACTCCTAATTTAAAATTCTCTGTAGCAGCAATTAATTGACTTTTATATAAAAATAATAGAGCTGCCAAAATTCCAAATGTTAATGCTATCGCTTGATTAGCAATCCCAGGATACAATGCATTTGCATAGGCTGAGATTCCACCTAGAACCAATCCTTCAGCTAAACAATATAATGGGACTGTAATTGGGGCAGATTTCTTATTAAAAATTGTAATCATTAATAAAACGAAAGTAAAAATTGTAACAGGCCAAAATAAAGCCAATCCAACTTCAGGATTATTCCATGTGTAGATTGCTGATGTCATGACTAGAAGTAGACTTAATGCAGTTTTATTTACAGTACCGTCTATAGACATAGCTTGCTCACCGCTAACTCGTCTTGTATTTCTAAAAGTGTTATCATTTAATGCTGGATTAGCAGAGCGCATACTTTTCTCCTATACTATTTATTTTCTGAAATGAATTTTAAAATGTTATCAACTGATATTCTATGTTGTTGCATAGAATCTCTTTCTCTGATTGTAATAGAATTATCTTCCAAGGTTTCGTGATCAATGGTAATGCCAAAAGGAGTTCCTGCTTCATCTTGTCTATAGTATCTTTTTCCAATAGAACCTTGTTGATCATACACACATTTATGTGTCGCGCCTATTGAATCATATATTTCTTTAGCTTTTTCAGGAAGACCATCTTTTTTTAGCAGAGGACAGATTACAATTTTATTTGGAGCCAAATCAAAAGGCAGTTTTAATACAGTTCTATTATTTTCATTATCTTCATAATAAGATTCACAAAGAACCATTAAAAATAGTCGATTTAAGCCAGTAGATGTTTCAATGATAAAAGGATGATATTTTTCATTTTTATGTGCATCAAAATACATCATATTTTTTCCAGATAATTTTTCATGCTCTTTCAAATCAAAATCTGTCCTATTATGAATACCTTCAACTTCACCCCAACCAAATGGGAAATTATATTCAATATCAAAAGCATCTTTTGCATAATGAGCAAGGGCATCTTCCGAATGTTGATGAAATTTTAAGTTATTTTCGCTGATTCCTAATTCTTCAGAATAAAAGCTAATTCTTTTATCTTTCCAAAGCTTCATTGATGATTCATCTTCTGATGGGTGAACAAAATATTGCATCTCCATCTGTTCAAATTCTCTTGTTCTAAAAATAAAATTTCTTGCAATAATTTCATTTCTAAAGGCTTTTCCAATCTGAGCAATACCAAATGGAACTTTTAATCTCATAGAATTTTGCACTAGCAAATAATTAATATAAATCCCTTGAGCTGTTTCAGGACGTAAATAAATACTTTTACCAGATTTTTCTGATGGACCTGAATTTGTCTGAAACATTAGGTTAAACTGAGTAGCTTGGGTCCACTTTCCAATATTCCCTGAAAATGGATCAATAACTCCTGCTGATTCTAAAGCATTACTATATTTATCTGATTCTTGAAGTAAAGTGTGACTGATTTTATCAAGAGTATCACTATCACTTTTATTTTCAATAGACATTATTTCACAAAGGGCATCAATCACTTTATTTTTTTGCTGGGATAACAAGTCGTCAATTCTATAACGTTTTTTGGAGTCCTTATTATCCGTCATAGGATCATTAAAGTTGGCAATATGTCCACTTGCTTCCCATACATCTGGGTGAACCATGATAGAGCTATCAAGCCCAACAATGTTTGAATTGTTTGTCATAGCTTTCCACCATTTTTCTGATATAGCTTTTTTTAATTCTACACCAAGAGGCCCATAGTCATAAGACGCTTTTAATCCTCCATAAATCTCAGAATTTGGAAATACAAAGCCTTTACGTTTACAAAGAGAAACAATTTTATCTAAATGTTTTATACTCATTTTGTATAGAGTTTAAGAAAAAATATATCTGTACAGAAAAACTATTCCAAAAAAACCAAAAAATAGAGGTGCGAGCCAGACTAGAGTATCAAAGCCTTTTTTTGGGGGGTTAGCAAGAATTTCAATACCATATTTTTGAACAAAATGTTCTTTGATTTCTTCATCAGACATTCCTTGAATCACCATTTTTTTAATTTCGTCTTTCATTTCGAGGGCAGGTGCAGCTTGAGATTGCTCTAAGGTCAGCCCATCACAGACTGGACACATAAGATTTCTATTAAGTGAATATAAACGCTCTTCAATAGAAGATTGAAATCCAAGCAACAAAACTGTACTTAAAAACAATAAATATAAATTTTTTGTCATGATTTTTTGTCAATTAATTGTACTGCTTGATCCAAAGTGACTTCATCAACAACATATCCTTTTAAAGACGCATTTTTCTTTCCATCGGTAACGTATGGTCCAAATCGCCCCCTTTTGATTGATATCTCATTTTTAGTTTTGGGATGTTCACCAAGTACTTTTGGCTCAAATTTTAGCTTTCTATCTTTAATTAACTTTACAGCATTTTCTAATGTTATTGTTAGTGGGCTCTCATCTGATTTCATTGATGCATTTATTTTACCACACTTAACGTACGGACCATATGGTCCAAAATCAGCTAAAACATCTTCATCTGTCTCTGGATGAGTACCTAATTTTTTTGGAAGACTTAATAATTCGATAGCTATTTCTTGTGTGACATTTTCTACACCAATACTTTTTAAAACAGACTTTCTTTTTTTACTTTCTTCAAGCTCGACATATGGTCCGTATCTACCAATTTTTAATAAAATATTTTCTCCATTGGTGTGTACCCCAATAACATTGTCCTCTTTCTGCATACTATCAAGTTCGTCTAATTTTTTCTTGTTTAGCTCTCCAAAAAATAAATCTTCAGGAATAGTTGTATTATTACCATCTTTTTGAACATAAGGACCAAACTTACCGATTCTAATATCTAAATCTTTTTCTACATTTACTGTACATGCCTTTGCAATATCAACTTCTTCATCTAATAATTTTGCTACTCCTTTGTAGTCATTATTACCAAAATAAAACTCTTTTAATACTTCTAAGTATGAATTTTCAGATCTGGATATAGCATCCAAACGATTTTCCATATCAGCTGTAAATCTTTCATTGAATAATGCATTATAATGGTTTTCTAATAGTTGAGATACAGCTATTCCAACAAAAGTTGGTATTAGAGTTTTATTTTTTTTCACAACATATTCTTTTTGTGACAATTTTTCTATAATTGCAGAGTAAGTAGAAGGTCTTCCAATTCCTCTTGTTTCCATTTCTTTAACTAACATAGCCTCTGAAAATCTTCTGGGAGGAGATGTGGTTTTTTCTTCAAGCAATACTTCCTTGCTTTGAATTTTAGATTGTTTATCTAAAGCTGGTAGGCTATCAGGTCTGCCTTTATCTTTTCTTGTTAAAGCTTGTTCATAAGATAAAGTATAACCTTTAAATACTGTAACATTTCCACTTGCTTTAAAGATAGATGTTCCATTATGAATTTCAACATTTGTTCGAATATATTGTGCAGGTTTCATTTGAGAGGCAACTGTTCTATTCAAAATTAATTCATATAGCTTTGCTTCATCAACACCAATTTTTTGAACATCTTCAACTTTCCTAAATGCTGTACCTGCTGGACGAATAGCTTCATGAGCTTCTTGAGCATTGGCAACCTTATTTTTATAGATATTCGTTTTTTCAGATAAAAAATCATTCCCAAAACTGCTTTCTATAAATTTCTTGGAAGCATTTAATGCTTCAGATGAAAGATGGGTAGAATCAGTCCTCATGTATGTAATAAACCCTTGTTCATAAAGTTTTTGTGCAACTACCATTGTTCTTTTTGGAGAAAATCCAAATCTTCTTGAAGCATCTTGTTGTAGCGTGCTTGTAGTGAACGGCGGCGCTGGAGAACTAGAAGTTGGCTTACTTTCAATACTATTAACTAACCAATCATTAGCATTGCATTCTTCTTTTATTTGTTCTGCTAATTTTTGATCTACTTGAATAATATTATCATCTTTTAAGCCAACATCAAATTTTCCAAAGTCATCGCTTTTAGCAACAGGTTTTCCGTTATATGAGACCAAGGATGCCTTGAAAATTTCACCACTTTTCTTTTCTAAAATATTAGCATCAATAGCATAAAATTTATTTTCAATAAACTTATTTCTAAGTTTTTCACGATCAACCAATAGTTTTAGAGCAACTGATTGTACACGACCAGCTGATAATCCTTTATTTTTTAAAGATCTTAATGTTTTCCAAAGTACTGGAGAAAATGAAAAACCAACAATACGGTCAATAGCTCTTCTTGCACGTTGAGCGTCTACCAAATCATAATTTATTTGTCGAGAATTATTAACTGCTTCTAATACAGCTTGTTTTGTTATTTCAGTGAATTCAACTCTTTCAATATCTCCTTTGATTTCAGATGCAATATCTGCTGCAATTGCCTCACCTTCACGGTCTGGATCAGTAGCAATTAATATGCGATCAGCGATTTTTACCTCTTTTTTTAATTGGGATAGAAACTTTTTCTTATCAGGCATACTTTCTATTTGCATAGCAAAATCATTATCAATATCTATTCCCATATCTTTTTTTGGGAGATCTTTGAAATGGCCTACGCTTGCAATAACTGATGCATTATCTACATATTTTGATATTGTTTTGGTCTTTGATGGAGACTCTACAATAATTAATAGCTTTTCATTTTTTGACATATTGGTTGGCAACTTACACAAATCGAAGAGTATTTGTCAAAAATTTATATTTATATATAAATATAAATTATTGGGTTACAATTTTATAAATTTTTTGAGGTCTGAAATATTATTTACAACTAATTCTTCTTTTGAAGTCAGGTTTTTTAGCTTAATTGATTCATCACATCTTAAGTAAAAACTTGCATTCATTTTAATTGCATTTTTTAACTGATTCTTTTCAGATCTTTTTAAACTATCAATATAAAGGGAATAACCTTCATCAATTAATTGATTTGCTATCTTAATAGCGCTTTCAGAATGAGATTCAAAACCAATGAAAAAATCTATTGTTTCATTTTTATCTTCCGTTGATGATTCAATTAAAAGTCTTTCAATACCTGCAGCAAACCCTACAGCAGGTGTAGATGGACCACCCATGCTTTCAACCAAATTGTCATATCTTCCACCACCAAGTAGCGCATTTTGTGATTTTGATGACATATTTGAAATTTCGAACGTAGTTCCATTGTAGTAGTCAAGCCCTCTTACTAAATGACCATTTTCTTTGTAAGGTATTTCTAATGCATCTAAGTGTGATAAAAGTGATGAATGGTTATTTAATTCATCCTTTGTTAAAAATTCTTTAATTAATGGAGCATTTTTGATGATTTCGATGTCTTCCTCTTCTTTACTGTCAAGAATGCGTAAAGAGTTATTTCCTAATCTATTTTGAGATAATTTTGATAGACTAGATTTATAATCTGAAAAGTATTCACTCAATTTTTCCTGATATTTTTTTCTAGTTTCATAATTACCAATATCATTTATTTGAAGAGTGGTATTTGAAATGCCTAAATGACATAATATTTTTGATGCCAAAAGAATAACCTCTACATCTTGTTCAACCTCAGACGATCCAAGTGCTTCTATCCCGAATTGATGAAATTGTCTTTGTCTTCCTTTTTGCGGTTTTTCTCTACGAAATAAAGCATCAATGTAAAATAGTTTGCACAAAGGTTTGCTTC
>Ga0255761_10001681_pt1 | contig 20528 bp, 10 predicted proteins | sample 071ome_29_FD_179961 | JGI IMG/M metagenome (GOLD analysis project Ga0255761, IMG submission 179961) | Coastal salt marsh microbial communities from the Groves Creek Marsh, Skidaway Island, Georgia - 071407BT metaG (version 2) | ecosystem: Environmental > Aquatic > Marine > Intertidal zone >... | reverse complement strand
CGTGATACCGTAACAGGTATTAAGTTCACTAGCAAAGAATGGGTAGAGGTTGATGTCAAAGATGGAGAAAGATTGTTAAAAAATAACATGAACATCTTTATCGTTGATGAGGATTCAGTGGAAGACAATGAAGCTGATTCCAACATTGGATACGACACTGTAGATTCCTCAAATGAGGATATCTTCGAAGATATACTAGAAGAAGAATAGCAGGAGAAGTTAAATGGCAACTTATACTAATGGTACGATTAACGAAGTATTAATCGGTACTGGTGTACTTTATGTCGGAGATAGAGCTAACGTAGCTTTCCCAGGAGATGACGGAGCAGGTGCTTTTGAAACACCAGCTGTAGCATCAGCAAACTGGAGAGACATCGGATATTCCGAAGATGGTTGGACTCTTGAAATGGACAGAACTTTTGAAGACATTTTAGTCGCAGAAGAAGTAGACCCAATTAAGACAATTAAAACTGCTCAGGAAGCAAGATTAATGGGTGAGCTATCACAGGCATCACTTGAAAACTTGTCAATAGCTATGGGACAACTCGACAGTTATGTCGACGAGGACAGTTCTTTATTTACTGCAGAATATGATGTAGTAAAAGCCCCAATTACTGACTCATTCAGCGAATTAGCTGGATTGTTAATAGTTGAGGGTCCAGCAGGTGCTGATAGGCAAATACATATGCCTAGAATGGTATCAGTTGGAGCTTTCTCAATGTCACACGCTAAAGCACCACAAAAAGTGGTTATAGCAACTGAGTTTAAGTTGTTAGTCCCTGATGATACATTAAATGTTGGAGCTACAGGTGGTAAAAAACACCTATTCATCATTGTTGATAACACAGGTGACTCAACAGAATTTGATGTCAACTAATAGTTGATATAAGTATTAATTTACATATAGGAGATAAAGGTCGGTATGGACGACAAAAAATTTAAAGACTTTGATGCAGCTTTATCTGAAGCTGACAATGAAAAAGTTAAATTCGTAATAGCAGGAAAACAATATGAACTTCCTGGTCAGCTACCAGCAAGAGTAGTTCTTACCCAAATGAAATTAATGGATTCTAATGGTGGTATGGAAGCTAACAATCTACCATTATGGTTAGAATCATTAGTTGGTAAAGATAATCTAGAGGAAATGTTAGACGCAGGTGCTACATGGCCTCAATTAGATGAACTACTTCAATTCCTACTTGAAGCATACAATATTTCTGATGAAGAAAGTGCTGAGGTAGATGCGGAAGGTGAAGCTGACCCAAAAGCATAACATTCAGCTTACACGAAATACTAGAACGTTGGTCTAGTATAGAAGCTGACTTCCTTCGCTGGTACAAAATAGATAATCCATTAAATATATCATGGAGAAGATTTATGGTATTAATTGGTGGGTTGCCATTTGACAAATCATTATTTTTGTCACCTTATTATTCTGCATTCTTGGATTCTGATAATGATGAAACAGAAAGTGCAACTAATAATATAAGAAATACTAAACAAGAATACGACCGGAAAGCCAACAGAACTGGAAGGATGCGTAGTAGGATATCATTAGACGATTTTATTGCCCAGTCGGATGGGCTAGGTAGTAGAACAACCCTTAATGACATTTCTAAAGACGAGTAATATATGGCATCAATAGACGCATTTAAAGTACGTGCAGTAATCGAAGCTGGTTACGATAAAGCATCTCTAAGAAAAGCAAATAGTGAGATAGCTCAATCATTCAATGGAATGAAAACTAAGCTAGCAAAAGTTAATGCTATTGCCGCTAGTGCTCAAACAAACTTTATGATGGTTGGTGCTACTATTGCTGCATCATTTGCAGCTGGTGTTGGTGCCGCAGCTAGCTTTGAAGAACAATTTGTTAGAGTAAAGAAAACATTAGATATAGCTGGTGACTCAAAACAAGTAGAAAAATCATTAGATTCAATATCTAAAAAATTAAGAGATTTAACTAAACTTTCTCCAGCAACCACAGATACAGTAACAGAGATTGCTGCAATTGGTGGACAGTTAGGTGTAGCTGCTAAAGATATTGTAAGCTTTACAGATACAATACAAAAACTTACAATAGCAACAAACCTATCCGCAGAAAATGCAGCTATGGCTATGTCAAGACTTCAAGAAATAACTGGCACAGCAACTTCAGAACTAGATAACTTAGGTTCGTCACTTGTTGCATTAGGTAACAACTTTGCTGCTCAAGAATCTGAAATAGTTACAGCAGCATTACAAATTGCAACTTCTACAGCTCAGATACAAGGTGAAATGAATAATGCAGCAGTTGACGCTTTAGCATTTTCAACTGCACTTAAAGCTATAGGTCAGCCTTCACAAGCAGGTGCTACAGCAATTGTAAGATTAATGTCTGAAATGTCTGAAGCAATAGCTCAAGGAGGAGACAACCTTGAAATGTTTGCTAAAGTTGCAAGAATGTCTGTTCCTGCATTTGAACAGTTATTTAAATTAGATTCATCACAAGCAGTTGCAGCATTTATAAAAGGGTTGGAAGATACTTCTAGCGTAGGTCTTACAAACATATCTGTACTACAAAAAATGGGATTGGGTCAGGTAAGAACACAAAAGGCAATACTAGCTTTAGCAAAAGCAAACGATACTTTATATAACGCATTAGATACTGCTAACGAAGCATACTTAGAAAATAATGCTTTAACGGAAGAAGCTGAAAGAAGATATGAAACATTATTCTCTGAAATACAAAGAGGAAAAAACTTAGTAAAAGCAGAATTTATAGATTTTGGTCTAGATAATTTAGATGGTGCTAAAAATATTGTAAAAGATTTAAACAACTTTTTATTCGCAATGACAAAATCTGTAACTACAATATTTGCTAAATTTTCTGGAGGAGTAGCCGTACTTGGAGTAGCTTATTCTTTATTAAGAGGAGTAAAACTATCATTAACTTCTTCTGCTACAGAAGGTGGTATTCTTGCTGCTAGCTTGGAAAGAGCTCAAGGTGCTGCAGCTATATTGAAATCATCTTTAGGTGAAGTAGCTTCATTAACAGCAATTAGTGCTGAAGGTGCTAGCGTAGCTGCTTACGCTACAAAAACAAGAATGTTCAAAGGAGACATAGGATTACCATTTAATACATTAGGTCCATCTGGATTGATGGAAAGATTGATGCCTGGAAGATATCAAATGCGTTTAATGGAGACACTAGCAAACCCTGCTGTAACTTCATTGATTTATGGTGGAAATATTCCTAAAGAATTATATGGTCTTTCTAACTATGCAGCAAAAGTACAAGAAATACAAAAACAACTTGTAAGTCCTGCTCTGAGAAATAACGCTACTGCTGATGCATTTGGTATAGGAGCTTATGCTAAAGCAACTTCTGAAGAATTAGCTCTACAAGAATTATCAGCATCTAGTGACCCATTTATGACATTTGGAGAAGAAAAAATGCGTGGAGGGTTTAGAAGATTTGCTCCAACTAAAATGGGTAAACTTAAACTTCAATTACTTAAAGGACAAAGCGCTGCAATATTAAAATTAAGACAAGTCCAATCAAAATTAGCTATAGATGAAAAATCTTTCGCAGAAAGAATAAATGTTACTAATCAACAATTTTTAAGAAGAAAAACATTATTAAATGATTTAAATGCATTTATGGGTGCTGCTAGAGGTAAGGGTTCTGGATTTAGGCAAGTACTAGACGAACAAATAGAATCTCTATATGGAGACCAAATAGATTTTGATAAGATGGGAAGACGTGGTAGAGCTAGATTAAGAAAATCTGCACTACAGGGACAAAGTAAAGCATTCAATGATGTAGTAGCTTCGTTACAAGAGAAAGTTAAAAATACTGGAGAAGCAACTGCATCAGAACTTCAATTCTTAGAAGCTGTTGACAAAGGTAGAGCAGGTTTGGGTAGATTTACTAATGCTATTATGGGAACTGTTAAAGCTCTTGGTAAGATGCTTATATACACAGTAGCAATACAAGGTATATTTAAATTAGTTGGAAAGTTTGGTGAAGCTGCTAGAGGTGTTGAAGAATATTCAGCAGCTTTATCAGAAGCATCAGAAAAACTAAACGAACTTTACATGAATCAACTAAAACTTGACCAGTTACAATCTGGTGGAGTTTTAGATGAAATAACAGATAAAGCAGTATTAGAAAATGCACTAAAAAAGATAGAACAACTTGAAGCCGCTAACCAAAAAGCTAGAAGAGAATTAGCAGCAGAGTTAGGTCAATCGTTTGTAGAAAACATAATTATTGCAAGAGCAGGTAGAGAAAGTAAAAATCAAGGTGGTTACTTAGAATCATTAATTAAACAAGAAGCTATAGCTTTCAAAAAATCTGAAGCAGATATCAAAGAAGATATTGGTACTGCTGTAGGAAATGTAATACTTAATGCAGTAGACCCAGAAAACCTAAAAAGAACAGGAGGAAAGCTTCCTACTATACAAGAACTTATGGATAGTTTATTGTTTAGCGATACCACAATAGATGCAAGTGGATATAAAGATATATACATACCATCAGATTTATTTAGTGGAGTTTCATCAGGAATGCTTATAGCTTTACAAGAGTCTTCTGATAAAAGAATAGGCTCTAAAGAAATATTCGCAATGACAGGATTAGATAATCTTAACGACCCAAATGTTTTAGGAGAGCTTTCAAATGACTTAATGAATTGGGGTAAAAAACTTGGATTAGGAGATGAAGGTATTCTTAAATACATCATGGGCGATTTAAAACAATTTGATTTAACTCCGGGTCGAAGTGCTATGGAACAGCTCAAAGATATGTTTAATACATTTAGAGATATCTTCGGTGAAGAATACACAGACAAAGATGTAGCACAATTTGTTTTTGATATAGCAAAAGCAATATCAACAGCTGAAGGTATTGTTGGTACAAGTTTAGAAAATATTGAAGCTAACTTTAAAAATACATTAGGACCAGGTTCTGGTCTTGGTAGAGAAATTAAGAAATTCTTAGTAGCTAGATTAGAAGATTTTAGAGATACTGGAATTGTTACAGAAGAAGAAATTAAAAGGGCAGGAAATAATTACGAAAGAATTGTTGAATTATATACAAAAACTTATGACAAGTTTACTAAAGATAACAAGCTAGCTTCTGATGAACTAAAGAAAGAAATAGGAATTACTGAGGATGCTGCTATACAACTTGCAGCAAGATTAGACAAAGCATTTACAGACGCGAGAAAATCATTAGTTAATTTGACAGCTCCTTTGCCTGATGATGCATTCCAAGATATGACTGCTTTAGATGTATTACTAAACACAATTAAAAAAAGTGCAGCACAAGCTAAGTTTGAAAAAACATTAACTGCATTGGGAGCTTTTGGTAAACCAGTATTAGCTGCTGAACTTGCAAAAGTTGGTGTAGGTGGATTAGATATGGCACAAACATATTTATCAAATCCAGCACTTGCTTCTGCGCAGGAAATGTATTTAAGAGGTCTTGGTGGTAGCGATTATGTTTCTGAAATAGTTCCTGAAGAAGCAGAAGATGCCGAGAAAGAAAGACTTGAAGAAATGGGATATTTTATGGGTGAAGCTTCTGTTATGGGTATTGTCAGAGGTATAGAAGAAAACTCTGAAGAAATAACAGATATGTTCGTAGAAGTATTAGACAATGCTTTTGAAAATGTATTCACATTGTATGGAATATTCTCTCCTTCAAGATTTACTGCAAAGCACATTGGTGAACCATTGATAGATGGTGTAATAGTAGGTATAGAAAATGGTAAGTTAAAACTTAAAGATATTTTTGCAACAGTTATTAATGATTCTGTAGCTGACTTCGAACTACCAGATATGAAAGGTAGCTACAAAGGAACAAATATATCTTATGATGAATTAGCAGGAAAAATATCAGGAAATAGTCAATACCTAACTAACGACTTTTTAACACAAGGTTTCTTAGCAAGTTTAGGAACAACTATGATGCAAAACTTAGATATGTTTGCAGAAAAGTTATCTAAATCCTATCAACAAGCAAACTCTAGAATGCAAGAGGCTTTTGCAATAATCACACAAGTTACAAGAGCAGAAAGAGCTCAAACAGACCAAGCTAGAGCATTAGTGAAAGCAAAACAAGATTATGCTGCTGTATTACGTAGAGAAGCTTCTTTATCTGAAAGATTAGAAAAGCAAAAAGAAAAACTTATGAAGTTAGAAGTTACTGGAATGGCTGGTAACATCACAGTTCAAGAACGTATTGGTCTTTTACAGAGAGAACTAGATTTAACAGAAAGAAAGCGTAGATTAGATAAAGACTACACAGCTAGAGAACAATTAGATATTCAAGCTAAAGAAAAAGAAGTTGCTGAACTTGGAAGAATGTTTAATTTAGGAATAGTTAGTGCTTTAGACGTAGAAGCAGCACAAGACGAACTTCGTGAAATGAAAGGGGAATTTAAATCAGAAACAGAAAAAGAATTATTTTTACTTGAATACTCTAATGCTTTAGAACAAAAAGCAGAATATGAAAAAGAAATATTAGAAATATCTCCAGAGCTAGTAGCTGCTAGAGATGCATATATACAATTATTAAATGAACAAAAACTTATATCATTAGACGTACAATCAGGTGCTAATGGAATTGCAGAAGCTGAAGAAAGAGTTGCTGAAGGTGTTTTAGCTGTTGATGCAGCTTATGCAAACTTTAAAGAAAATGCTCCTGAATATGTTGAAGAAATAGGTGTTCTTGAAGGTGCATTTGGTGCTGTAAACACAAGAGTTGAAACATTATTTGGATTAATCAATAACCTAACAAAAGAAGGTACTTTTGATTTCAGTTCTTTAAAAACACAAATTACTGATGCAACACAAGACCTTGCAGATTTACTATTTGCAAGAGAAATGGATGAATTATTAGATGCAGGTGGTGTATCAGGTTTTAGAAGCGTGTACCAAACAGCAATGCAATCAGCTCTTAGTGGTTCAGGTATGGAAGGTAGAGGTTTTTCCGAACTAATGAGAAGAGGACTTACAGACTTAGATGCTTATCCAATATTAATGGAAGCTTACAATGCACTAGGTGGTAGTGATGGTAATGAAGTTAGAGACTTATCTAACATAGATAAATATTCAAAGTTTTTTAAAGATTCTCAGTTTCAAAAAGCTAGAGTAAACAAACAAGGAAACATATTAAATAACGCATCATATGGTCAAGCTATGATTGATTTCTTAAATATGATGGGTATAGGTACAGTAGAAACTGATACTGGAGAACTTGGTTTTTCTATAACTAACGCTGAAGATATAGCTAAAGGTTTAAGCAAAGAACTTATGGTTATGGGTCTTAGAGGAATGCAAGAGTATGAATATATGAAAATAATGAATTCTCAAATGGAAGCATTAGCTAATCGTAGAAGTGGACCTATAGTAGAAGAATTTTTTAATGATGATGACAAAGACGGTACGGGTCCTGGAACTTTTGGAAATAATACAGTAATAAATCTTGATGTCCCTGATAATTCAGGATTTAATTTATCAAAATGGCTTAATGATAAACTTGGCGCTGCTGCTGGTTCTTTTACAGGTTTTGGATATGTTCCTCAAGGAATGATGGGATTAAGAACTAAAGGATTCAAGATGGGTGGAAGAGTTCCTGATATGACACACATTAAACCTAAGAAGTATGCTATGGGTGGAAGAGATAATTTAATGAGAAGAGCACTTGTTGGAGAGTACGGACCTGAAGAAGTAAGATTTGTTCCTGGTTCTGGTTTCTTAGTAAAACCACTAACTCAAGGTGGACGTGGTAATAATACTATAGTGGAACATTTATCAGTAAATGTTACAGGAGTACCAGCAGACCCTTCACAAGCTAGAAAAGCTGCTATACAAATAAGTAAAGCTCTTTCAAGACTTGATAGAGAAGGTAGTGTTGGTGGCAATATAAGGAGAACATAATGTATCAAGTTCATATAGGAAGATTATCAATAACATCACCCGCAACATTAAATCATAGTTCTTCATCTGATGGTAAGTCATTATCTATATCAGGTACATTAGGTGGTGTAGAAAATGAATTAGACCACTTAAAGTATATTAGAGACCAACTTCAGTCTATGGCAAGAATGGATGAACATGTTCCATTTAGATATGATGGAGATTCAAGTCTTAATGGTTATGTAAAAGTAAACAGCGCAAGTGTAAACGTTAGTAAATATTTGTTAGGTAGTTTTGAATACAGCATAGATATGGAGTATGTAGGAAGAGAGGGAGATGTTATGTTTGAATCTAGACTTACAGGTTCTTTGTTAGAAAATGACTTTAACGTTTCTAGTTCTACTACTCAACAATTTCATGCACCACCAGCAGGTCATTACGCTTATATACATAATGGTGAACCTGAATCAGATATAAGAGTATGCAAAGATTTAACTTCTGATAATGAATTTGCTTCAGTTAATTTATATGTAAAAACAGACGAACAACTTAGAAATAATAATGCTCAATATGTAGTAGATATTGAGGATTATTACAAAGGATGTTGTCAGATATCTATAGGTACTCATCCACAAAAAACAAACGCAGGTATTACCTCAACTGTTAATAGTGTTATGTGTGGCAAAGATGCTAACAACTGGCAAGTTGGGGATTCTTTAATATTAGAAAATGGATTAATTAAATTAAAACTAGGAGTTAGCACTTCTAAAGCAACAGTAAATACTTTCATATATGACGATACACAATATGCAACAGAACAAGAATGGATATTTAGTTCTGGTCAAATAACTTCAGGAAACCAACAAGGTGATGACTTTTCAGGTTGGAGAAGAGTACAAATACTTGTAAATAGACCTGAAGTAGCAATCGTAAGATGTACTACTTATTTAAATACAGATAAGTCAGGTAGACTAACTGTTGACTTTGCCTTGCGTAGAGGCTCACATTTTGTATCTGTTATTTCAAACTATTACACAGCTGGTACACCAGTTAACTTTGGATTATACACTACACCATCTACCGCAACTGATGATTCTACTATTTCTAGTGGTTACATAATAGATGGAACTGCTTCACCAGAAGATAACAATTCATGGATTTTAGGAAGTACTGCATCGCTATCTACAGACACAGATTTAACAGAGAATGGAATAATACAAAGAGCAGTTGGTGGAGCAACATTTCCATTCTTTATAGGATATATATTAAGAGACGAAGATACTGGTCAACCATCTGATATTGATGATGCTGCTTCAATATACAATCAATACATAGATAATGTAAACGAAGCACAAAGGTTAATTAAAGCATAATGGCTGTTACAGAAAAATTAATGGCTCAAGGGTCATTCAATGTTGCACTAGATTTATCTTTAGTACCTAATTCAATATTAAACGCAATACAACCTTTCGACCAAATAGTTATTACTAATAACGAAGTAGAAGCAGCAGATAGAATTGATAAAGTTATTTTGCCCAGCTCTGAATATGTAGGTGTAATTAGAACATTATCTTTAGAGCCAGAGTCAGCTTATATTGAGGGTGCTGGTCTTAATTTTTATCTAGGTGATGATGAAAACAAAGGTATGCCAGTTACTGACGCAGGTGCTTCTACTGCACCAAGAGATTACACAGGTGTTTCTTTAGAGTATTTTGTAAATAATGATGATGGAGCACCTTATGGAATTATTAGAAGAAATGATAATGGTAATTTAAGAGGTATATGGCCTGGTAATATATACGAAAAAACTGTTGAAGAAACTGACTTATTATTAAACTTTGAAGGTAGTGATGGAGATAAAACAACTACTGATGAAACTAATAGAAAACATGAAGTTACATTTCATCAAGGTGCTGAAATATCTACAGACCAAGCAAAGTTTGGAAACACCAGCCTTAAATTAACTAATGTAAACTCTCATTTAACAGTTGACTATAAACCAGAGTTTACACTTCATACAGAAGATTTTACAATAGAATGGTGGGAGTACAGGTTAACGCCGTGATAATATGCCTCAATTTGATTTAGCAAACGCAACAGTTGACAATAGTTTTATAGATAATGTAATGTATCCTGATGAAGGATTTGTTCCATATATTTATGATGACAAATATCCATTAGTAATTAGCAAAGCTACAGCAGAAGCTCTAAGCATAGATGATGATTTATTTGATTCTACAAACAATGCTAATGGTGTTTATTATCACAGACTAGACCCTCACAACTCAACACAGTTTTCAACAGGTTCTAGGCTATATCAAATAAGACAAAACTATAGAAGTTCTAATACTGGTGTTTCAGGTTCTAGAGTTCCTTACAATCCAGATGTTCATGGTAAACCAACTGGTACTCTTACTGTAGGTTTTGGAGCTACTTTTTATCCCTATGGTATTACAGAAGATGATTTCTTTAAAAACTTTTATACAGATGGTATAGATATTAACGGGACTGTTTATACATTCCCAGCTTCATTTAGTTCAAGTTTGGTTAATAACAATGGTGGATATTGGCTAGATAATAATGGAACTTTACAAACTGGTAAAGATTTGCCATTTAAATACACTGGTGATGATTCATCAAATAGCAATATGAGATTTAGCTATTCATTAGCTAGAGAGCAAGCAAAGTGGTTATTTACTAGAAGTGGTGGATACATAGACTCTGTTAAAAATGCGATGACAGGATACGAAGATGCTTTTCCTTACGATACTGCATTAGCTCAAACTCATTTTGAAATTATGTGTGCAGTAGCATATCATCGTGGTGGTGCAGGATTTTCTAAGAGCCTTTTTGCTTATTTTTATAAACAAAAAGATGGAACAGGTGTAAGTAGCGTATCTGATTTAGATAATGAATATTCTGATATAGCAGCTTCTTTAATGTTTTTTGCATCAGTAAGAAATGACTTAGGTGGATATCATATATCTTCAGGAATGGCTGATAGATATCAAAGACATATAAATAGACTATTAAAAAATGACAAAACTGATACAACTCATTCTTTAGGAGATTTGGATGCAAAGAACGATTCAAATTGGTATTCTGGTGCAGATATACCAACCGAGTTTTTAAATAAACCAGAATATACAACATCTAAAACACCTGATGGCCGTTCTACAGGTAATACAAGTAATTACCAAATTTTAAGTCAGTCTGGTGGAACATATGTAATTTCCTCATCTACAACAATTGAAGACATAATAGATGATATTACGTCAAGACCAACAGTAGATTTTTGGACAGCTTCAGGATGGGATAGTGATGATTATCCTGAATACTATGCAGGTGATAGGTCTATATACGATACAGACGAAGGTAGTGAAGATTTCTATAAACTTAATGCAACTTATCAATCTGTATATTCTCAATACTGGCAGGATGAAAATTCATACTTTCATGGTAAAACTGCTACTGGAACAGACCCAAGAAGTGCAACAAGACATGGGCCTGTAGTAGCTTCTACAACACACAATGGAATACCATCATTCATAATTGGGTTAAATGAAAATGGTGGAGCTGATTCAAAAGTTTATATAAGGTCATCGATATCAAATACTTCTGTAGAAAATGGTGTTACATCAGCTTATGATATTGCAGATGGTAAATCACTTGGAACAATAGATTACGGACAATGGAATCATTTTGCAATAGTAAGAAAAGGTGTAAATTTTTACACTTTTAAAAACGGAACAATGGTTGAAACATGGCAGAGTGATAAAAATATAAAATCTCCAACTCCTGATTTAAAAACTTTTTCTCCTGATGGAATGGATTTATCTATAGGTAAATCACAAACTGCTGACTACTTTTATGGCTACATAGATGGTTTTAAATGGACTAAAGGTGAAGGTCAAGTAAATATAGATAGTAATGGAACTGCAACATTTACAGTTCCTACGAGTGCTCCTGTTGTTGAAGATACAACAAATGCTTATTATGGTAAGCATCATATAGAAACTGTTAAAAGTGCTTTAGATAAAGCTGCTACCCAATTAGATATAGAATACAGACTAAGAATTGGTGATAGCTCTGATGATACAGATAGACCTATTCCTGGCGGAACAAATCAAGGAAAGCTTTTAATTGATATGGGGCCTAGGGAAAACTTATTTTCAGGTCACGCAGAAGACCCTACTGTAATTGTAGTTAGACAAAATAGTGGAGATGACCCTTCAATAACAGGTCTAAATCCATCAGCTATAAAATCTTCTTTTGATGCTTCTGAGTATGTTTCTATTGTAGAATATATTGCAGACTATGGTGATGGTAGTCGATATGATGCATTAGATGTTATTGACGACAAGAATCCATACAGAGGTTTAAATGGTGAGGAATTAGAAAGAGCTATTTATGTAACTGAGCCTGACCATGCGTATATGACCAGAGAAGAAAGAGCTTTAGCATTTTTAAATGAACTTAAAAGAACTAAGAGAAATATAAATTTAGATTTAGATTTTTACGATATACAAGGAGACTTTGAAGTAGGGGATAATATATTTGTTTATGACCCAGATTTAGGATTTGAAGACACTGATGATAAAGTTGCAGAAGACCCTGAAAGAAATTCTAAGTATGAAGTTTCTTATCAAGGTGAATATATTAATCCAGAAAAAATTAGAGTTACTTCAATAACTTGGCCTGTACAAGAAGGATACGGTGTGTATTTAAGAAGATTACGTTCTTCTAAGTATAACTTAGTAGAATATGTTGATTTAACTCCTTACGTACAATGGGAAGGTGCAGGAACACAATTAGAAGTTGGAGACTTGCCATTGAAACTTGGTGATGATTTAAGATTTAGTCAGGTAACAAGTGGTATTACTTTAGGTGATAAATCTAACCAACCACAATCTGTTAGCAACTTAGCTTTAGTATCTGGATTCCAAGAAGATGCGTTAGGTGTTTCTAGAGCAATAATAAAAGCTACTTGGGATACACCATTAAATGTTGATGGAACAATTATACAAAATGGTGTAATGTACAGAATTAGATATAGAAGAACTGGTAGTACAGACCCTTATACACAACTTACAGTCAATTGGGGTGTTAATGAATTTACTATAGAAGGATTAGACCTTGCAACAAATTATGAAGTAGGAATAGCTCCTGTTAATAGTAATGCTGACAGCAACCTTTATACAACCGACACTATTACAACTGCTATTGATGGAGACGCTCCAGATAAACCGGGTCCAGCTGATAGCATCGCAGCGGGTACATTAAGAACTCAAATAGTTCATAGTTTAGGTAGAGCAGTAGATGACCAAGGTAATCCATTAGCAAGTATTGTTGATTTTACTCTTCAAAATGATATTGAACACTTAAATGTTTATGTTTCTACACAAGATGGTTTTTCTATTACAGGGATGGAACCAAAAGGAAAAATTCCTGCTACTGCTGCAAATATTAGAAATAATATTCCTGTTGTTGGTGAAATAGCATTAGAAAATGGAGACGCTCATTATTTTAGATTTACTGCTGTAGATATTGCAGGTAACGAATCAGACCCGTCTGACCAGCAATTAGCAACTGGTCAATTGATTGCTACTCAATTCATATCTAACGGTGCAATCACAGAAGCTAAGATACAAGATTTATCTGTTACTACTGCAAAGATAGGAGACGCAGCAATTGTTAATGCTAAGATAGGTAATATCATTGAGTCTGATAACTATTCAGCAGGTAGTACAGGTTGGACAATTAGAAAGCAAGATACTGGATATCCTGATGGATTTATAGAAATTAATGATGCTTTAATAAGAGGAAACATAACTGCGACTACAGGAGAAATTGGTGGTTGGACAATATCAGCTTCAAAGCTAACTGCAGGAAATTTAGAATTAGATGGTGGTAACACAAGCATTAAAGGTGATTATAGCCCGGGTTCATCAGGTTTTAGTTTAAACTCTGATGGTACTGTAGAATTTAATGAAGGAACGTTTCGAGGTGCTATAACTGGTGCTACAATAAATATTGGAAACAATGCATTTAATGTAAATAGCAGTGGACAATTATTTATGGGAAATTCAGTATTCGGTAGTGCTAACTTTAGAGTAGATTCAGATGGAACAATGGTTGCGTCTGGAGCAACTATAGCTGGTACTTTAAATGTAAATGCAGGCTCAATACACATAGGATAATATGGCAAATTTTAATGTAGACCAAAGTGGAAATTTATGGATAGGTTCAGGTGTTTCTAATTCTTTCTCAACTGCTCAATCTGACTCTAATACAAAGTTTTATGTAGAAAGTGATGGAACAATTAAAGCTGAAGAAGGCAGTATTGGTGGTGTAGTAATTGATGCTAATGGCATGCAATCTTCAAATTACGATGCTTCAACAAATACAGGTTGGAGAATAGATAATTCACAAGGAACAGTTTTTGCATATGATATTGAGTTAATATTAAAATCTTCAAATAGTGCTAATGAAGATTCTATACCTAGTGATGGTAAAAGAAAAATACAAGTAGGAACTGTTTCTATATATGACCACAATGGTAATTTAAATTTTCATCCTACAGCTGGTAAATCAATAATTATACATAACGGAAATCCTTTCATAATTAAAGGTGAGACTGGTAGTGCTCAAATGAAGTTTGATGGTGCAAATCAATATGGAGATTTTATATTTGATTTAGATTTTGTTCTTTGGTCAGATGCACTATTAGATAACAAAAGAAGATACTCTAACCCAACTCCTAATCAAGAGATTAGAGAGTTTTATTTTGAAAATGATAATACAACTATATTTAGAGCTAACGAACAAAACGCAGATGTAGAGTTTTTTGGTGATATAGGATTACCATCTGGTGGAAAAATCTATATTAATGGTGATGATGGAACAAGTGGTGAAGTTTTAACAAGAACAGCTACAGGTATGGAATGGGCTAACACTTCTTCTGGAATAACAGCAGGTGCTGGTCTTAATCTATCTGGAACTAACGTTATGTCTGTAGATTTTGGTAGTGGCACCTCACAGGCTTCAAGAGGAACTCATGGCCATACAGAGTCAGATATAACAGACATTGGTAGTCACAGTCATAGTAATTTAGATAACTATGAAAAATGGATATTAAAAGGAAACGGTAATAATTTAAATGTTATATCTGGTTATGGTGTTGAGTTTAAAGCTGGTACTGGTTTATCTTTATCTGTAAATCCTAGCCCTTATGAAATAACATTCTCTCATGGTGCTGGTACACATGTAAGTTCTTCTACAGCAGTACAAGCAATATTTGTAGATGGCATTGGATTGAGAGGTTCTGTTAGTTTTACCGATGGTACTGGTGGTAAATTTTGGAATGGATTTTCTAATCCATATGGAAATACTGTACAGCCAGATACTACTTCAACTTTTAATGGTACACCAACATTTAGCAGTATGAATGTAAATGGTAATATTCAGCATTCACAGAATTTAGATGGTTCTGGTTTGATTGGTTTCTCTACTAATAGATTTAATAGATTATACGCCTCAAATGGTGTATCTACTACTTCTGATGAAAGATTAAAAGAAAATATAGAAAACATACCTTATGGATTAGATTACTTAAATACTTTAAGACCTGTTCAATTTGAATGGATACCTAAAACCCAGAATGTATGTTCTATATGTGATTGTGTAGTCTTAGAAGGAAATGACAATTGTGGAAACTGTTGGGAAAATGTATTAGACGAAGATGGTTTTACAACTGAAAAAATTTACTGTGCTTGTGAAATTATTTCAGTTGATATAACTGGAAATAAAAAACTATGGGGTTTCATTGCTCAAGAACTAATTGAAACACCACCAGAACCAGATATTGATATAGAGCTTGTAGATTATGATTCTGAAGGCGATGCTTATAATATGAATTATTCACAATTAATAGCACCATTAGTAAAAGCAGTACAAGAACTAAGCACACAGATTTCAGATTTAACTGCTAGAGTAGAAGCATTGGAGGGATAATGTCTGAAGAACAGCAAGAGTCAAAACCTTACGAAATAGAATATCGTTTCGTTAATGATACATTTAAAAAAGATTACATATTAGCAAGAATTGCTGAAGCTGAACGTGCTCACTTTGAGCTTATGGTTGATAGACTTGGCGAAGGTCACCCAGAATATGATGAATGGCTTGAAGCAGTTAATAGTGTAATAGAAGAAATTGAAAGACTAAAATATATATACCGTCAGTTAGGAGGAAGTTTCGGTTCTGAGTTTATAAATAATGGCTGATGTAACTCATAGTTCGACTAGCCAGATAAGCGGAAGCTCCTCAGCCGACCACGTATTTGACGTAGATTCAAACGGTATACCTTACGGTTACCAACTAAGTAATGCAACAGTAAACATATCAGATGTTGAACATGATATGTACCTTGATGGTCAGAGTATTTTATCTGACGGTACATTTGTAGTAGGTACAACTAATTCAAGTAAAATAATATTTGCTCCTGACTCAACTCCACAAGTACAAATAACAACAGATGGTGCTTTAGACCTTCTATCTGGTAGATTTTTACTTAACGGAACTACAGGAAACGCTAATCAAATTCTTAAAACAGATGGTTACGGAAATCTATCTTGGACTGACCTACCCTCACAACAGTACGCTTTTGGTGGGTTTGTTGTCTCAGGTCAGGACACTGTACAGGCAGGTAATCTATCTGAAACACTAAGTTTAGTAGCTGGAAACAATGTAACAATAACTACAGACAATAATACTAAGACTATTACTATATCTTCCTCGGGTAGTGGTGGTTCAGGTTTTACAACAATTAATGCTGATGGAACAAACCTTGTAGCAGACCAAGCATCAGATACTTTAAATTTAGTAGCAGGTTCTAATGTTTCTTTTTCAACAGACGAATCTACTGATACATTAACAATATCTGCAAGTACATCTGGTGAATTAAATCAAAATGCTTTTAAAAATGTTGCTGCAACAGGACAAAACACAATACAAGCAACACAATCAGAAGATACTGTTACTTTTGAATCTAATGAAGAAACCGGAATGGATTCTAGATACTTACAAACTAGAGACAAAGTAACTCTAGAAACTGACACAAATATAAATAAATTAACTTTAAAGAATAATATACCAAAAACTTTTTCAATGGCTAGTAAAGTACCAGTAGTGACACAAACAGGTGAAAATGCTGGAATGCCACTAAGAAATAAATTCTTTAATGTGCAAACCACAGACCCTGTTTCAGGTGGTGGTACTAGCGTTGGTTTAAGTACTAGAGCAATTCCTATTTTGCAATATAATGGTACAGAACAAGACATTTTAATGCCAGCTAAATCCGATAACAGTACACTACAATTAACAGTATTAGATTCATCTGGGAATGACCAAATAATAGATATGGATGTAGCAGAATAATGGCAGAAAAAACACCAGTAAGAGTTAATTATGATGGTAACGGTAACGCCATTGGTTTTGCTGAGTTTCAAGCAGAAGATTTTATAGGAATAGACGATGGTGGTACAGGTGCTACTACGATACTTGGAGCACAATCTGCTTTAGGACTTGAAATTGGCGTTGATATTCAAGCATATGATACTGATTTAGCTACAATTGCAGGTCTTTCTCACAGTGACGGAAACTTTATAGTATCCAATGGTTCAGCATGGGTAGTAGAAAGTGGCTCAACAGTAAGAGATTCATTAGGACTTGGTACATCAGATAGTCCTACATTTAATAACCTAACAGTAGGTAATGACTTAACAGTTACAGGTGATTTAACTGTTCAAGGCGACACAGTAACAATTAATACTTCAACAGTAACAATTGAAGATGTATTAATGAAACTTGGTGAAGGAAATACTTTAGATACTGTTGACTTAGGTTGGTATGGAGAGTATCAAGAATCTTCAACAACAAAATATTTAGGTTTTACTTGGGATGCTTCACAAGATAAGTTTATACTTTGGACTGGTAACGAAACAGAACCAAATACATTAGTAGATACTGGTGATTCTGGACATACAACTGCAACACTTGTAGCAAATATTGAAGGTACAGTACAAGGTCAAGTAAGCGATATTGCCAACCACACAACTGACGATTTAGCAGAAGGTTCAATAAATTTATATTATGCCTCATCTTTATTCGATACTGACTTCGCTACAAAAGGAATAGAGGATTTAAATGATGTATCTTTTACAGGATTAGCTTCTGGTGATGTTCTAAGATATGATGGTGCTGGTTGGATTAATGACCCACTTAACTTAGGAACCGATACTGAAGGTGACTATGTTGCAGACGTTACAGCTGGTGACGGATTAGCAAAAACTTCTACAAACTCAGAAGGACAAGTCGTTGACTTATCCGTAAACGTAGATGATAGCTCAATAGAAATAGCTACAGACGCACTACAGGTAAAAGCACTTGGTATTACAAATGCAATGCTTGCTGGTTCAATTGAAAATGCAAAATTAGTAAACAGCGATATTACTTTTACAGATGGAACTACTTCAACAGTAGCTTCTCTCGGAGACACAATAACTTTTACAGGTGGAACTGGTGTAACAATTGCTAATACTGCTGGTAACTTTGATGTAAGTTTTGACTTAAGCGAAGTTAGCGCAGAAGTTACAGAAGCAGCACAAGATGCTATAGATGCTTTACTTACTGCTGGAACTCAAACTTTAATTTCTGTAAATTATAATGATAATTCAAATAGTTTAAGTTATACAGTTAATAATGACTTATCACTATACAGTAATGCTAATTCTTTATTTATAACGCTTACAGATTTATCTGGAAGTACAGGAATAGATTACGACAATACTACTGGCGCAATATCTATTGACAGTACAGTAGTCACTTTAGATGGAACTCAAACTTTAACAAACAAAACATTTGACGCAAATGGTACAGGAAACTCAATATCAAATATTGAAGTAGCTGATTTTGCTGCAGGTGTATTAGATACTGATTTAGCAACTGTATCAGCAAATGATGATACATTAGCATCTGCAAAAGCAATTAAAGATTATGTAGATAGCTTAGATAGAGACGATGATTTAGACGTAACAATTGGTGCTACTACATATACATTAGATTTAGACACAGAAGATTTATTATTTGCTTCTTCTGGAAATCAACTAACAGTAGCTCATGCTGAAGATGTATCAGGGAATATTACAGTTACTTATACTCTTGACGATGATTTAAGTACTTATGACAATACTACATCTGCATTTATTACTCTTACTAGCTTATCTGCACCAAACGCAGATGGTGTAAGCTACGACAACGCAACTGGTGAGATTACACTTTCTAGCATTCCTAACGCAAGTCTTGCTAACGATTCCATAACAATAAATTCTTATACTACTGCTTTAGGTGGAACAGTAACTTTAGTAACAGACGATATAGCAGAAGATGGTTCACCAACTAACCTATGGTTTACAACAGGTAGAGTTGATAACCATTTGAGTGGTGGTACAGGTATTAGTTACACTACTGGTGCTATAGCAATAGATTTTAGTGAATTTGATACTGATTCAATAACAGAAGGGGCAACAAATCTTTTTTATGCAGATTCATTAGTTGATAACCATTTGAGTGGTGGAACTGGTGTTACTTACACTAACGGTGTAATATCAATAGGACAAGATGTAGATACAACTGCTGATGTTCAATTTAACAGTGTACAAGTAGATGGAACTTTAACTTCTGATGATATAACATCTACAAATATTAGCATTGCTGGTAACGCAACTATTACTGGTAATTTAACTGTACAAGGTACTACAACAACTATAGATTCAAATACTGTAAATATTGGCGACAATACATTAGTTCTTAATGCAGACGAAACAGGAACACCATCACAAGATGCTGGTATTGAAATTGAAAGAGGAACTTCTACAAACGTATCTTTTATATGGGATGAGTCAGCTGGTAAGTGGACAGTAGATGAATTAGGTTCTCATACAATTGTTGCTTCTACTTTTGAAGGTAGTTTAACAGGTAATGCTTCCACAGCAACTGCTCTAGCTTCTGCACAAAACTTTTCTTTAACTGGAGATGTAACCGCAACAGCAATTAGCTTTGATGGTACAGGTGCAGTAGCACTTTCTACAACAATAGCTTCTGGTGCAGTTGAATTTGCAATGATAGATGGTGCTGCGGTAATTACAAGTGCAGAAGGCATAGTAGCAAATAACACAGACGATACTTCTTTCCCAACTACTAAAGCAGTTTACGATTATGTAAATGCAATAGATGTTGATGATGATTTAGGAATAGCTGGTGATACAGGTACAGGAACAATTGACCTAGACACACAAAGCTTAACATTAACTGGTGGCACTGGAATAACAACTACTGCTGCAAATCAAGCTATAACTGTAGACATTGACAGTACAGTAGTTACATTAGACGGAACTCAAACTTTAAGTAACAAAACATTAGAAGCTACAACAATAGCTGGGCATCTGATACCCGACACAGATGTTACCTATGACTTAGGTTCTAGTACATTTAAGTTCAGAGATTTATATCTAAGTGGTACATCTATCTACTTAGATACAAATACAATAACTTTAAATAGTGGAAAC
>Ga0255761_10001673_pt1 | contig 20558 bp, 9 predicted proteins | sample 071ome_29_FD_179961 | JGI IMG/M metagenome (GOLD analysis project Ga0255761, IMG submission 179961) | Coastal salt marsh microbial communities from the Groves Creek Marsh, Skidaway Island, Georgia - 071407BT metaG (version 2) | ecosystem: Environmental > Aquatic > Marine > Intertidal zone > Salt... | reverse complement strand
GGTTACGAAATGTGTCTCTTTTCTTTCTCTCTCTCTCTCTGAAGCGTTTACTCTCTCTCTCTCTCTCTCTCTTTCGATCGCAAACTCTTCCCTTTAACGAGATCTCTCTCTCTCTTTCTTTTTCCCGAGCGTGGCCAAAACACGCGCGCTTCTTTCTTTTTCTTTCGCGTGTGCGTGTGTGTACGTCTCACGCACGCGCAATTGGACGTATTTCCTGAACTGCCTCGCGCAACTTCTCTCTCTCTCTCTCGAACAAACGCGCGAAACCAGAGAGCGGCGAGGAAAAAATTCCTTTTTTGTGAAGCGATGCAGAAGAAGAAAGGGACGAGACTTTTTTTCAAAAGGAGTGCGCGAGTACCCAGAATAGAGTTGTACGCTTTTACGCTTTTATGCTACCTCGCGCCGGCATTACAGAATTGAAGCGATCACAATATACAAAAATATACAAATACGATTCTGGTTCTGTATCTTCATCACGCGCGCCGCCGCACGCCTCCCATCCCGGGCGGCGCGATGTCCAAGTTTTTCGTGCCTCTGTTATTATTGTTGTTGATGTTCGTCGAAACACGTCCTAAACTCGCATCGCCGACGACAACATCTAACGTTTCTAAAGCGAACCTATCCACTCGCCAAACGACAATGGATAAAACTTTCCCTGGGTCGGCTTCGCGGACGATTTTTCGGACTTGGTTTGCGTCGACGATGGCTTCGCCGTTACAATCTATGATGACGTCGCCAGCGCGTAGGCCCGCGATGTGCGCGGGGGAGGCATCGGAGACTTTGACAATGAGTGCGCCTTCACGAGGTGGATTTTTCGTGGCAGCATCGTTGACATTCGCGTTGTTGTCCCCTGATGACGACGACGGAGACGATGTGGATTTTCCCTCTAATAAGGTTGCCATTTCTATACCCAAGTATGGCCGTGCAATGATTTCGCCTCTCGAGAGCGCCTCCGCCACTCGACGGACGGTGTTGATTGGAATAGCGAATCCAATACCGTCCGCATCTTGCCTAATTGCTGCATTGATTGCAATGACCTCGGAAAACTCATTCACTAATGGCCCCCCACTATTACCTGGGTTTATCGCGGTATCCGTTTGAAAAAATTCCAAACTTCGTCGTTCTGGTATGCCAAGCTCAGTCGACGTTCTCGCTAAGTTTGATATGATTCCTAAAGCTACCGAGTTATCTAATCCGAACGGGTTTCCAACCGCTACTGCCCAATCGCCAACTTCTACCTCGTCTGAATCTCCTATATCGCATCTCGGCAACACGTGTGAGGCTCTTAAATTCAACTTTAAAAGGGCGATATCAGCGGTTTGATCGACGCCTTTCACATCAGCGATGTACGTTCTCCCATCCGTAAACGTAACTCTGACTTTCTGCGAGTTTCCAACCACGTGAGCGTTAGTCACCACGCGACCTAACGTCGAGTCTAAAACGAGTCCACAACCTCCGCCCGCATGCCACTCGTCGACGCTCTTGTTCTTGCTCGTCGACGACGGTCCTTCCTCTTCCTTCCGCTGTCTGTTCCCGTTATCGTTACTACTGCCACCCGCAATCGAAGAAGGCGAAGGCATCATTGCGTCCACTCGCACCACACAAGGACCCACCGATTCTGCAGCTTTTCGCACGAAACTGTTCCGCTTCGCTCTCGATTTTTTCCTCGCGGTTTTGTCGTTGTTCCTCTGTCCTCCTCTTCTGAAGGAAAAACTCTGTTGTTGTTCTTGCATCCTTTCCCGCGGTATCCCCGCGCTCTGCGCTGGCAATGGGACGCGAAACTGCAAAAGCACGAAAAGTGCGGCAAATGCGAATCTGCGCAATAGTAACGCCGCTCTGTTCTTCTTTTCGTCGTCGCTAGAGAAAGGTGCCGTATCTTTTTGCCAATTCGATTCCCAATTGAAGTCATTTTTTCCAATGCGCGCTCGCTCTTCGTTTCGCGCGTGCGCGTCCTCGTCCTCGTCCTCGCGACCAAGACGAAGATACGCACTTCTTTCTCTTCTCTCGTCGTTTTGAGAGCGAGCGACGCGAAATCGTCGTCGTTTTATCCTCCTCGGACGACACGAAGAAGAAGAAGGAGAAGGAGAAGGAAAAAACGGTTGAAAAAGAAGCATGTTTTAGTGAGGAAAAAATTAATAAAATGTGTGTGATGATAAATATTTACATAGATTAATGTTTACGCGACGATGAAACGTCTCTTCATTGTTGATCCTTTTAATAGTCGCTGTCCCAAACCTCGGGCTTACCACTCGCTCTGTTCTTCTTGGAGGACTTCTTGGAGACTTGTTCTTCGACGACTTCACTCTCGGCTTCCTCCGTCGTCGAAGTTGCCGGCTGTTCCTCTTCGTCTTGATTCTCTGCTACCGGGTCGTCGGATTTTTCTTCTTCTCCTTCTTCGACTTGGACTTCAGCATCGGTCGTCGTCGTAACGTCTTCTTCGTTGGGCACGTCGTCCACTGGTTTGTCCTGCTCCGCAAGCTTCTTCGCTTCATCCTCTATTCTCTTTTCCTCCTCAGCCTTCTTTTCCTCCTTGGCTTTCTTTTCCTTCTCGGCTTTCTTTTCTTCCTTGAGCTTCTTTTCCTTCTCCATTTCCTCCACATCCTCTTTGTGGTTTACGAGTTGATGTTTGCGTTGTAACTCCTCGCGGATACGCTTTTTGAGCGCCAACGCTTCAACGGAATCTTTCAAAATATCCTCTTTCGCAGCCTTGGTCGTGTCTAATTTTTCAACTGCGTTGCCGTCAACTTTGCCCCAGCCATTTTTGCAGCATCCGACGCCCGGAACTGGGACGCCTGGCGTGCACTTCGGATCCGGATTGCACGTTTTCTTGGGTGAAGAAGCGAGCGATTTGGCCAAAGCCGAGTCTTTTTGCGCGTCCGGGTTTTGTTGCGCTTGCGGCTGACGCTGGAAGCAGCACGGGATACCTGGAAGGGGAACGCCGGCAACGCAAGTTTCCTTCGGTTCCGGGTTGCAAATATCCGGCGCGTTACAGCACGGAATACCCGGGATCGGGACACCGGCAACACACCCTTCAGTTTGTGTGTTGCAAAATAATGGCTTTGATTCTCCTTCTGGAGCATCTTCCTTCTCTTCAACCACGACGGTGCCTTCATCGCCGATCAACTCCTCGGCAACTTCAGCTTTCGCATCCGCTTCTTGCTCTTCTTCAGAAGCCGGTTCTTCAGAAGCCGGTTCTTCAGAAGCGGGTTCTTCAGAAGCGGGTTCTTCAGAAGCGGGTTCTTCAGAAGGAATCGCTTCCTCCTCTGTAGTTGTTTTACCTTGGATGAAATCAGCGATAACTTGGTCTTCCGGCGCTTCCACGTTCGCGCTGGACAAGTCGATATCATCTTTACCGACGATGGATTCGTACGAAACTTTTGGTTTCTCAACGCCCGGGATGTCCAAAGACTTGGTCGCCATCATGACTTGTAAATCATCCTTGGTGACTTCCTTGTATTCGATTTTCTTGTATCGATTTTCCTTGTCGTCCCATCGGTATGTGCTCCTGTCCGAGCAGCATCCGTAGCCTGGCATTGGAGTTCCAGCTTGGCAGTTGGGGGATGGATCCGGGTTGCACGAATCTGGCGTGCAGCACCCGACACCTGGCCAGCGCTGACCGGGGACGCAGTTTTCGCTGTTGTCACAAAACATCGGCGGATCGTACTTGCCGTCCTTCATAAAGTTGTTACCTTTCGGTTGGTTGTTGTTGGCCATCCCGCCGGCGGCTCCTGATTTCCAGGTCACCTCTTCCGCGACTTCAACTTTAGACATGTCGAACATGTTCGCGGACTGGGTTTCCGTGTCCTTGTTCGCGTAGTGGTGATGCTTACCTAACGCCGCCATGAGTTCATCCACTGTCGGAGCGGCCATGCCAAGCTGCGCGGTCTTTTTCGAAGCGTGATGTTTCTTCTTCGTCTGCGCAGAGGACTCGTCATCCTGGAGTTCAAAGAGCATCTTTTGCTCCTTTGGGTTTTTTAACTTTTTCACGATAATCTTCTTCTTCGCCGCAGCCGGAACGATAGTGTCGTCATCATCTCCGCCGCCTTCAATATCACTACCGCTATCAGGGTCCTCTTTCGGCGGCGGGTTGGTCATTTTTAAAACTCTCGCATTGATATAAGTGTCCAACTCGGAGACCATGATGGATTTCGGAGTGCCGTCTTCCAAGATGACGTTGACCAAAGCGCTCGGGTCTGATCTATCGATTCGACTCGCTCCCCACGCCGGGCGCCAGTCTTCGGCGTCCTTACAGCACCCAATCCCTGGAATTGGTACGCCTGGCATGCAGGAATCCGCCGGGTTGCACGACATTCTGTCGCAGCACCCTTGGCCCGGGCACGGGATGCCGCCCACACATTGCAAAGCCGGGTTGCAAAAGAGATCCTTGAAGGACTCTGTGCACGTGGACTGATCGCCGACTAAATCGAAATTCGGGTCGACAATAGGAGTAGCAACGTCTTCAAAACCAGTCGAAGCCGACTCTTCGCCTGCTTCGATGACTTCCGGTTGCGGCGTTTCGTTGAGCACCACCGCCGGTTCGACAATCTCTTCAGCTTGTTGTTCCAACGATGCCTTCGCCGCGGCTTCTTGCGCCGCATCGATCGCCGCTTTAGCAGCCCTTTGTTGCGCGGAAATCATAGCCTCGTTTTCAGCTTGTTTCTTTGCAATAGCCGCTTGCGCCTCTTCTTGCTCTTTTTGCGTGGCTTCTTGTTCTTTACGTAAAGCCTCTTCTCTCGCCAACTTTTCTAGGTCGACGACCGTCTTCACCTTGACTCCGTAATCGCCCATCTTGGCTTCTTCGCGCATGAATTCGTGCTCAGATCCGAACGAGTGCCCCTCCCACATTTGTCTTTGACTGGTCAAAGAGGAGGAGAAGTAGTCTGTCTTCGACGCGTTGTCATTTTCGGAGTCCTCGGTTAGAGCGTACACTGTTGTTGACTCGCAAAAGTGTCTCGTCAAAGTCGTATACGCGAGAAATCCGGACGACCATAACTTGCCTTCAGCACCGGATAACGGCGAAAATAACTCCGTCGCTTCGTTGGAAATGACTTCGGGCGTGACCACCCACCCTTCGTTGGCGTCCAAAAATCGATACACATCCTCCGGATTGGCCGATCCGGGATCTTGGTACGGAATTTTCGTAGACGAATCCGACGTTTTCTTCTCGTCCAACGATCTCAAAACCAAAATTTTGTGTCTCACTGTCTTGTCAACCTTCGAGTGATCGCCTCTGTTCAACTCATCCATCGTGTGCGGGACGACGTTAGCAAACACGAAATCGGTCTTGGTCCCGAAATCTTCGCGATACTTGGCGTTCCTTTCGTCCGCGGAGTCCAAATAGTGCGTGTTGATTCTCGCGACGCAATCGTGCGAATCAATTTCCTTACCAAGCGATTGACCATTCATGTCTGGCGTTGGAAGAACTAACGCGCAAGATTTACATTCCATCGGTACGCCCAAGTTGGCTGATTTCGGCGGTCGTTTTTCCTCCTCACCTTCCTCCTTTTTCGCCAACATTGGCTCATCGACAATTTCAGAAGAAGAAGAAGAAGAAGAAGAAGAAGAAGAAGAAGAAGATTGCATCGCCATCAAATCTCCCGTGGTGTACGTTCCGCTCATGCCATCTTCCATTTCCTCCATCTCTGACTCGCGTCTCTCCTGCGCGAATCGCTCTTGCATTTTCGCGAACCCAGCGTTCACGCGCGGCAACGACGATGAAGATGATGAGGAGGACGCGGCCCCACGGGTAAATGTAAATCCCCGCGCGACCGTCGCGGACCTCGGCGTCGTCGTCGTCGTCGTCGCGCCTCTCAACCCGCCCAACCGCGTTTCGGAGCTCTTGTCCGTGATAATATTCTGGTTACCAAAATGTCGCTGGCGGCTCGCGACGGCAAACGTCACCGCGCACGCGCTAAACGCCAGCGCGATTTTCTTCGCCGTCGACTTGGTTGCACGCGTCGTCGTCGCAGAAGAAGATCGCTGTTGTTGTTGCTGCGATTCCAAGTCCGTCGTCACAAACGACGACGACGTATCATCGTCCTCATCGTTCGAGACCGTCCCGTAGGATGTCTTCTTCGCCATCGTTGATCTTTCTTTTTTCTGTCCCTACGTATATCGCCGCGCGTAAAGTGAGATACGAGTGCGCGCGGTCTCTCGCGTGAAGAATCTGAGAAAAGTCTAAACCCTAAACGGATTTTTCTCCCGCACCCCCCGCGGCTTCTTCGTACCAACGTCGATACAAAAAAGAAACACGCGGCGTCACGGCGCGAGTGCGAGATAAGCAGAGAGCGAGAGAGAGAGAGAGAAAGAAGAGAGAGGGAACTCGTCGAGATCTTTCTTTTCTGGAGCACACGCGCACGCACGCGCACGCGCACGGAATGAATACGCACGTTTCGTCTTCCGCCGAATCATCATCATCGAAGATGAAGATGATGATGATGAACGAGAGAGAAAGATTGCTCGCTTCTTCTTCTTCCCGCGCGGATGGCGAAGACGATACTTTTTCGACGCGATTTGCGAGTAAACGATGGATAGCGTTCGCGGTTATTGGATCGTTATCTTTAGTCGCCGCGTTCGCGGGTTATTCATCCGTTACTTCTATTCACAACAACGGTGTGCTCGGAAGTGCGATGCACGCGTACGGCTCGAAAGAAGCCGGAGCGAGCGCGGCGGCGAGAGCGGCGACGAAGGCTTTACCCGTAAGAACCGCGCAGCTGGGATACGCGGACGTGGATTTAGACACTTCCGCGTTAGGTGCGAAGGAAAGGAACATGATCCAAGCTTCTTTGGCGATTGAAGAGGTGCAGCGAAAGATCAAGCGCTTGGAGAAGGCAAAGCGACAACGCGCTTTGAACATACAAGACGAGGACGACTACTTGGAAGACGAAGTCGTGCCCGTAGCGGCGGAAGGCGACAGCGACGCCGTGGAGACTACCACTGAAAGTGAAGTTGAAGAAGGAGAAAGTGAAGTTGAAGAAGGAGAAAGTGAAGTTGAAGAAGGAGAAAATGATGGAGAAAAAAGTGAAGACTTGAAAGAACAAGAAGACGCGGATGAACGCAACGCGGCAGTGAAAATGTTAACTGGAGAAGACCCAGTTGTCAGCGAAGACGAACCAAAAGAAGAAGAAAGCGGCGACGACGATAAAGAGGAAGAAGAAGAGGCGCTACCGCAAGTGATGGCTTCGTTTGTGGACCAAGAGTTGGAGGAAGAGTTGAAAGAGGAAGAGAAAAACAACGATGTGTCCGCCAATTCCGAGGAGAGCGCGAAGGAAGAAAAGGACTCCTTGGAGGAGATGGCATTGGCATTTCAAAAAGAGATGGAGCGCGCGGCGTTAGAGGAAGAGCTGACTGCGACACCGGTCGAAAAAGAAGTTGAAGAAGGTGATGAAGAAACAGAAGTAACGGCGGAAGATGAAACCACGGCACCGGAAACTGACGAAGCGATGGCTGAAAAAGAAGAAGAAAAAGAAGAGGAAAAAGGAGAAGAAACAGAAGCTTCAACTGAAGCGAGTGTTAGTGAAGAAGGGCATGACGAGCAAAAGCAAGAAGAAGCGACGGAAACGATGAGAGCAGGAGCGCAGCTATCTTCGTTACTTAAAGGCTCAACCAAGCGCGATTTATCGGACAGTGAGTTTTCCAAGCTTGAAAAGCTGCTTCAATACAACGCCGAGAAACGTGGCATTCAATTGAAAGCATCGTCATCCGCAGACACGACGCCAGCTCAACCTCCCAAAGCAGAATTATGCCCAACTTCTGCTATTTATGCCGGTAGGTGCGAGTGCTCTTCGTGTGCGTTAGTTTTACCGATGCCAGATATGGTTGGGATGTCACTCGGCAAAGAAATTGATTCGCACGAGTGCGTCGCTAGAATGAACGCGCAATACATCGAAGTCCAAAACTCGTCTTTAGCGAACAAATTAGCCAACCCAAGAGATTACGGTTCAAAAACCGATTTCGTGTTTTCCAACGTCGTCGAGCACACGTTGAATGATTTGATCAAAAACTTGAACACGACTAAGGGTAAAAAGCTGAACCAAAAAGTCAAGCACAAGTTTTTGCACGTGCCCTTCTGGCGACCAGCTCCGGCGGTTTTTGACTTCTTGGAAGCTCACAACGATTGGAAGACAATTCCACACGCAGTCACGAAAGAAACGACCGATTTGTTTGCACAGATGAAAGGCGCGGAAGGCAAACAGTGGAGTTCAGGATTTTTAGCGTACGTCATGTTGTCGAGACACTATTGCGCCAAGACGACGGTGTATTCTTATTGGAGAGCAGAGGAGGATCCGAAGAGTCAAGCGTACGTGACCAACTCAAAAGGCGGAGCGCGAAAGATGTGGAGCGGCCACTCGTTTGGAGGCGAACACGAATTCATTAAAAACGCGGCAGAAAACCATGATTATGGAACTAGAGTACGATATTTAGACGCGCTTAAAGAAGGCGCAAAAAGAGAGGAAGAGGTCGGAGGCATTGTTCCTTGAAAATATTGTTTTATCATTCATCACGAGTTGCTGTACAAATAAACCTACCACTACAAATTACTACGTTACATTACTATTGGTATCATGCAATGTTGTTCATAACGAGAACAACATCACTTTTTTAGCGCGAGCGCTTCCGGCCTGCTTTCTTTTTCACTTTCGCACCAACTTCTTCTCGAGACTTTTTCTGCTTCCCTCCTTCCCTCTTATCTTTTCGTCGGCGTTTCTTCTTCTGTCCAAACTCGGCGACGTCCACGTCTAACCGCATGGCCGCCCATTTCGCCTCGTCCCCGTCTTCCGTTTCGACAGCGTTGATTGCATTCTTTTTCCTTTTCTTTTTACTTGCGTTACGAAGATACGCAGGGAGATGACTCAAGTGCTTGTTCGCGTCGTCTCTTTTTGAAATAGAGCTATCATGCCGCAAGAGACTTAAATCGTCCGGATTTTCTTCAAAGTGCGATGCGAGACGCTCGGAATTTAAAAGTTCCACGCGAAGTTCGCGCAAACGCGCGTCTTTGACCGCGCTTTTACTAATCGAACGTAACGTATCTTCCGCTCTGTACCGTAAAGCTTCTGTAGCTTCTTTCGGAAGGCGCTCGAACGGTTTCAAAAAGTCGTCGATATCCTCTTCGTCTCGTTCATCTTCTTCATCTCCGTCGTCGTCATCATCCCCTTCCTTTGCTTCCGCGGCTTTCGCGGCCGCAGCCGCATCAGCGTATCCCTTCAATAACATGTTATACGATTCTTCGTCCGATGGACAGAAAAACGTAATCGCCACTCCAGTTGCGCCGGCTCTCCCCGTTCGCCCAACTCTGTGTTGATACGCCTCAAACGTCTTTGGAACTTCAAAATTAATCACCGTGTGCACCTTTTTGAAATCGACGCCGCGAGAAACGCCAAACTCGGAATCTTTCTTCGCCGCTTGGTTTCTTTTTTCCTTCTCCTTTTTTCTTTCTTTCTTCGATTTCCGGGTCGGTTGGTCTTCTTCTTTGTCATCTTCTTGGTTTGCGTTTTCTTTATCGCTCGCGTCGTTACCACTACTGCTATCGTCCTCCGCTGCGGCTACTAACACGTCATGCACGCCGCGATTGAACTCCTCTAATATGTGCGCCCTTGAGTTTGCCGGTAACTCAGAGTGTAGAGCAACGCATAATACGCCAAACTTGTGCAAAAACAATCTCGCCCTCACGGCTTCGTCGGCATCCTTCACGAAGATCAAAATCTTCTTCTTGCACAAACCCAAGCGTAACAGTGCCATCAAATACAACAACTTGTCGTTTTTCCCTTTTTTAATCTCCAAACCAAAATGCGTGATCAATGGCTTCTTCTTTTTCTTCAACTCCTTCTTCATCTCTCGTTCCTCTCGTTTTTTTTGTTCCATCTCTTCTACGTCGTCGCAATTCACCTCGGCTGGTTTCGATAACAGCAACGACTTCAAATTCCCAACCTCTTCGCTCGTCGAAGTCGCGCTCACCATCACCGTCTGCACTCCTTCTCGACACCTCTCGAATATGTACTTGATATCCTTCTCGTGACCAAACGATAACAACAAATCGCACTCGTCCAAAACCATCATCTCCAATCCGTCGCCATTCACGCTCTTTGGCGGGAAGAGTTTATCCTTGAGGCACTGCGCCACGCGCGCGGGCGTAGACACCAACACGTCCGGACAGTTCCTCGCCGCTTCTCGAACCGCCGCGGAATTACTCGAACCTTGCGGCAGCTCTCCGACGCGATATTTCTTGGAGACTTCGTCGTCTTTATCCTCGCCTTTCCCGCAGTATTTCAAAACCTCCTGACACTCTTTCCGCACCTGCGTCGCCAGCTCCTTGGTCGGTACCAAAACAATCACTCTCGGAGGCGCACACGCACCCGTCGAGTTGGTCGCGGAACCGCCGCCCTTCTTCTCCGCCCTTCTCTTCTTATCCGCCAAGAAAACCTTGTGCAAACTCGGCAACAAATACGCCAGCGTCTTCCCGCTCCCGGTGTGCGCTCGACAGGACACGTCCAACCCTTTCAGCGTCAGCGGTATCGACCGGATTTGCGCGTGCGTCGGCGTGCGCAAGTTTCGGGAAACGCAGGATTGCACCAAGCGCGCGTCTAAACCCAGAGACTCCCACGAAGACGACGGAGCGTCGTTCTTGTCCTCATCTTCATCATCACCACCACCACCGGTGGCTTTCTTCGCTTTCTCGTTGTCTCTCATCGACGTTTTTGTTGCCGACGACGCGTTTGTTCTATTTTGTATTCTCTGTCACGAGGAGCCGCCACTCTCCAAGTTCTTGGAACTGAAGAAGCAGCCACCAAAAAACACACATAAAAATTTTTCGATTTTTGCTTCTCGTTCTCCCCCTTTTATTTTTTGCACCGGTCCCCCACCCACAGAGAAGAATCGAGAATTGAACTCGACACGCACTTACGGCAAAACAACACAACAACGACAAAAGGAACAACGCGCAAAAGCTTCTTTTTTTTTCGTTCGCTCACTCCAAAAAAGGAAAGCCTACGCGCACGCGCACGTTGTGAAGAGTTTTTTATATTCGTGAGCGTGTTTTCGCGCGCGCGCGAGGAGTCGTATCGTCATCATGCCGGCGGCAAAGGGTACCAAGAAAAAAATTGAGAAGAAGGCGACAACGACAACGGGAAAGAAGAATGCGACGAGAGAAACGGCAGCTGGTGGGGCGGTTTCTGGGTCTGCGGCGGCTGCCGCGGCGCCGAAACAACAACAACAACAGAGAGTCTCTCGTTTAGGAAAAGCGGTTTTAGATGCGGCGACGATTAAGAAGAAAAGCAGCGCTTCAAAAACGACTCTGCTGGCGGGGAGTCAAAAGTCGATTCCTTCTTCGAATCGAATGGATTCTAGAGTGGACCCGAATCGCGTTATGAGAGGAGGAGAGAAAACGAATAATCGAAGCCGGGAAGGAACGTCGGAACGGTTGACGCCTCGAACGCAAAGTCAGAGTCAGCAGAGAATGCCGGCGCCGAGAAGACCAGGGGGGATTGACGCGTCTATGTTGTCCTCGCCGCATAGGGTGACGAGTCCGGAACACGCGGCCGGGGCGAGAATGCAGTCGCCGGTTGCGGCTGCGCAGAGAGAGAAGGAATTGCGAGCGCAGATCCAACAGAAGAAGGAGAGAGAGGAACGCGAGAAACGGGCTTTAGAGCAGCAACAACAACAACAAAGGGAGAAAGCTGAGCAAGAGAAGCAGAAGAAGTTGCAACGAGAAAGGGAGGTGCAGTTGCAAAGGCAACGCGAACAACGACAACAGCAGCAGTTGTTGTTACAGCAACAACAACAACAAAAGCAACAGCAGCAACAACGACAACGGCAGCAACAGCAACAGCAGCAGCAGCAGCAACAACAACATCAACAACAACAACAGAAGTCTGAAAAACTCGTGCCACGACAACCTCTTCCTAACGCAAGAGCTCCACCGATTCCCATACTAGACAAACAAGTGCCACGACAACCGGTAGGAAGGAAGTCCGCTCGGGCACCTCCTCCTCAGCGATTGGTAGATAACATAGTAAACGAACCTCCCCAGCCAACTTCGATTCGAGACATAATGGTGAGGAAAGCGAGAGATGAACGCTCGGCAGAACTTCGCGCAAGGAGAGAGAAACGAAGACGCGATCAATTATTGACGCTTCCAGCGGGAGCGATGGGATTAGATGGATTTGTTGGTGGTGGTAATCAACCTCCGACAAGTGGCGGGACACCAACTTCGGTGCACTTCGCAGAAAAAGCAAACAAGGATAAAAACGAAGCCAACGAAACGCCAGCCTCGGAGAACGGACGACGGACGCGTCTGAGATCTTCATCGCTTGGAACAGTAGCTACGGAGAAACCGAATGCGTCCACTGATGCACCATCGGCAAAAACACCGAATGTGAAAATGACCGGCGCACCGACACTTTTAAAGTCCGCGCTAAAAAAGTCCTCACAAGTTGCAAACAACACCTTCGCCTTGGCCAACGCGCCCCCTGCAGTACCACAGCAACAACAGGCGCAAAACGTGCACACGCCGAGAGTAAAAATTGTCGATGGTCAAATCGTAGCCGATCAAGAGACGCTCACAGTGCAAGCCTCGCATGAAAATCGAATAACCGAGAGCGAGTTCACGAGAACAACAGGAGATAGAATGATGATTAACTCGCAGACGTACGGGAACCGGTCGAAACCGGCGAAGTGGACAAAGCAAGAGACGGAGTTGTTTTACAAAGCCATGGAGCAATTTGGCACTGATTTCACGCTCATACAAAGATTATTTCCTTCGCGAACGAGGAGACAAGTAAAAGCGAAATATTTGAAGGAACAGAACAGCAACGACGATCGCATCGAGTCGTGCATGAACAATACGGCCAGAGATAACGGGACGTATCAAAACTTGATCGACGTATTACAATCAGATACGAGTAATCGGGTTGAGGTAGTGGCGGGAAAAGGTATCGATATGATCACTCCAGGGGCAAACAATATCGCTGCTCAAGTGCTGAACGGCGATGCGCCCATGCAAGAGAACGTAGCGGCTACTGTTCCTCAAGGAAACACTGCCGCTGCCACTCCTGCTGGTAACTAATATTTTAGTAGAAATAACCTTTCGCGCAAACGAAAAATCACAAATTGTACAAAATGAAACAATGTACTTTCAGTATTATGGTAACATCGAGTCTCTCTCTCACACGCACACTTTCTAATGCTTTCGCGTTTTTTTACTACTATTCGTTGCTGTTGCGGCGTTGCTTGATATTGATGTTTCTAACTTCGTGGATTTATTTACTTCTTGTGTGCTTGAACTTCTGCTCTGATTTCCTTTATCGAAGACTCGATTTCAAGCTCAACGGATATAGTCTCTGCCATCGCCAATGAAAGAGGAGCGTTCTTAATCTTAGCCACCTGACCTTTAATCTTCTCCAAAACGGCCTCGAATTCTTCCAAGTAATTTATAATTTGTTCTTGATAAAAAGCTGCGTGTGCTTCTTCCATTGTTGTTGATGTTGTTGTTCCTTCAGTTAATCCATCTTCTTCGTCTCCATAGCGTTGCTTTTCGACGCTAAACTTTTGCAACTTTTCCGACGCCAATCTTTTCAGACGCTCCGCACTCTCATAGACCTGCTTCGGCGTCAACGCAACGGATTCTCTCCTAGGCTTCATTACCGTGACAGCCTCTAAAGGAGGCGGCATTGAACCGTCTCTTCTCTGCCTCGGTGCGGCCGGTGTATCAAACAAAATGTCTTCTTCTTCTTCTTCTTCTTCTTCTTCTTCTTCTTCTTCTTCTTCTTCTTCAGCCGCTTCTCTGTCTTCGAAGATTCCGCCTTCGCATTCTGGCGAGGAATCGAAGCGAGTATGTTGTGGCGCGGCTGCGCGTTGCTGTTGTTGTTGTTGTTGAGGCGGGGTATTCTGAACTCTTCCGGAAACTTTGAAAATGTCTTCTTCCTCTTCTTCTTTTCCTTCTTCTTCTACTTCTTTTTCGTCGTCGAGCTGGCACTCTCCATCGAGCGGTATTTCAATCATGACCGCTTTTGATTGCTTCTTCCGAACAAGCGGCGGAGATGACGGTGGCGGCTTAGTCGTCGTCTGCGCGTCGGTCTTACTACTCAAAGTATCCTTCACGAGTTTACCAACACCACCGCAGTTGAGGTTCTCGTTATTCTCACCACTACCATTCCCTAAGTTCCCCAAATCCTCTACCAAACTCTTCACAATCTCCTCGCACGACACAAATCGCTGAAATTCGTCCGAAAACATTGGACTGCGCTCTTTCAACTGTCTGGTTCCCCACGCGTCTAACGGCATGGACAGATTGGCTAACTTTTCGACGTTCAACTTTGAAAATTGCGAGTTTTCTTCTCTCTGTACTTCTTTTATCGCGTTTAAAAGAGATCGCCAACTGCCGTAATTTGTAGCGACGACTTCTTCGATGGTCGTCGTCTTGGAAACCGCGAGCGATTGGAACAGAAGGAACGGTGCTTCCGTCATTATTGCTGGCTATATTTGTTCTTTTATGAGGGGTTGTTTCCCCAAAAGCTGCCTTTTCACGTTTCAAAAGTTTTTATTTAGGGTGTCTGTTTGTCTTGCGTGTGGTTTGTTTTCTCTCTCGTTTGTTGTCCGTTAGATCCGTCAAAACGCCCGAGCGCTTCCCAATCATCATGGTGCAACAAGTCGTCGAAAACCCAGAGGACGATGACGACAAGAAGGACAAGAAGATCATCCCTCTGGATGCGGACGACATCGCGTTGCTCAAAACTTACGGCGTCGGTCCGTACGGTACTCTGATAAAAAATCTCGAAACTGACTTAGTGTCGTGCGTCTCGCGCGTTGAAAAGTTGTGCGGGATAAAAGAGTCCGACACCGGTCTCGCGCCGCCGTCAAGATGGGATTTAACCGCGGATAAACAAGCGACGCAAGAGGAACATCCGCTGCAAGTAGCGAGATGCACGAAGATAATCAATCCGGGGACGACGGACGCGCAGTACGTCATCAACGTGAAACAGATCGCGAAGTTTGTGGTTGGTCTAGGGCAACACGTCGCGCCAACGGACATCGAGGAAGGGATGCGCGTTGGCGTGGACAGGACGAAATATAGCATACAGATTCCGCTTCCACCGAAGATTGATCCGAGCGTAACGATGATGACGGTAGAGGAGAAACCAGACGTGACGTATGCGGATGTGGGCGGGAATAAAGATCAGATTGAAAAGTTGAGAGAAGTCGTGGAGTTGCCGTTGTTACATCCAGAGAAGTTCGTCACGTTAGGGATCGATCCTCCAAAAGGGATTTTGTGTTACGGGCCTCCTGGGACTGGGAAGACGTTGTTAGCGAGAGCGGTGGCGAATAGGACTGACGCGTGTTTTATACGCGTTATTGGTTCAGAGTTGGTGCAGAAATACGTCGGCGAAGGCGCGAGGTTGGTCAGAGAATTGTTTCAAATGGCCAGAAGTAAGAAAGCGTGTTTGATTTTCTTCGATGAGGTCGATGCAATTGGTGGGGCAAGGTTTGACGACGGTCAAGGTGGGGATAACGAGGTGCAGAGGACTATGTTGGAAATTGTAAATCAGTTGGACGGGTTCGATGCGAGAGGGAACATTAAGGTTTTAATGGCTACAAACAGACCGGATACCTTAGATCCCGCATTATTGAGACCGGGTAGATTGGATAGAAAAGTTGAGTTTGGATTACCGGATTTGGAAGGTAGGACGCAGATTTTTAAGATTCACACGCGGTCGATGGCGGTGGAAAGAGATATCCGGTTCGAGTTGTTGAGTCGATTGTGTCCGAACAGCACCGGCGCGGAAATCCACAGCGTGTGCACCGAAGCTGGCATGTTTGCCATTCGACAGAGAAGAAAGACAGTCAGCGAAAAAGATTTCTTAGACGCCGTGAACAAAGTCATCAAAGGCTTTAAGAAGTTTAGCAGTACGGCGAAATACATGCAGTACCAATAATAAATCTTTTTGTCAGGGAGGGAGGCGGATAAGGAAAGTTGCACAATTCTCTAGATGGGAAAGAAGAGGAGTTCTCCAATTCGTTTAGACTATATGAATAGTAGTTTTTGTAGCAATAAACAGACAGTATATACGTACAAATATACACGTACGTGTTTTTGAGAAATCGCTAACTAAATCTCACCATTCCTTTCTTCCTTTTGAAAAAAGGAAAATTTAGGGTTTTTAAGATCTCGCAAGTTTTGTGGGGGAAAAGCGTAGCGTATCTTGGAACGAAAGAATACGAAATTATCTTTTCTAATCTCTTCTTCATACAAACACACGCGCAGTTATTCGTCTCGAATCACACGCACACACACTCGGTTAAGTTCAAAGTAACGACACGATCCGTTTACAGTTCTAAAATCACTCGTTGAAAAAAGATGTCCTTCTCTACCACTTTTACTGGGTCTAAACTTGCCCAACAATCCGTCACCGTCCAAAGAAAGGTTGACACGCAAATCAACGCGAGACGCACGAAAGCGTCCGCGCCGTCCACGCAAAAGAAGGCCCAAATCGCCTCCTTCGGTTCGTTGGCGCCGCCGGATTTGTACCCGGAATTCGGTACGTACCCGGGTGGGGGTAACTCCTTGATCATCCCGTACACGGATGAGAAGAACGCGGAGAGAGAGTTGATCCACGGCCGATGGGCGCAATTGGGTGTCACTGGCGCCTGGGCCGCCGAGAACGGTACCGGCATCCCGTGGTTCACCGCGGGTACCTTGTGCACTCCAGATGACTGCACAGCCGTCGCGGACAAGTTCCCGGGTGCCGTTGCGCCGTTGGCGCCGGAAGGCTCTGGCTACCCGAACTTCTGGGCGGTTTTGGCCATCGAAGTCTTCTTGGTCGGCAACGCCGAGGCGTACAGAACGGGCATCTTCGAAAACCCGTTCCCGGAATTGGAGTTGTCTGTCTCCCCGGGTGGCAGATTCGACCCGTTGGGTTTCGCCGAAGCCGGTGACTTAGAAGAGTTGAAGATCAAGGAGTTGAAGCACTGCAGATTGTCCATGTTCGCGTGGTTGGGCTGCATCTTCCAAGCCTTGGCGACGCAAGAAGGTCCGATTGCCAACTGGACTAACCACGTCGCCGACCCGGTGCACAACAATGTCTTGACTAACGCGGCCAAGGGTTTCAGTTTCTATTAAACGGTCTTTGAATTTTAATAAAGGCTATACATTTATATACAATTTTTAATTACCAAAACTTTCTACGTACGTCTAAATTTTTATATATCACGTTGTGGTAGTGAATAATATTCACTCTCACTTCCTTTTCTCTTCTAAAGCTCGTCGTTCTTCTTCCTAGCGCCTCCAACCTGTTTTTTACCCCTGCTCTTGTTGACGTTATTGTCGCTATTGTTGTTCTCCATGCGTAACTTTCTTCGTTTCTCAACCAAAGATGGGGCTAAAATTGAACCAAACATACGTGGCGCTCTTTTACGCTTCTCTTCGTAAACTTGTTCTAAACCGTCGAAATCTTGGAATAGCTTCGATAACGTTTCGTTCGCAGCTGCGTAGTTTCCTACTTTTTGCAACAACAAGCCATTTCTCCATCGAGGTTGCCAATCATTTGTGCCATCAGTTATCTCAATTGCTCTCAAATACATTTGTCCGGCTTCGGGAAATTTCCCGTTTGATTCAAAGTAAATCCCCAGCATAAGAGCGGGCATCGCTGCACGTTGAAACTTGGTCAATTTCGCAGTGAGAGTGTCCACAATCTCTCTCGTGACGTCTCTTTCGTTGAACATATCGTGTGCAGCTAATATAAGTTCAACAGGATATGTTATCGGGTTTAACATGCGCACGCTTGCGAGAGCGAATAACTCATTTTTCCCATCAATCATAGATTGGAGCATAGAACCTTTGCGCAAGCGATACTTGAACAACGGTTCCCGAATATTTACTGGTTTTAAACCAACGTATTTTTCAGCCTCGAGCCAAAAAGCCCAATCCTCGTAGCCGAACAACGTCGTTCGCGGGTATCCACCAGGTGTGTTTTCCCATAAAGATTTCAGAATGACCGCCGAACAGTGAAAGGCGTTGAAGTAGCGCAGATCTTGCGGATCGTACTGTGGCAAATTCCAACTATACTCCCAGTCTCCAAAGCCTACGAGATCGGCCACGGCTAAGTTGTAATCAGTGTTCGGGTCTTCAAGCAAATCAATGGCTTTCTCAATGAACGTTTCGTCGATTAAATCGTCCGCATCGAGCGGTAAAACGTACTTACCGATGGCGCGATCGAAACCAAAATTGCGCGCATCTCCCAGTCCGCCGTTTTCCTTCTGGTGGACTTGGATTTGGAACAACCGTCCGCCTTTTTGGTTGAACCGATCGACGAGTTGCCTCGCGACTTCGAATGATCCGTCTTTACTTCCATCGTCGATCAATAAAACTTCGATATTTTTATATGTTTGGGAATATACGCTCGATAAGGTTTCCTCCAAAGTCTCCTTTGCGCCGTTGTAAAACGGAACAACCACGGAGACGAATGGTAAAGCGCCAATTGCTGTGTCTTCGATGTAATCCGAAACGATTTCTCTTCTCTCTCGATCTGTTTTTTCGACAAATTCGGCGTACTCTCGCTTGGGACGCACTTGGTGCACTTCTTTGCGCTTTTCCGTGCACGACCCGGCACCGACGCGAGAAGCCTTTAAGCTATCGAAAACGTGGCACAACTCTGATTGTTCGGTGATGTCGACTAAAACAGTTCTCGTGGACCAAGGTATATCTTCATCGTCGGCGTTTGTTCCTTCTTCTATGACTTTAGTTTTAAACACGATCGTCGCGCATTCCATGTCCAAATCTTCGGTTTCCCACTCTAACTCTAACGGTAACGATTCGACAAAGACGCTTCGAGCGAGAACGTTTGAATTTTTTGTATCTTTCGGATCTAAAGACGGATCAATCCTATAGGATGTATTGATCACGATGTTCTCGCCATCTTCGTATTTATTATCTTTGTCGTAACGCAAAGACAGTTGGATGAGATTTCTCGGATAAACAGAGGTAACGCGAAAAACGAGAGTGGCGTTTTTACCGCCTTCTTCGTAATCAACGTTGAGATCAATTTTTTCTCTCTGTACATCTTTTCTGCCATCATCGCCCTCATCGATGTGTTGCGAAGACTTAATCTTTGATACGCACGGTATTCGACTCGGCGGCGCGTCGTTTACGTACCTCTTTGGCATGCGATTTTCACGTCCTAAGTAAGCCAAATTTACTCGCCCGCTCGAGTCGTGCAGAAATACTTCTTTGTTACCTTCTCCGTGCATCGTTGACGTTTCTTTGTCAAATGTCCAAAACGCGACGCAATCTTTCATCATCCAAAGTAAAGTTGGATCATCTCGATTGTTCGATGCAGCATCGGAAGAAGAGGGCATTCCTACCACCATTAATTGCCGCACCTCCGCTGGAGTCAGCGCTCGATTCCATACGCTCACGTCGTCTAATCTCCCGTCGAACGGATCCCACTCTGCGCCTCCAATCGTCACGTGTCCATCGAAATCCAGACCGCTCTCTTCTAACGGTACCTGTGGCCCTGCTGCTCCGTCTACAAACACCGTAATCGCTCTCCCGTCGTACGTTCCGCAGACGAAATGCCATCTGTTTAAAAATATAACCTTTCCGGCGCTGAAATCTTTATTATCCTTGCCGATACCAAACCTCGCGACGCCTTGCGCATCCGTATACAAGTTCCAACCCCAGTTAATCCATTCGTGACTGACGATTCGATTAAAACTTTTATGCGTATTCAAAAATACCCAAGCGCACGCAGATATCGTTTGAGAAGGTAAACCGCGCACATTTCTGGCGATGATGTAATCGTCCACGCCGTCGAACGCGTAGTACGCGCCGGATGGGCCGATACTTTCTCGGCGCAGACTTTCTAACGCGACCGACGAAAAGGTCGAGTGTCTTTCGCCATCGCTTTTTGTGTTTCTATTCACGGATGACGTTGCTTTCTTCTTCCTAGGCGTCGTTGCCGTCGTCACAGGAACTGCTCGAGCCTCGTTTGAGAGTACGACGACGATGAATACGACGACATAAGACAGCAACGTCCAAAGCCGCACGCCTCCCGCGCGTGAATTCTTCTTTTCCACGTGAGCGAAGCGTTTCATCCTCGTCATGCCAGAACAAAAATTATATTCCAGAACAAAAAATATATTCTACTTACTCTCAATACTTCGGCGGCGGCATCATCATCTGCGGCGGTTGTTGCGGCGGTTGTTGCTGTTGCCCCATCATCATCGGTGGCGGCATCATCATCCCCGGCATTTGTTGTCCACCACCCATCATCCCCGGCATCGCCATCGGCGGTGGCAGGTTTTGCGCGTTTTGTTGAAAGTTGGTAAACTGTAAGTAGTAATTTCTCACGTTCGCTTTGTGTTTAAATCCCGAAATGTGTTGTCTTCGAACGGTCGCGGAGTCGTGCGTGAGGTACGCGTCGCAGTATTCGCAGTAATACCGCGTCATTCTCTTCTTCGTAGATCTCTCGCTTTTTGACTTCTTTTTCTTCTTCTTCTTCTTCTTCTTCTTCTTCTTCTTCTTCCCCTCGTGCGGTTTTTGAGAGGTACGTAAATCGACTTTTTACAGC
>Ga0255761_10001663_pt1 | contig 20625 bp, 17 predicted proteins | sample 071ome_29_FD_179961 | JGI IMG/M metagenome (GOLD analysis project Ga0255761, IMG submission 179961) | Coastal salt marsh microbial communities from the Groves Creek Marsh, Skidaway Island, Georgia - 071407BT metaG (version 2) | ecosystem: Environmental > Aquatic > Marine > Intertidal zone >... | reverse complement strand
TCTTTAAGATCATAAACCGGATCATCTTCAATTTCAGCAAAGTGCACCACTGGCTTACCAGTTGACAAATACTCAATAACTTTGCTTGGTAATTGAGTTGGATTTAAATTACCAATTGACAACAGGCAATGTAAGGTTCCTACCATTCTATCTAATGCCACTTCTCTTGGAACTATGTCAAAAAAACTATGATTTTCTTTATTGACTACTATGTCTTCAATCATTTTTTTAGAATCAGGATTCGTATACCAATTAAAATTAATTTTATCTGTATCGAGAACTTTTAGGACATTTATTGGTGACCTTACACCTTTTGTGAGAATACCAAAATAACCAATTTCAATTGGGCGTACTGAGTAGTCGTAATCCTTTGCAATTTTATATAGATTGTTATCAAATGAACTAATCGGGTTACCAACGAATAATTTTTTAGAATTAATTTTAAAGAAATTTTTGTGAACTTCTAAAGCTTGTCTGTGCGTAAAAATAATCTTAGAAGCTAATTTATAAAACTTGTTTTCAACAAAATAATTTAAAGACTTATATAAATATTTATTATTTTCATAAGCATTAGTCTTCAAACTAAAAGGATCCCCTATATCCATTATCCACTCTTTACCTCTATTTTTGTTTATTAAATAAGCAGCAATATGAGAAGAAAAAGGTAAACTCACTGAAATTATCAAATCATAATCTAAATTGATATTTTTCCTGTTTCTCCATATTGAATATACCCAAAACATCGTATAGTCAGGCCATGCAAATGCTTTATAAAAAAACCGATATATTTTTTTTAATAATCTAAGAATTAAATTTTTAAAAAATGATTTTTGGTGAACATTAGATTGATCTCTTAAGTTTTTTACAACTTTACTAGCTTTCTTATTACCAATATAAATTATGTTGGAATCACTATCATCTTGAGGTGTGCCAGTAACCACATGTACGTCGACACCTTTTCTTTTTAACTCATCATAAATCAATTTCCACCTCGTGGTTCTTGGACTTTGGTGTGGAACAAATTGATGTGTAACAATTAAGATTTTTTTAACTTTATTCATTGTTAGACTTTGCAATAATCAAACCTACATAAATAGCCAACATAGAACTTAATTCTTCAGCTTGGAAAAAAAACATTAATAAAATTAAAAGTAAGCCACTCATTAAGTATTGATCAAATTCTTTTAGTCGAACAATTCTCATGAACATGTTGCTAATAATTAGTAAGAACATTAATAGAGCAATAACTCCACCCGATAAGTACAAATTTCCATACAAATTATTAAATGATACAACTTGACCCGGATTCTTATAGATGATTTCATCTTCTTTGACCTGTTTAGTAAGTTCATCATATCTTGGTGAAAATTTAAGATTTGAAATACCTAATCCATCACCAAAAATTTTAAGACTTTCACTCTGTATATATTTAGATAATATATCTATATTTTCAAAACCACCAATACCACCAGAAGAAATGATTGCAACTCTATTAAAAATGCTCTCGAAAACATTGTTAGAGTTCTTTGCTTTATCTTGCTCATCATCATAAATTGAACAATTACATTTATCAGCTGATTCAGGTGGACACATTGAAGGATCCAAAGCAGGAAATTTATAACTTAAATTGTTACTAAATATACTCACAAGCAATATCAGAAATACTGGTATTACAAGATGAAAATCAAAAGATTTTAATCTTACTAATTTAAATACAAATACAAGTCCGAATACTAGCAATATGCTTACAACACCTGTCAAGCTTCTAGTTAAGACCAAACTTAAGATTGGTAATATTGATACTAAGTACCAAATACTGTTTTTTTTTGCAAATTTAAAAATTAATGGAATTATTGGTGCAATCCAGACTGCAAGAAAACTAGGCTCTCTAAATGTTCCATAATTTCTCAATACAGAACAAGCTCTTCTTATTGGTTGCGTCCATCCACCTGAACCAGGTCTATTTCTGACAAAATCAGACCAATCAAATACATAAGAAAAATATGAATATAAAGAGAGTAAAGAAATAGCAATACCAACATAAACAATTAACTGTGTTATAAATTCAATGCCTTTCTTTGATGTAAGCCAAACCGTAATTGAGATCACACCGTAGAAACTTAAAATTTTTAATAATCTTAAAGCTAAATATTCATATACATTTGTTGTAGCTAGTTCAGGTATGTCATAATCAAATGTAATTGTTCTAATCAAAGTAACAAGTACTAAATAATATAAAAAGTATTTAATACCAATTAAATCAAATATATACCCCTCTTTACTTACAAATTTAAGATATAGATAAATTGATACAAATACTACAACTCCAATCCAAGATAGAGGAATAGTAAATAAAGAAAAGGCATCAAGCCCTTCGAGGAAGAGAGCTAGAAAAAAAATTATATTAAGAAAGTTATTTTTTTTAATCATTTGTATCTTTTATATCCATTTGAAAACTCTTCTTTTACACCAAAATTATTCTCACCCCAAGACCTATATTCTTCTAAGCTACAGTCATAGGAGAAATCCTCAATAATTACATTTCCATTTTGAAAATTAATTTTTCTAAAAATTTCTTTACCGTTTATATTGACTGAACCTAAAAAGTTATATTTGTCTAAATACAAAACTTTACCGTCAGAAATTAATGGACTAGAAATTTCTTTATGTAATTTAAAGCAATCAAATTCATCCATTATAGGGAGATTAACGTCAGCTTTGGGACCCCAGTGGTAATTTGTTGATCTAAAATTGTTCCTGACTTCTATGTTGTCGGTATAGGTTCCAGTTCCAGGATCTCTTGCTATCCATTTATTATTTGTAAAACACTCTATCGATAATTGATCATAGTGAGAATGGCCTCCAACTCCATTTTGACCTATTTTTCCACATCTAATGCTAAAGTACTCTGATCCTGATCTATTTTTCCAAATGTATATCCCAAACTCTTTAAAAGAATACAATTCAAAATCATCCGTAAATATTTTTATATTAGGATTTACTACCCTGTTTAGCTTAGAAATATTATTATCTAAATACTTATTAACAATTTCATCAAAGCTTAAATCATTTATATAATTTTCGATTAATAGTTCTTTATTTTTACCTTCATAAAAGTAATCAATCATTTCAATGAGCCAGTTCATATTAAGAGGTTGCTTCTCATCAAAAAAATAATAAAAAATTCTTCCAGAGTCATTGTCGCCTATTTGAGACAATTCACCGTTAATCATAAGCAAATTTAAAAAGTTTTTATTGGATAGGATAATATATTCAATTTTTCTCAAAATGCTGGAATTTTCATCAATCTGCTCAATCGCAAACTTACAAACCATCAAAGCTTCAACCACCAATGCTGAGTAATGAGAAGATCCTTCAAAATTCGTTCCTTCTTCAAAAAATTGCAAATCTAATTGTCTTGAAAGCTCTTTAAGAAAATATTCAATTTCTTCTTCACAATTCTCAAATTTATATATTGACAAAGTAAAGAGAATCGACGCTAGCTCAACTAAATAATGATTGCCAACAACATTGCCTTTGTTTTCAAGATTTTCATTTACGAATTTATAATGCTGACTTATGTAAGAGTCAATTTTTTTCATATCATTTTCAAGTAAAACAACATTTAAATCACTCAATTCTAAAAACATCCTATGGAGAATTAAATTTATGTTTCTTATTGCTACATCCATTGGACTATTCCAATAAAGGAGGGGGAAATCATCTACATTAATCTTTTTGATATCATAGTTAATTTTATTTACTGACAAAAAGTGAAACTTTTGTAAATATTGTAGTCTTGATGCTTCATATGGAACTTTAACATCTCCCTTATTAAAATATGCAGGAATAAACCTACGATGATTATTAAATTGAAAACTTGAAAAAATATCTTCAGTTACTATTGGATTAATTATTTCTTTACCAAATATTCTTATCTTTGCATCAACCTTTTTATCATTATTTGATAAGAGATAGGACACCAATGTATCAGCAAATTTTGGATGATTGTATTTAAATGAATGAATTTCAGAGGGAATTGTAATTTTTCTTGAAAAAATTCCCTTTAAGCTATATTTAATTCTTTTTAAAAACAAGTTAATCATTTTTAATCCTAAAAATAAAAACTAAAAAACTATAAATATTTTTTAAAGCAATTGAGATTTTACTTACCTACTTTCAATTCCTACTTTAATTTGTCTTCCTACAAAAACTGATGTGAAGAGGGAAAATGTAATTTGAGAACTTAATATACCAAATTCTGGTGAGAATAAATTGTATTGACTTATGAAAAAATAAATTAAATAAGATATTGCTGCTGCAGTTATAACAACTTTAAATAGATTAATTTCAAAATGCATAGCTCTGGCAAAAATTATGTTCACTCTTGACCAAAGCATGAATGGTAAAGAAAAAATTACTACTCTAAATATTGAAGCCAAGTCAATAAACTCAGTACCTAATACATTTATAAAGATATTATTTGCTGCATTCTCAAGTACTAAATATAGAAGTGGGATAAAAAGAGAGACCAAAATCACCAACTTTAATTTACTTCTTATTTCATTAATTTCACTAATATTTTTTAATTTTGAAATTTCAGGAAAAACAATATCTAAACTTGCACCAACTAGCTGATGTAATCCCTCCAAAATTCTTCTTGACCAAGCTAATACGCCTAAAATTGGACCGGAATAAAATACTCCAAGAATGACAATATCTAATTCTGATATAAGTGCAGCTGAAAGTGTTGTTAGAACCATCTTTCTACCAGATTTTCTTAATTCTTTTGAAGTATATGTATTGTCAGTATTTGATTCTTCTTTTGGTAATGAATTATTTGCAACAAAATAAAAAATTAGTAATAAAAATGTTTGAAATACTATGACCCAAAAAATTGAGTATTGAAAATAAATTATTAACCAGCCACCGAGACCATAAATTACTGTTCTCAAAATAATTTGTTTTGAACTTATTACAAAATCTCCTTTTGATTGATGAAATGCTAAAGCTACATGAAGCATTTCGTTAAAAACAAAACCAAGAAGAAAAATAAAAACATAAATATAATTACGTCCAAAAATTGCTGAAAGAGGAACAACCAAGATACTTGCGAGAATTGTATTCCTTATAATTGTTTTATAAGTTGTGTAAAACAAGTTTTTATCAAATTTATCTATATTTGAACTTGTCCTTGTTACAACCAAAGCAAGAGAAAGAACTATAGCTGTTCCCAATAAAACTGAAAGGCTTTTTGCAGATGCGTACTCTCCATAAATTTCTGCACCATATTCCCTTGAAATTATTGTTATTAAAAAAAAGTTTACGATTAAAAGAATGATTTGCATAAAGGAGATATACAAAGTATTTTTTTTCCAAGTCTTAAACATTTTTAACTAATCCTCGACATATGCCAGTTTGATAAGTTATATACATACCAAATTTTTTGAATATCATTATTTTTTAGTAAATTATCTAACTCTTTTTTGTTGAAAAACTCAAAGGTAGCATTAAAGTCATAAATTTTATCAGTAAATAATCTGAAATCTTTAAGAATCCAGTTTGAGATAGGAGCTCTAAATCCTTGTTTTTTTCTATAAATTATTTCTTTAGAGATAAATTTTTCAGCAATATTTTTTAAAAGTGGTTTGCCTGAGAAATTTTCTAAAATAATGTTTTCAGGTACTGTCAAAATAAATTCAATTAATTTATGGTCTAAAAACGGCACTCTAGCTTCTATGCCTGACTGCATAACTAACTTATCCATCCTCATCAACAATAACTCAGGCAACCTAATCTTTAAATCTATAAGTGTCATCCATTTTGAAAGTTTTGGATTATTTGAACTAAAATATTCAATCCAATGTCTATCTGCTAATCGAAGTACTTCAGAGTTGATTAACTCATTATTTGTAACTAGATTACTTATTTCACCTAAATTAAAACCTAAAGCACCGCCTGCAAATACTGTATTCCCAGAAATTAAATTAGAAAATAAATTTAGCCTATGGTTTTGAAAACTTGAAAATTTCATATTTTTTGAAGCATACGGTTTCATTAATTTACTTAACTTTAATAATCTATTCCAATGTTCATACCCATAAAATAATTCATCAGCACCTTCACCAACTTGAACAACTTTAATATTTGAAGACTTTGTTGCTTTTCCTAAAAAATATAACGGAATTCCAACTTCGTCACCGACTAGATCATCTTGAAAGTATGCATAATTATCCAGAATATTTTGGAAATCTTTAAAATTAACTTTTTGTTGAGATAATTCTAATTCTATTTCTTCAGATGCAAACTTAGCTTCTGCTGCTTCACCCTTATAACCTTCAAAGCTTTCATCAAAATCAATATTGAATGCTTTAAGTGTAGAGTTGGAAGATTGTTTCATGAACTTTCCAAGCAGTGAAGAATCTAAGCCTCCAGAAAGAAATAATCCTACATCAACATCACTTACTTTTCGATACTCTACAGATTCAATTAATAATTTTTCAATTTCATTTAATGCTTCTGCTTTGTCAATATCATTATTTTCAGAAAATGAAAATGGGTCCCAATATTTTGATTTTTCTAATTTTCCATCTTTATTTATTTTTATATATTCACCTGGTTCAATTTTGTTTATATTTTTATTTCCAGTTCTATTTGATGGTGTGCAAAGATGTCTTAAATATGCTGAATAAGCTTCTTCATCTGGTTCAAATCTAATCAATTTAGATGATTCAATCGCTTTAATTTCAGAACCAAAAACTATCCAATCATCATAAATTGAGTAATAAATTGGTTTTATACCTACCCTATCTCTAGCTATAAATAATTCTTGAGTTAGCTCATCGTAAATACAAAAAGCAAACTGGCCCCTTAGTTTTTTTAGAACATCTTCTCCATAAGCTATAAAACCTTTTAATAAAACTTCAGTGTCGCCAGAGGTATAAAATTGGAAGTCTTTTTGCTCAAGATCTTTTCTAATTTCTTTATAGTTGAATATTTCACCATTAAAAACAATAGTAAATCTTCCATCATCTGACTGTAACGGCTGATTAGACCTGTCGTTTAGATCAATAATTGATAACCTTGTATGAATTAAGCATATTGAACTGGAAATATATTTATGTGAAGAGTGATCAGGACCTCTGTGTTCTAGAGATCTTTTAACATTATCGACAATCGATGTTTCAATTTTGGAATTATTTAAGCTTAAAATTCCAGCTATTCCACACATTTATCTAACTTTAATGTTAAATTTTTTATTTAAAGTACATTAATTTTTTTTGTTTAAAGTTAATGTTATGAAATATTTAATAGATTTTTTTCTTTTATTAATAGCTTTTCCAATATTTCTTATTATTTTCCCAATTATTTCATTACTAATAGTTATTTTTGATTCAAGACCTGTTCTGTACTCTCAAAAAAGAGTTGGATTAAATGGAATAGAGTTTAAATTATTAAAATTTAGAACCATGTCAGTTTCCTCTGATCAGTCAATACACGAAGAGCACTACAAATATTTATCAGAAAATAAAAAAATAGAACCTTCGTTGACACCTGACAATCCAATAAGAATTGAAAATGATGACCGTATTACAAAAATTGGTTCTTTCTTAAGAAAAACATCGCTCGATGAATTACCAAATTTAATAAATGTTGCGCAGGGAAAAATGTCTTTTGTTGGACCAAGACCATTAGTTAAATATGAATCTGATTTATATGGTAATTACAGCAATAAAAGAAACTCTGTAAAACCTGGAATAACAGGCTTGGCACAAATTCAAGGAAGGCTTGATCTAAGTCTTCAAGAAAGACTTTTTTGGGATTTAAAATATGTTGAAAATAAATCTGCCATTTATGATCTGGTAATAATATTAAAAACTTTTGTATCTGTAATTTCAAGAAGAGGAGCTAATTAAACTCATATATTTCTTATATACTATTTCCTCATTTGATATATTTTTTTGAAATTTACTAATATTTGAAATAACATTATCTATTGCATCTTCACTACTTAATGCATCCATAAAATTTTTAAGTGTATTTGGATTATTTTTGTCAATATTAAAACCCAACCCATGTTCATCAATCAATTTAGAGACGGCAGAATTTGGATTTGAATAATTGATTAATATTTTATTCATATTTAAATAATCAAAAGTTTTGCCTGGAAATCCCTCCATAGTTATTTCATAATCTAGAGAGATTAGAGCAAATGGAATATCTTTTGTTGAGATTTCAAGTTCTTCTCTTGATAAATATTCATGAAACCTTACGTTTATATTTTTTAGTTTTTGAACATTTTCTAGTTCTTGACCAGCTCCATATAAATCAATACTCCAGTAGTTTGGAAAATTTTGTTGGAAAAAATTTATAAAATCTTGCAAATTTTGTGGTTTTCCAACATTTCCAGCATAAAATATATTTTTTAAATCATAATTTGGAATGTGATTGCTTTTATTAAAAGGTGAAAAATGACTAACCGAAAATATTTTATTTCTATCAATTTTTCGATTTGTAATTAAATATTGCTTTAATTCTTTAGAATTTACAACAACACTATCAACAGAGTTTAAAGCATAGTTATCAATTGCTTTAAAAATTTTATTCAATAAAAAGTTAGGTTGCTCTTTTAATTTTTGAGCAATCTCAGGATAAAGTTCCCAGAGAGAATAAATAGTTTTTATTTTCAAAATTCTTGAAGTAAATATACAAACTAAATTCATCGTAGGTGGATAACTAAATATAAAAATATGTTCATATGTTTTTCTATTTTTATATATAAATTTTAAAGATTTTAAGTTAAAACTTAACCATTGTAGAAATCTTAAAGAATTTACAAACTTTCTTGGTGATGATGAAATATAGTGAACCTTTATATCGTTGTAAATTTGGTGTTTACTTTCTCTGAACTGTTCTAAAATCTTTAAATTATACTGTGGAGAACTAGCTAAAACTTCTACATTTTTTAAATCTTTTTGGAAACCTTCTGCAATTTTAGATACGATCATTCCAGTTGATATTGTGTCTGGAGGAAATGTCAAAGAATGAAATAATATTTTTTTCATTTTAAAAATGATCTTGAGATATCAAAATCATAGTTTTCTTTTTTATGTTTATTAAAATCATTGTTCTTAGAAAGATAAATTAAGTCTTCAACAATAGTCTGTGACGCTGTACCATCACCAAACGGTTGTTGCCAATTACTATTAGTTAGACTTTCTGCACTTTCATGTAATAAATTGTAATTTTCATATTTTAAAGTTGGGTCAAATTTTATTGATGAGCCTACTTCATAAACTTCTGGCCTTTCGGTACTATACCTCAATTGAATTGAAGGAATGCCTAACACACAAGCTTCCTCAACTACTGTTCCTGAATCGGAAATGCAATAAGAACTATTTTGAAGCAGATGAATAAATTCAAGATAACCAATAGGATCAATCACCATGACATTGTTGTTTAATTTTAAACCTGACTTTTGCAACTCTCTTTGTGTTGCATATCCCATTGGAAATAAAACTTTTTTATTAGATGAATTTATCAAATTAATAATATTTTCAAGACTTACAGGATCAAAAATATTTTCCCTTCTATGACACGTTGTGAGTAAATACTCATCTTCGAAAATAAATTTTTTAACTTCTTCATCTAAATAGTCCTTACCCGATTCAAAAAGTTCTTTATATTCATTAAGAATATCTACAATTGGATTACCTGTTATCTTGATAATACTATCTGATATCCCTTCATTAATTCCTTGTTGTTTATAAGAAGGCAAATATGCAAAAATCCTGTCTGATAAATGATCGATAGTTTTCCTATATTTTTCCTCGGGCATTCTCCAATCATACGACCTCATACACCCTTCAATATGAATAATTGGTATATTATGCTGAGCAACTCCAATAGATCCCATTACTGTATTGGTATCACCAAGAAACATTACAGCCTTATATTTTTTCTTTTCAAGATGTTCATAAGTTTCGCTAATTACTGAAGAAACTGTTGTTGCGTCATTTGAGACATCAATATTGAACTCATAATTTGGTAAAGGGACATCTAATTGATTAAAAAAAACATCTTTCATATTTGATGAATAATGTTGTCCAGACCATATAAAATCGAAATCAATTTCATTACTATTTTCAAGCAATTTGATAACTTTACTTGCCCTAATTACATCTGGTCTTATTCCTAGAATTAAAGCAATATCTTTCATGTTCTATTAAGAATAGCTCTTGTTATATTGCTTTCTGATAATTCTTTTATATTTTCTTCGATAGTTGGAATAAACTCATATCCAGCATCATTCCAAAGTTTTAAATTATCAGAAATATTTAATGTATTTAAAGTTCTATCAACAACTTGTTTAGAACTAGTTTCATTAATTTGGACATCAACATCAAAATAAATTTTGAAATAATTCAATAATTCAAATTTTGAAACTTTATCTTTTGGAATTATGTGATTTATTTTATTTTTAAAATTATTATTTTTAATCATTCCGTGTATTATTTTGGCGAAATTTAGAGTTGTTATTCCATTCCAGGAGTGATCACTAAATCCACTAACTTCGCCACCTTCTTCTGACAAAAACCAATTTAACAACGACTTTCCTTCACCTAATTCAGGACCAACTATGCTACCTCTTAAAATAAATTTACCTAATTGCTCTATCTCGCCAGCAACTTTTGTTTTTCCATAAACATCTGATGCATCTTGGAAGGAAGATTCATCATAATTTCCACATTGACCTGAAAATACACAATCTGTTCCAATTTGAATATATTTAAAATTAAAGTCTTTAGATAAGCTAGCAATCTGTAGTGGAAAATAGGAGTTGATATTTATTGCAGCTTTAACAGAATTAATATTTTTTTCATCTATGTCTGGCTTGATAACGCCAATACAATTAATAACATAATTTGGCTTAGTGACTTTAATTAAATTTTCTAAACTATCTAGAGAAACATCAAATTTATAAATTTTGTCATCAAGATTTGATGACTCAATTCTTCTAGAAGTTTTGTAAACTTCAAATTCATGTAAATCTTCAAAGTATTCAGAAACCATAGTCCCCAACATTCCATTGAACCCTAAAATTAAAATTTTATTCATAAAGATTCGGACTATAAGTTTTCCATGGATCCCAAAAATCAGACTCAAATCTAAAATCGTCGTTAATTGAGTCACTGAGAGGTAGTGAGGAGTAGTACCTAATTGAATTATCTTCTGTTAGATTCATAGCACCGTTGGCAAAATTATTAGGTATATGTAATATCCCTGATTCAGGAGACAATGTAAATGTAAAGACTTCTGAATCTTTATTTGGACTATCAAAGTTATTTATTTGAACAGCACACACTAAGAATTTACCTTTTTCTACACTTATCCATTTTTCTTCTTCTTTATGTCCGTGCCATGCCCGAACAGTTTTTAACTGTTTGTTTGAAACTTTATATGATCTAACAACTTTTGATAAATCTAGATCATTTATAAAAAAAACAGTACCTCTATGATCTGAGCTATGTTGGCTGGAATATAATATCGGCTCCATGATCCTACTTAATACCAAATGTTTGTAAAAAAGATTGATTCGAATATCTTGGATCGTTTATATCTTTTATTCTATTTGAATCAATGAGTTCGTATACTTCATTAATCCCCTGCTCAAGACCTATTGAAGCCTTAAAATTAGTTAAATTGTATAGCTTTTCACTTGAAACCTGATAATTTCTTGCGTCTTGAAAAGGAAGCGGTGTGGTTTCTATATTAACTTTAGGTATTTTATTTTTTATTTCTTCTGCAATTTCAATAATCTTGTAATTTTTATGATGTAAATTAAATATTCCTTGGGTGTCACCTTCGACTGTGGCTTCAATCGCGTTTGCTACATCTTTTACATGCAACAAAGGTCTCCACTGATCTCCTCCAAAAACACTCATTTTATTATCTATAAGCGCTCTAGTGGTCAAAATATTAACAACTAAATCTAAACGGATTCTTGAAAATAGATCTCCAATTCCAAATAAGGTTCCTAACCTAAATATGATTGCGTCAGAATCTTCTAGGTATTTCTCAGCATTGAGTTTTGATGAAGCATAATCTGAAAGAGGGTTAACCGGTGAGTTTTCATCTAGAAGACCCTCTTGGGCACCATAAACTGAACATGTTGATAAAAAAACAATTTTTCCTGAAAAACTATTAGCTAAATTTTTAACTGTTTCAGAATTAATTTCATGAGTCAAGACAGGATTAATTGAGCACGCACCATCTCCTACTAGTGCAGCTAGCCATATTACAGCATCAAATTTCTTTAAAATTGGATTTAGCTTCTGATAATCTCGTATATCTCCATAAATGAAATCTACACTTTTTCTATAGGAGTTTTCATAAATAAGTGAATCATATACTGTTACATTATGCTTCGAAGAAAGTAAGTCGACTATGCCTCCACCAACGTAGCCTGCACCGCCTACTACTAAAATATTCATACGTATTAATTGTATAAGTAGAAAATAAGTAATCTATTAAAAATTAATTTTCTGATGTTAAAGATGAAAAGTAAAAATAATATAAAATCCAAGATATTGAGTGGTTATGAAGTAAATCTGTTGATAAAGATAAAAGAAAAATAGAGAATACAGTGATAACACTTGCCTTTAATTTGATATTTGTAAATAGTCGAAAAAATATGAGAAAAAATAAAACTAAACCTATGACTCCATAATTAATTAAATAAAAAACATAGGAGTTATGTGGGCCAAAACTGAAAGGATTATCCTTGAAATCATCAAAACTAAGAACATTATCAGAAAGAAATATTACTTGATTTGAACCAACACCTATCAATTTTGCTTTCAGAGAACTTGAAGAATAATAGTCAAATGCAGCATTTAACATACTTAATCTATCACTGATACCGTTGTTGTCATCATTTAAAAACCTATCTGCTACACCCAGTGATAAGGAAGCTACTAAAAAAATTACTAGAACTACTAATAGCAACCAATACATTCTATCCTTTAAAAGCTTTGCCAATATAAAAAGAACTAAAATTATTAGTGAAAATCTTGAATAAGTAAAAATAACCGCAAGTAAAGACAAAGGTACAATAAACAAAGCATAAGATTTTTCATATCTGTAAAGGTTATAAATAGCTGTAATAGATATTAAATCAGCATAACTATTAGGTCCACCAGCTTGAAAACCATTCACTCTACCTTTCAAATATTCAATATCACTAGGATTAAAACCGATACTCCAAGTTTGATAACTGTCTTTACCTAAATTAATTTCAAAAAAATATGAAAAAATTGAGAAAATAGATAGTGCTAAAAATAGATATAGTGGCAAATTGTTAGCAATTTTTGCATCCTCAACATTTGAAAAATATAAATAAAGTAAAAAATAGAAGAAAAATCTATACACATCAGATGAAACAAAAGAATTATTGATATAAAGGTTTTGAAATACCAAATAAAAAATAAACGCTAAAAGATATTTACCTGTTAAATCTAATTTAAATTTTTTTTCATTAATGAGGGTTAATAAAAGAATAATTGAAAATAACAGTATTGGTACATCATCAGTATGAATAAATGGACCAAATAGTTCCATGTGAGGTATTAATGGAATCAAAAATATTAGTGATGGCAAATAGCCTTTTAATTTAATTGTATTCTCCTACACATAACATAATAACAATATTCATGTGAATTATTTTTATCACTTAATAGATTATTAATTTGTTAGCATTATATGAATGGTAAAAAATATATTAGTTACTGGCTGCGCAGGATTTATTGGATACAATTTATCAAATAAACTTTTGAGTAGTGACTTTAACGTATTTGGAATTGACTCACTTAATGACGCCTACGATAACGAGTTTAAAAAATTAAGACTAAATGAATTGAGTGAAAAGAAAAATTTTCAATTTAGACATGCCGATCTTTCTTCTAAAGATGCTCTAGAAAATATAAATGATATTGATGTAGTTTTTCACATGGGTGCAAGAGCTGGAGTAAGACAAAGCTTCAAGGATCCTCTTAGTTATATTAAGGACAATACAGTAGCGACAACAAATGTTGCAAATTATTGTGGAGAAAACTCTGTTTCAAAAATGATACTTGCTTCAACGTCTTCAATCTATGGAAATAGTGGAGATAAAGAAATGGTTGAAAATGAAGACGAAAAAATTGACCCGCCATCAATTTATGCTGCAACTAAATTATCAGGAGAAACTTTAGCCAAAACAATCTTATCAACACATAAAACAAAACTGGTTATTACAAGGTTTTTTACTGTATATGGACCTTTTGGAAGACCTGATATGTCTATTTTAAGATTTATACATTGGATCTTGGAAAATAAAGATGTTGTGATTTATGGAGATGGTGAACAGAGAAGATCTTTTACATATATTGAAGATGTAATAAATTTATTACTAAAAACTTTGAACACAGATAACAATGACACTTTTAATGTTGGTAGTAATACGACAACTTCTCTTAATGAAATAATAAAGATTATAGAAGCTGCTGCTAATACTCAAGCAAAGGTAACTAATGAACCTCGTGCTTTTAGAGATCCTGATGTTGTTCTTCCTAGTTTGAAAAAATCAAAAGAAATACTTAATTGGGAGCCTAATGTTGATATACAACAAGGTATCGAAAAAACTATACAATGGTATCTCTCTTATCAAGATAAAATAAAAGAACTCAAATATATTTAAATTGATGAAAAAAATAATAATTACAGGTGGTGCAGGCTTTATAGGGTCTAACTTAGTAAATAAGTTATTAAGTCAGAAAATAGAAAAAATATTAATAATTGATGATCTATCTACTGGAAGTAAATCTAATATAAAACAATTTTCAAATGATAAAAGAGTAATTTTTATTAATTCAAAAATTGAAGATATAGAAAATATTGAAAGTTTATTTTCAGATTATGATTTTTGCTATCACTTAGCCGCTGGTGTTGGTGTTCAATATATTATGGATAATTTGAGTGAATCACTTCTAACAAATATTTTGGCTACACACAAAGTACTTGAAGCTTGCCAAGTAAACAAATTACCGGTCTTATTAACTTCTACTTCTGAAGTTTATGGTGTAGCTGAAGATAAAGTCTGGACAGAAGAAACTAAAAGTTTAATAGGTCCAACAACAAAACTTAGATGGTCTTATGCTGCCTCAAAAATGATTGATGAATTCATTGCGTTGTCTTTATTTGAAGAAGGAAAAGTTTCACCAATAATTGTAAGACTCTTCAATATAATTGGACCCAATCAATTATCTAAATATGGAATGGTAGTGCCAAGATTTGTTGAAGCAGCACTAAATGGTGAAGATATAATAATCCATGGTGATGGTTCGCAGTCTCGTTCATTTACATGGGTAGATGATGTTGTAGAATATTTAATCAAACTTGCAGAAATCAAAGCCTACGGTGAAGTGTTCAACATTGGTCAAACAGAAGAAATTACAATCAAAGCTTTAGCTGAACTTGTAATAAATAAATCAAATTCCAAATCAAATATAATTTACAAAAGTCATGAAGAAGTATTTGGAAAATCATTTGAAGATCCAACCAGAAGAACACCTGGAATTGATAAAATCGTAGAGTTTACAGGAATTAGACCAACTAAAAATATCGAATTTATGATAGAAAAAATAATAGACTTTAAACAAAATCTTTAGACAGTGAATATTTTAATAACAACTGGAATTTTCCCTCCAGATGTTGGAGGTCCGGCAAAATTTGTACCCTTGGTATCTGAAAAGTTGTCAGAACAAAACAATGTAAAAATCATCACTTTAGCTGACAATATTTTTGCTGAAGATAGTTTTGGTATAGATGTAAAGAGAATTAAAAGAAATCAAAATAAGATACTAAGAGTTTTAAAAACCATCAAAGCAATTTTAAAATTTGGATTTAAAAGCGATGTCATTTTTGTCAATGGTTTGTGGATGGAAGTTCTACTTTCTAATTTGATTCTTAGAAAAAAGATTATAAGAAAAATAGTTGGAGACCCTGTGTGGGAAAAGTATTACACGCAATATAAAATCAATGATGGGTTTGATGAATTTCAAACAAAAAAATATCAGCTAAGCATTCAATTTTTTAAAAAAATTAGAAATATTTCATTTAATATTGCAGAGACAATAATCGTACCATCAGAACACCTCAAAAGCTTTGTTAAGAACTGTGGATATAAAGGAAACATTCAAAAAATTAATAACGGAACACAAATATCCAAATACTTTAGTAAAAATTATGATGAAAATAGTTTTTTAATCGTAAGTAGATTAGTTAGACACAAAAATATTGACTTAATATTGAAGTCTTTTAAAAATTTAAAAGATGAAAATAATATTAATTTCACTCTAAGAATTGTTGGGCAAGGTCCAGAGTTTAAAAAATTACAAAAACTAATAAAAGATCTAGATTTGAAAACAAATGTAGAGTTGCTGGGGCCTAAATTTGATGATGATTTAAAAGAGATATATAAGATATCTAATTATTTTATTCAAATTTCATCATACGAAGGAATGCCTCATTCCATTTTAGAAGCGTTAAATTATCAACTTATAGTTATTGCTTCTAAATTTGGGGGTAATTTTGAATTAATTGGAAATAATACATATGGATATTTAACTGAAAGTTTTGAAATAAACGAAATATCCAAAGTTATTTATAAAGCTATATCAGACAAAAGAGATCTATCAGAAAATTGTAAAAATTTAGTTTCCACCGAATTTAACATTGAAAATACTATAAACAACTATTCACAAATAATATTAAATAATGAATAAAAATAATTTACTCTATCTAAATTTAGCGTTAGATGACAAAGATACATCTTTAGGATTTGCAAATTCCTGGCTATACCAATTTGCAAAAGAATTTAATGATGTTGATGTTATAACTCTAAAAGACTCGACTGAGAATAATAATTTCAATGATAATGTTAAAATATTCGGCATTAAATCAAATAAAAAATATTCAAAAATTGAAAAACTATTTCAACTAAGAAAATTAATTATTGACCTATTTGCATCCAAAAAATATGATTTCATTTTTTCCCATATGTCTCCACTATTACTTATATTGGTTGTTCTGTTTGGTAAAAAAAATAAAATACCAAAAATTCTTTGGTACACCCATCCAAAGCCTCAAGAGTTGACAAAAAAAATCATATTATTTTTAAGTTTAAAATTTAGTAATAAAGTAGTAACAGCCTCCGATAATTCTTTTCCTTATAAATCAAAAAAAGTACATGTTATAGGCCATGGAATAGATACCAAACTTTTTTTCAACAAAAGAAAAACTCTGGAAAATCAAAACTTCTTAATGTTAAGCAGGGTTACGAAGTCTAAGAATTTAGAAATTGTTATAGATTCTTTTTTAAAAAGTAAATTTAATGAGAATTCTCTAACAATTGTTGGTGAATATGTAACTCAAAAAGATCAAAATCACAAAAATTATTTAATTAAAAAATATGAAAATTATGAAAATATTATTTTTAAAGGCAAAATACCTCATAATGAATTATCAGAATTTCTTAAAACTTTTTCCTTCCACATAAATGCAACGCCAAATGGATATTATGACAAATCCGTTCTTGAAACATTGACTGCTGGAATATTTAATTTATATTCAAATTCTGATTACGACAAGTTATTTAAAAAGAGTTCCATTCAATTTACAAAATTTGAATTAAATATAAAATCATTAAAAAATAAACTAGATTTACTTTATGAGCTTGATGATAAAGATTTAAATGAAATCACTCAATATGCTCAAGAAAATGCTCAAGAACAAAATTTAGAAAGTATTTCTCAAAGAGTTCTAACTATAGCTCAGAACTAACCCACTCTATAGTTTTTGATAAGCCAACTTCAAGATCAACTTCAGGTTGCCATTTAAGTAAATTTTTTGCTTTTGTAATATCTGGTTGTCGTTGTTTCGGATCATCCTGAGGAAGAAGTTTATTGATTAATTTTGAATTAGAATTGGTTAATTCAATTATCTTGCTTGCAAGTTCGTTAATTGTTATTTCATTTGGATTTCCAATATTAAAAACATCATTATGACTAGATTCCATTAATGCAATAATTCCATTAACAGTATCGTCAACAAAGGAGAAACTTCTTGTTTGAGATCCATCACCATATACAGTTATATCTTCTCCCTTAAGAGCTTGAACAATGAAATTTGTAACCACTCTTCCATCATTAAGTTGCATTCTTGGACCGTAAGTATTAAAGATTCTTACAATTTTAGTATTGAGATTGTATGTTCTACTGTAAGTAGCAGTTGCTGCTTCCGCAAATCTTTTTGCCTCATCATACATACTTCTTTCTCCATTTGGATTAACATTGCCCCAATAATCTTCATTTTGTGGAGAAATTTCAGGATCTCCATATACTTCAGAAGTTGATGCAAGTAAATAATCTGCCTTTTTTACTTTAGCTAAACCCAGAGTGTTGATTGTTCCTATGCTGCCCGCTTTTAAGGTGTTCACAGGATTTTCTTGATATGCAATTGGAGAAGCAGCACTCGCAAAATGAAAGATAAAATCTATCTCATCCTCGATTTGAATATGGTTTTGAACATCATGTTCGACAAAACTAACATTTTTGTTTGATAACAAATGAGATATGTTATTTTTATTTCCAGTTAGTAAGTTATCTAATAAAATAAGATCATGACCCTTTTGATATAATTTATCTGCAAGATGGGAACAGACAAATCCTGCACCGCCTGTAATTAAGATATTCAAATCAACTCCATGGGTAATAAATGATGCAATTATTTTTAGATGAATAATCTGAAAGTTCTTTAGAAAAATTCTCTTTTTGAGGATACATTATTGCAATTAATGAATTAGGTTTTACATCATTTACAGAAGATACATACGAGTGATTTGGCACATCTATCTCAGTATCTAAAATTACAACATCAACTCCATCGTCACTTAATAATTTGTACATATCTAAAGTTGGAGAATTTCTCAAATCATCAGTGTCTTCTTTAAAAGCAGCCCCTACTAGAACTATTGATTTTAAACTGTTTACTTTTTTCAAGTTTAAAAGCTGAGAAATTGTCCAATTTAAATGTTCGTTATTTGAATCAATTATATTTGAAATAAGTGGTAAATTGAGCTCTTCTTTATTGTAGAAATTATTTACTTCAACTAAATCTTTGGGGAAACAAGAGCCACCCCAAGATGGAGATGGCCTAAAATAGTGAGAGCCTATTCTTGAATCTAAACCAACACCTTTTAATACATCTACTAAGTTTGCACCAGAGTAATCGGCCAATCTTGTGGCTTCGTTAACAAAAGAAAGTCTTAAAGGGAGGTAGGTATTAGCAAGATACTTTATCAATTGGGAGCTTATTGGGTCTGTAATGATAATTTCTGTTTCAAATTCTTTATATAGCTCTTTTAGCTTGTTTGTTTTTGTAGAATCTAATCCACCAATGACTACTCTGTCAGGATTAAAAAAATCATGAACAGCACTGCCCTCTCTCAAAAATTCAGGATTAAAAGTCAGTAAATTTTTGTCATAGCCAACATTTTTGCAAACATTAGCAATCTCGTATGGTGGAATTGTTGATTTTACTGTAATTGTTATATTGTCATTGTCTAATTGAGAAATCTCAGAAATTGCAGACTCTAAAAATTTAGTATCTACAGAGTTTGTTTCAGAATTATTAGGAGTTTGTACACATATAAAAACAATATCAGTACTTTCCCACTCTAATTCTGAATAACTAGAGTAAAAAGACATTCTTTTAAAATTTTCATCTTTTTGAAAGTAATCTTCAAGATTAGGTTCGTAAAAGGGAATTTTTTTATTAAATAAATTATTAACCTTAGCTTCATCAAGATCAATAAATGAAACATTATGACCTAATTCAGAAAAACCAACACCTGTTACTAATCCAACATAGCCTGTTCCAACAACAACAATGTTCATAATATGGAATAATAACAATTTTTATATTTTAAAATATTATTAATGATTAATTATTTAGCGCATTGGGAGCAAATATTAATTCAATCTAGATCTTCAATAGTTAGTGAATTGAAAGAATATAACTTCAATGCAATTTGTCCTATTAAAAAAAATTCTGAATTAGAAAATGTGTATCATAATTTAACTCATTGGGAATTAGACAGAACAAAATTGTTAGATATAAACGGAATAATTAATTTAAGAAAAATATTAAAGAATACTGGTAAAAATAGTACTTTTCACATATTCACTCTTAAATCAGGATTCATATTTATGATTAGCAGCATTTTCATTAATAGAAATTTTAAAAGCACTCTATCAATCACTGGTTTAGGATTTCTATTTTCAAAAACCTTAAAATCAAATCTGCTTAAATACCTTTCAAAAATAATATTCATGTTTTTTATTAACAAGACATTTGAAAATATTATTTTTCAAAATGAAACTGATAAAAATATATTTCTAAAATATTCTAAATTTAAAAATAATGCTCTAATTATTGAAAGCTCTGGCTTAAAAATAGATGAATTTAAACCTAAAACAACAATCAACAAAAATTTGAAGATTTTATTTGCTGGAAGACTACTTTATG